>Ga0196971_1001080_pt1 | contig 13804 bp, 12 predicted proteins | sample S1v_1013CmetaG_FD_148660 | JGI IMG/M metagenome (GOLD analysis project Ga0196971, IMG submission 148660) | Soil microbial communities from Anza Borrego desert, Southern California, United States - S1+v_10-13C | ecosystem: Environmental > Terrestrial > Soil > Desert | place: USA: California... | reverse complement strand
CTGTGTTGTCAGAAGACGCTCGAAAGAGCCGGCTTTCCCGACAAACTGGTCGAGGAGGCTGTGAATGCCGCGGTAAACCGCCTTGAGGTCTACGCGCTGGAACGGACTGCCAGACTTGTGGAAGCAATGGTGCAGCATGGAGTTCTTCCGCACGTGGCCGCCGGGCTGTTGCGCCGTTCTCTGGAGACAGGAGTAGGCGCGTCAGAACGTGGCGAACTGCTCGACGCCTGCGAACTTGCGATCCAGATCTGCAGCGACAAGAAGTCCAGCGGACAAGCGCTGAGAAACCCCGCGGGTCTGATCGTAAAACTCGTGAAGGATCCTGAAGCGCGCGGGCGTCTCGTACCCGAGCACGTGGAAACAGCGGCAAGAGCAGGCTTCCGCCAGCGTGAACAGGCTGTAGCCGCTACGCACGCACACGCGGAACGTCACGCCCTTGTGGTTGAATACGAACGCTTCAGGGAAGACTTTGCTCGGTCTCTGTTCAACGATCTGCCTGACCGCGCCAAACTGATGCTGCGCCGCGAGAAGGAAGAGACGCTCCGCGAGCAGGGCCGACTTCAGCGTATCGATACGCGTACTCGCGACGAAGAAATCGACAACCTGATCTGCCACGACATTGCGCGGAAGGAAGCGCCTCCGTTCGACAAGTGGCACATGCGCAGACAGGCTCGCCAGGCCGTACTGCCGCTCGATTCAGGAAACCACTTTCTGGCAGCGTCCCTCTCCTGAAGCTATCTTCTGTCTGCTGCCGTTAAGATTTGAACCGCGCCAGCGCCCGATATGCGAACTGCAAAGTGTTCGGGTCCGCTGACGTGGATGGTGTTTTCCGACAGTTCGAGTTGTGCGTGCGACCCCGGCGTGAAGAGCCACACCGCCACCATGCGCGCGGGAACGGCGGTACGCGCGGTGATGCGAATCGCCGGGGCTGCTTCACGCGATCCCAGCACTCTGGACCGCCAGCCGTATTCGCCGCCTGTGTCGACCTCATCGGCCGCGTGCGATGCGATCAGAGTGCTGTCACCCACTCTGTAGACGGCTTCTGCGATGCGGCGTGCTGCAACACCGGTATGCCAGAACTGCTCGAGCAGGTGCTCGCCGCCTTCGGGCGTCGTGGACACGGCATCGTCGCAGACAATGAGCAACCGCCGGTCACGCGCGTACACGAGCGTTCGAATGTGTGAGAAGCCATCGTACGAGCATCTTGCCTGCACCACATGATGTTCATCGGTGAAGTCCGCCAGCAGGAGAGCGGTATCCGGTTTTGACGACCAGCGAAACGGCCCGACGGGAGTCCCTTGGTCCCTCTCATCGATGCGGAGCGTGTTGTGGTACCCGGCACCGCGGAAGCGGTCACGTGCAACCGGATCGGCGACATACGTAAACGACCCCGGGTCGATGAGGATCTCCGTGCCGCCATTGCGCGCGACGAGGCTCAGTACGTCGGAGTGGCTGTGTCCCGCGCCGCCGGGTCCGAACGGGCCCGTCTTGACTACGATGTGAATGTCTCCGCCTCCCAATACGGCAAAGCCGGACTCAGGAAGCACACGGCCGGTGACAGGGTGTGGACCAGGGACGCCTTCACTGCCGGAAATTTCATGGAGCCACCATGCGGCCTGTGGTGCAAGGTCGTCTGAACTGCGGATCCAGTCAGGGTGCCGGAAGACACATCCGAATGTCGCAAGGCTCGCACGCACAAAACGGGAGCGCTCGCCGTAGGGATAGTAGAGCCGTCCTCCGTCATCGTCGCCAAAAAAAGGCAACTCACCCGAAGGCCCGGTAACCCACGTTGCGAATTCGCCCATATTCACGAGCCGCTTCATGTAAGGCGGCGGCGTTTCGCGAAGCAGCGAGTGCAGCAGGAAGAAGTCCATTGCATACACGTGGTAGTACGTGGACTGCTCAAAATACCCGCCGTCCGCACGTACCTGACGTTCGAACTCGGCGTCCACCACCGAAGCACCGAGGGAGCGCCACACGCCGGCTCCCGGCAAATCCGGCAGCAGCCGCCCGACAGCATGCAGCGCGACGGCTTCTCCCAGCAGGTGGGTGTTGGGAGAGAAGTAGAAGGACAGGTTGCGCCGAAGGTGGCATGCATGCTGGTACAGACCCCGATGGAGAGCGTTGCGCGATTCATCGCTCAGGGCATCGCCCGCCAGATGCAGAATCCATAGCCAGGAAAGGGCGCGGAACGCCACCTCCAGCGCGCTGGTCCAGTTGATCCCACGCGCGTAAGGGTTAGCCTCGAACCAGCTCGCGAGTTGCGTCTCGATCTCATCGAGATACCTCCGGCCAGACGACAGCACCCATGCCTGGGCCAGCAGCACCAGATGCTGGTGCCGGTTGATCTCCCAGATTTCCTTGTGATCGCCGGCAATGCTGAAGTCCAGGTATGGCAGGAAACGGAAGTAACCCCGCCCGGTCTCACGCCCGTTGCGGTAGTCGCGGCGCCACGCGATCGACGCTCCTGTTTCCACCACCCGCCCAAACACAGGGATACGGCCGGCCAGAATCTCATCCGCAAGGCCGAGTATCTCGGATCGGAGCGGTGAACTCTGCAGCCGTGCCCGGACTGTTTCCGGTGATGGCCACACTGAAAACGGAGTCTGCGACGCTACCCGCCGCCTGAGACGGGGAGGGCGGAGAAACGTACCCAGATTGAAGGCTTCCTGCGTTGCTCGGAAGGTGAGTTCCCGCGCGGTGAAGCGTCTCATCGCGGGCGCTTCTCCTGCCGTGCGGCGATTTGCGCGCTGAACTTTCCGCGACGGCGGGTGTTACGGGGCCGTCTGTACAAAACTGGTCTGTTATCCGGCTGGAGCGAGAGCGATGTCAACAACCGCAGTATCTCCCATAGTCTCCCCGCGACTCGCAGCGGCACATGCAATGCTGATGATCCTGATTGGCGGGCTTCCGCTGGCAGGGCTGAAGCCTTACGGGCCCGCTGGGGGGCGCTGCGTGCGTCGATTATGCGGATCTGCCCCTGTTCCCGTCATGGGCGCGCCGATCGTCTAGCTTGAGCGGTGCGTGGGCACCCGCCTCGTGGAGCTGCAATTCGCTCCTGCGCCTAGCGCCGGCGCTCGAGCAGGAATTCCGCAAGCCCGCTTTCCCCGCTCAGATTGATCATGTTCATGTTCAGTTCGCGGTGAGCGAACTGAACCATCTGAGCGACCGTGACATCCTCGTACGGATAGCCGCCGAGCCAGTCTCTCACATCGGTCATGAAATCCATGCCGCGGTGGACCTTGTAATCCGAAATGTAGGAGATCGGATTATATCCGCGGAACGTTTTATGAATCAGAACCTCCCGAAATATATACCATGCCTCCATCCATTTCTTTTCCAGACCGGAGGCGCGGTTGTAGCGCTGTTTAGTTTTGATCCAGTAATTCGATCTGCGGGATGTCAGGTACAGGGCGATATAGAACATTCCGTTCGGCCGCACCAGCGCCGATGCGTTGCGGATGGCCTGCCACATCTGGCCGGTATGATGAAGCACGCCCCAGGAATAGGCGACGTCGGCCGGCTCGAGCGTCGAGAGAAACGCTGAATCCAGTACCGATCCGTGGGTGACGGTCCAGTTTTTCGGATCACCGCGCATCGCGCGGATCTGTTTTGTAGTCTCCACCGAGTACGGATCGAGATCGAAACTGACCACCCGCTCGGCCCCCGATTCGAGGGCGGCGAGCGAGTGAATTCCGCTTCCGCAACCAATGTCGAGGAAATACTTGCCTTTCAGGTCCTCCATTCCGAGGAACTCGAGAAGGTGGCGTTTAGCAATAGCCAGCCGGTCTTCGGAATAATGTTTCTGAACGAAGTCCTGCCAGTTTCGGCCGAACGAAAAGGTGATCTTCTCACCGCCCTGCGCGGTATTCTGCATGGTTTTCGATTGTGGTGACACTATGAACCCGTTCCCTTGGAGTGCCTGGACGCCCGCGAGATGTACTCCACGCGAGGAACATCAATACTGTCCAGAGACTCTCGTTTAAATCTGCCACGCCTTCCTGGTGCTTCTTCCACGCGTGCATCACGGGGGCCTCGGACAGCATACTGCCGCGGAGATGACTTAAAAGCTCCTCGGCCCACGGTCTGAGCGGACCTCGAAGCCATTCTCCCAGCGGAATGGCGAACCCGGATTTTGGCCTGTCCACCAGTGCCGGAGGCACATGCCGGTACAGTATCGCCCGCAATGGCCATTTGCCGCGGCCATCCCGGATCTTCATCGTCACGGGCAGCCGCCACGCAAATTCATACACGCGGTAATCGAGCAGCGGACACCGCGATTCCAGGCTCACAGCCATGCTGGCGCGGTCCACCTTCACGAGGATGTCGTCGGGAAGGTAAGTCATCGTATCCAGGTACATCATTCGCTCGACAAAACCGGGCAGGGAAGCCCGCCGAGTCCTATCGGTGAATGGCGTGGGTGGCTCGCCGGCACCGTTGAGCAGCAAGCCGGGCTCGTCCCATACCGACATCAGGTTCCGGTAAGCGGTTTCGGCCGTGCGCTGCTTCAGCACGCGTGCCAGCCGGTGCAGCCGGGTCCCGGCATTGGAGCGGCTCAACGAGGATGGCATCACCGGACCCAGCCTGGTGAACAAAGCGTCCCAGGCATCGGTTTTAAGCGTCAACAGCATTTGCGAGCCCGCCATTCGGAGGGGCCATGGCACGGACGAGTAACGACCCCAGCTCCGCCGGTTTGTGAAGTATGCACTGTATCCCGCGAATAACTCGTCTCCGCCATCTCCGGAGAGGCTGACGGTCACGTGCCGGCGCGCCAGTTGAGATACCAGAAACGTCGGAATTTGCGAGGAGTCGGCGAAAGGCTCGTCGAATATCGCCGGCATGAGCGGAATTGCGTTCAGTGCGTCTGCGGGCGTCACGTACCATTCCGTGTGGTCCGTACCGAGGTGTTCGGCTACGTGGCGGGCGTGGACGGCTTCATTGAACTGCTTCTCGCCAAAGCCGATGGAGAAAGTCTTTACGGGTCGCGAATGCCGGGCCTGCATCAGAGCGACTACCAGCGATGAATCGATGCCGCCGGAAAGAAACGCCCCGAGCGGCACGTCGGCGATCATGCGAATCCCTACCGCATCAGCGAGCAGGCCAGCGAGTTCATCCACTGCCTCATCCGGTGTTACGTCGAGAGGATTCGCACACCCGTACTCAGCGGCTGCGCGGGCGCACCAGTAAGGCTCAGGCTGGGCCCCGGCGCGTGCCCGGGAGAAATTCGATGCGTCGAGCGAAAGCAGCGTTCCGGGCGGCAGCTTGGCAAATCCCCGATAGATCGAATACGGGGCGGGAATATAGCCATGCCGCAGGTACAAGGCGAGCGCGCCTTCGTCCAGATCGGCCGAGAACCGGGGATGTGCGCTGACGGAGTTCAGGTCGGACGCGAACAGAAAATGATTGCCGCACCAGCCGTAATAAAGCGGCTTCTTTCCCATGCGGTCGCGAGACAGCGTAAGCTTTCTCGTTTCCTTGTCCCAGACCGCGAAAGCAAACATGCCGTTGAAGCGCTTCGTCGCTACTTCCACGCCCCACTCGCGGAAGGCGGCCAGCATGACTTCGGTATCGGAATGGCCGCGGAACCGGTGACCCAGAGCGTCAAGCTCGCGTCTGATCTCAGCGAAGTTGTAGATCTCGCCGTTGAACACCATCATGAGCCGACCGTCGGCCGATGCCATCGGCTGATGGCCTTCGGCGGACAGATCGATGATGGACAAGCGCCTGTGGCCAAGCGCAATGCCTGCCGCAGGGTCCACCCAGACGCCTGAATCGTCCGGTCCGCGATGGCTCATTGCATCGGTCATCTGGCCGGTCGCGAAGACGAGATCGTCCGTTCTTGTCTCTGCCGCGAATGTGATGAAGCCTGCCAGACCGCACATAAACGTAACGCGCTCAACTATGTTAACCCAGCGTTAACCCAGCGCGCGCCAAGCAATCCGGACGGAATACATGACTCCTGCTGTCGCCGCCGCAAACCGGCCGCTGCTCCGACCGAAGCGTCGGCGCGGGGGTACAGGGGCTTCCGGACTCCTCGGGTGCATGGGCCGGATGACCAGGGAGACACATGGGCGAGATCTGCCCGTTGTCGCCATCTCACCAGGCACAATGATGCAGACTATCTTGACGGTTGTAACCTCCGAACTGCCGGTTTCACAGACCTCGCCTTGCCCCTGTCCTTCCCACACTGTCAAGGTTGCAGCACAGCGGTTCGGACAGAGGGGGCATCAGCGCCGATTCGGCGTGTTACACAACACTGCCTCACAAGTCGGGAACGCTCTGTGCATTGCCTGATCCCGTTGCCGTACATTAAAAACCGCCGGGGACAGCCGGGCGGCCGCCGGGTTCTACGCATTTGGCCGACCTCCCGGTTGCAAGTGCGAGAATTCCTGATGACAAACACGTTGATGTTGACTACACTATATAAGACGTCATTTATGTTCCCACCATCTGGCCGTTCACACTTTGGGAAACGAACTTCCGCCCAGCTTGGGGGACTGCTCCATACCGCTTTGGTGTTGACGTTTCTAGGCATAGCCGTCGAACAGCCCGCAGCCGCGTACACGGACCCGGGCAGCGGTGCCTTTATCCTTCAGATGATCGCCGCATCCCTCGTTGGAGGGCTGTTCTACTTCAGAAAATTTTTCGCGTTTTTCCGCCGATCGCCGAAAGACAACAAGGATCCTAACGAATGACGCACGGCGGTGATACGTCTGCCACCGCACAGTCTGATCGTTTAGCCGCTTCATTCCGCGATCCCGCTGGCAGGGTTGTCCTCTACAAGGACCGCGTCCTCCGCATTGTCAACCCAACTGGCATGGAGGATCTAGCGGCATTCCTTACATCCTCCGCTGGCCAAAAGTTGATTGAGGAGCGCCTCGTCATCGGAACGCGTCAGTTGCGGGGTGACGAAATACAAGATCTGTCGGGCGATCCGTCTTTCGCGGCGCTGGCGGAATCTGTCGCATCCGCGTCCGTGTTCGAGCACGAGCGCATCTTTTTTCCTTCATACCCTTACGAATGGCCTGTCGAAATGCTGTTCGCCGCCGCTCGCTTGACCATGGATCTGGCTCTCCGGCTCCTGCCGCATGGTCTGGGCCTGAAGGACGGCACGCCGTATAACGTGTTGTTTCGCGGGCCGGAGCCCGTGTTTGTGGACGTGCTGTCATTTGAACGGCGTAATGCTCGAGATGCGACGTGGCTCCCGTACGCGCAGTTCGTGCGTACGTTCCTGCTGCCGTTGCTGGTGGCGAAACACTTCGGATTGCAGCCCAACCAGGTGTTGTTCACGCGCCGGGATGGTCTCGAGCCGGAGGAAGTCTACCGGTGGCTCAGCCTCACCCAGAAGTTGTCGCCTGCTTTCCTGTCCACTGTGGTTCTGCCATCGTGGCTCACGTCGAAGTACGAAAACAATGCAGAGCGGATTCACAAGACTGATCATTCGACGGATCCGGAGAAGGCGCAGTTCGTTCTCAATCACTTGCTGAAGGGCACTTCGCGCAAACTTGCGCGCGTGAGCCCGTCCATGGGAAGTAAGTCGGCGTGGACTGACTATATGTCTACGAACAATAACTACTCTGCGGACCATTTCGCCGCAAAGGAAAAATTCGTTCGAGAGACGATGGCGGAGATTCGCCCCAAGCGGGTGCTCGATGTCGGATGCAACAACGGCCATTTCAGCGAAATCGCAGCGCGCGCGGGCGCGTCTGTCATTGCGATCGATTACGATCCAGTCGTGCTGGGAGACGTATGGCGGCGGGCACGAGCGAACTCGCTCGACATCCTGCCGCTGGCTGTGAACCTCTGCCGTCCGACACCGGCCATGGGCTGGCGCAATGAAGAATGTCCGTCGTTCCTTGACCGGGCGCAGGGCGCATTTGACTGTGTTCTCATGCTGGCGGTTATTCATCACATGCTCGTCACTGAGCGTGTGCCGCTGCCCGACATCATCGACACAGTGGCCGGTATTACGATGGGTTACCTGATTGTGGAATTCGTTGGCACGCAGGACTCAATGTTCCGCCGGATCGCGCGTGGCCGGGATCATCTGCATGCGGATCTGACCGCTGACGTGTTCGAGCGCGAGTGCCGCCGCCGGTTCGAGATCGTGCATCGCCAGCACGTACCCGGCACGGAGAGATGGCTGTATCTGCTCCGGCGAAACTAGCCTGACTTTCGTGTGCGCCGTGAAAATCGGGCTAATTCCCGCACCTGTATTTTGCTGAGGTCAGCGCACAGTCATATCGAATGACTTGTCTGAGAAATCTCGCTTTTGACCGGACTTTCGGTCAAAAGGGAATCTCTCTCACCGCGTTGCGCGTACCTGCAACATGACCCCCTCGGCGTCACCTCAAACCCGCCATAGAGGGTCACTTCGAAACCCGCTATAGGAAGCACGCAGAAAAGGAGTAGTTATATCGTGCCGACGGCGGGTCTGGCAAACGCATCGCGAGGCTGTCGAGCACGAAGATCTATACTGGACATCACCTCGGCGGAGGATACGGCAAAGCAGGATACGCCCAGAGCGCCGACCGAGGCGCCAGCAGATGCAGATGCTGTTGTGGAGTTCAATCTGAAGGTGAGCAGGCAAATCGACTTGCGGCTGTATCCGACAGGCGTGTACCGCGGTACTTACCCGTGTTCGGATCGCGCACCATCGGACCGTCAGCGTAGTCGACTTGCGTTTCCTCGCCCCGCGGTGTTCCAATGATGCCCGCAAAGCTTATTCGCTTCGTCGTGGTTAATGTCCCGTGTCATTTCCTATGCCGGTTTTCAGGCGACCACGTATGGCCGGCGGCTTTGAGTGACGCCCCCAAGGCATGACCGGAGCGAGGGAGGCGCCAACACGGATATGCTGACTCACCCGCACCAGAGCAACCGTCATTCCGACAAGAACAGGGACGTAGAACCGGTAAGCGTTGCTGCCAAAGAACGTAGTGATGCTGAAAGTAAGCAGCGACAGGAATAAGCAGAACGCCATACTCGCAACCTGCCTTTGTCCAGGCACTTGTCGGGCGCGGCGGTACAACCCGGCGGTTTGCCGGAAACACCATGCCAACATACCGGTGAAGAAAAAGAAGCCGGGAATTCCCAGCTCACTTGAAACTTCCGTGTACGTATTGTGGGACTCACGATAACGGTGGTACATGATTCCCCGATCTTCCAGCACCTTTGCGTAAGCCACGGGGAAGTTTCCCGCCCCGACACCGAAGATCGGTCGCTTGAATGTTTGCCGTATACTCTCCTCGAGCAGTTGCTTCCTGCCTAGCGTGGACTGCACCGCCTCATTCTGGGGGTCGTCCTCCACAAGGGTCAGGTATCGCTTCAAAACCAACTGGGGTGCCGTCGCTACCAGGACTGAGACCAGGAGAACAGCCATCACGACCAGTTTGAGCTTCTGCATCAGAGAGGCGAACAGGAACATTGCAAGCACGAGAGCCGCAAACCCGAGGAGGCCGGAGCGGGACCCTGTCCGCACCACCACCGTGAGCAGAACGAGGGCGGTCGCGGCCGCACCAGTCCGGACTAACATTGTGCGGGTCGAATCGGTAACGACAAAGAACAGAAATGGAAGGCCGAACAACAAATGCAAGGCAAGGTCGTTCGAGTTTCCGAGAGTCCCGAATGCGAATGCTACTCGCCCGCCGGAGTCCACGGACGCGAATCGCTGGTACATGAGGATGACGACGATCATGCTAAAACCGGAAACGAACATCATGCGGCCCACGTCGCGTAAACTCTTCGGCATCGCACCGATTATCGTGAACGTTAAGAGTGATGGAAGCCACTCCCCTTGTATTACCCCGAACGTTCCGCCTCTCCATATACCGAACGGCATTCCGATAATCATCCAGACGGTCATGGCAACCAGCAGGACGCCCGGAGTGGTTCTCCACGGCAGCATCGCGCGCCCGCTCAGGAGCAAGGTGGCGACGGCGAGCGCAGTGGCGATCGTGTACATGTATACTCGCAGCCCCACCATGACCGTGAGTGCTTCGTGGAAGCGGCTAAGAGTCAGGAAGAGAAAAAAGAACAACGCAAATGCGGCGGGCGGGGCGAGCGGCCCAGCGCCGGCGGGCGCTGCAGCAGGCATGTAACCCGGCGCGGGCCTCAACCCCGGGCCCTTTAAAGTGGAATTAATCGGCACTATTTTGTTCCGTTACGCCCGGTTATAAATCCCGGTCATACGGGCTCTGAGCCAGTGATCGGTGTTGCTCAATCCAGTTGCTCACGTGCTGCGGAGTACTGATCTCGCGCCTCAGAATAGCAAGCAGCAACTCCTTCGTCAGTACTGTATTGAACTCGGAGTGCAAATCAACGCCAGTCTTCTGCCCGGCCAGCTTCAGCAGAAAAGGCACGCGAGGGTTGGTTTTCCCGTCCAGGTGCCGTGGCGCAGAGCGGTGAGAATGGTCGGAACTCACCAGCACAGTCGTACGGTCCCACAGCGCCGCTCCCTCGAGATCCTGACGGATAATGCCCAGCGTCAAATCGGCCAGAACCAGACTGTCAAGATAGCCGTACACGAGAGAATTCCGCAGGTCGTACTTACCTGTCGTGCGATTGTAGAAATATGGCCAGTGCGGGATGGGTAAATGTACCAGAACCAGGTTCAACCGTGGATCGACAATCGTCTTTCGAGCAGTACGCAGCAGCGTATCGTAAGTACGCGCGTGTTTCTGCGTTGCCAGCGACTGCCCGAAAGGCGATAGGAAGTTCGTCTCGAACAGACTGCGAAACTCGTTCCACATAACGGCCGGAAGACCGCCGGAACCAGTCGGGTCGTAGCTATTGTGTTGGCGCGCCATTTCAAACCAGGCGCAGGAACTGAGACTCTGGTTGAATATACGGCAATATGGCAGGTACCATCCGACAACACCGGAATTGTACCCCTCCGCCCGCGCTTCGGAGAACACGCTGGCATCAGCCCCCCACCTGGCGTCCCTGTCTGCCCCGTCATAGCGGAGAAGGAGCGTGTCGATGTCGCGCTGAATTGAGTTCCCTACAATCTTCCCATTTACAAGGGCGGGCATCGTGAAAATCGTATACGCTGACGGCGGGAAGGCGTTGCTGCCGTAGACGGCCTCGCTTCGCAGCCGGTCAAACTGCGGCAGGTCGATCGAACGCGGCCGATCGACAAAGCTCAGCCGCTGGTCAAGGCGATCGAAAATCAACCAGACAATTCGCGGACTGTCGGACTGCACAGGCAAAAACTCAGCAAGCGGCTTGTTCGCAAAAGGTTCGCTATTATATGTGAGTACCTTCCATGCCGCTTGGCCAAATGTCACAAAAACCAAAGGAAGAAGCACGATTGCCGCACGCATATGCAATTTACGAATCAGAATATATGCGCCGCAAATAACGGCTGTGGCAACCAGAATCGCGGCCGTAGTCTGCCCGACAACGCGGAACGGCAATTGGCGAATAGCCGGGTAGCGGCCGGAGAACGCAACGAGGAGCGAACATGCCGGCAAGATAATAAGCCCGACAAGGACAATGTCCAGAATCGCCTGAGCCATCCTTCCGCTGATATGTCTTCGCACGAGAGCCGTACCTGCCATCAGGGCGCCCGCAAGCGTAAGGACATTCAAAATGAGCGCAAAATAGTCGCGCGGCATGGGCGGCCTTTGCATGGTTAAAGTATGGGAAGACCCATATGACAATAACTCCCACCAGACTCGCAGAAATACGAGATTTGCAATCGACAAGGCCTCCGCGAAAGCGCGCAGATTGAATGCTCGCGCTCGCGTTGTCGACGACTCTTCCGTTTTCCTCAAATCTGCAGCTCCGACCATCCAGTCTTATAGTGTAATGCACCGGCAACGGTGTTGTGAGACATTTCACGCAGTATGATCCTGAAGGCTAAAAGCGTGCACCTGAGCATTGATCGTCAGCATGGAAGCGGGTGAAAAGCTGGGCCGTGGCGCAGATCCGTGGAGTGCTGGCAGGACGGAGGGCATCCGGCGCGAAGAAAAGGACCCGCGGCCAAGTGTACGAGTTTGTCGGGTGCGCGCTGCAGGAGCAGAGCTACGGCAGTCAGAAGCGTGAGGCAAAGGGGCTTCTCTACAACCTGCGGAAGAGCCGGGACCTGCCGGGAGCGCCGGCCCCGGTACGAGAAGACGCGCGGCGGCGACTGCGAATCGGCGAGCGGCACCCGCCGAACCCGGAAGGCAAGCAGGCGACATCAGAGTCGACCTTGAAGGATGAAATGCGTGTATCAGTCGTGCCGAACACCCGCTTATCTCTGTAACCCGACCCCCCTTCAGCGATTGCGATGCACGTCGCGACCTGTTCCTCACAGCAGCAAGCGCTGCTCTACCTCAGAACGGGCCCATCTTCATTGGCCTTTGTGGTCCAAAGACCATGAAGAACTACTATGGATTAACATTTAACGGTCCATGAGGTTGATAACTGTGTCCGATCGGAGTATCATTCTGATTCGGATCCAACATCAACTACACCGCGGCGGTGAGGATCATGGGGTGTGAAGGTCGTAACAGGACACATCAGGACTCACGCCGCCGTGAGTTGGGACTTTGAATGACGTCTGCCATCCGCACGATTCACAGACGGCTGCTACAGACGGGAATGCTTCGGTTAAGAAGACTGTCCGACACCCCGCTGGTAAGCTATATTCGGCCTACAGCAGTTTTAATTCTTGTCACCGAGCGCTGTAGTGCGCGCTGTGTGCATTGCGATATCTGGAAGAACAGGGGCAGAGAGGACAGCCCGACTCTGGCCGAATGGCAGAAGACTATAAAGGATATCAGGTCGTGGCTGGGCCCGATTAAAGTGGTGCTGACCGGCGGCGAAGCGCTGATGCGGCCGTACACAATACAGCTTGCCGAGTGCGCGAGGTCTGCCGGGCTGTATACTGAGGTACTTACGCATGGGTATTGGGCCGACCAGCGCAAGATCGAGCAACTTGCCATGGCCGATCCGGATCTGATCACCATCTCTCTGGACGGGATTGGCGCAACCCACGGAAAGATTCGCGGAATACCCGACTTCTTCGATCGCACCAACACCTCCATCGAAACCTTAGTCCGGATGCGAACTGCCCACCGGCTGAAGTTCCGTATCCGGCTCAAAACCGTGATTATGGAGCACAATCTTCATGAGCTCGGGAAAATCGCGGAATTTGCTACTCGTGACGGGATGGAAGTTTTCTACCAACCGATAGAGCAAAACTATAACACTCCCGCCGATCCGCAATGGTATGAAACATCAGATAATTGGCCGCGCGACCCTGACGCGGCGGTGCGGGCAGTAGAGGAACTGATCCGCTTGAAGAGGAAGGGGCTGCACATCGCGAACAGATATGCGGCACTCGAAGTGATGTTGCCGTATTTCAAGCACCCGGATACTCTGCAGGCGGCAGTCAGGGCTCACACGGCTACCGAACGCAAGCAGTTCTGCACCGCGCTGGATATGCTCCAGATTCAATCGAATGGCGACGTGACGGTTTGCACGTCCAAACCACCGATCGGCAATATCCGGTCTCAGTCTATTCGCACAATCTGGGCTCAGCGTTCCCCTTGGTGGCACTCGGGTTGTTGCCGGGAAGAAAAACCAGACGAGAATGGGACAGAAGCGAGGCTCGTTCAGCTCACGCCGGGCGACCCCGCAATATCCAGGCCTGTGCGATGAAAGTCATGTCCGTTGTCAGCCTGGTTCCGTCCAAGCATGGCAGCTTTGAGGAATACACAATTACCATGACCCGGCGGCTGACAGCTGCGGGGGACGAGAGCATTCTTGTTTTTCGGTCGGAGCCGCCTGCCCACCTCAGGACGCTTTACGACGGAGC
>Ga0196971_1001079_pt1 | contig 13813 bp, 7 predicted proteins | sample S1v_1013CmetaG_FD_148660 | JGI IMG/M metagenome (GOLD analysis project Ga0196971, IMG submission 148660) | Soil microbial communities from Anza Borrego desert, Southern California, United States - S1+v_10-13C | ecosystem: Environmental > Terrestrial > Soil > Desert | place: USA: California... | reverse complement strand
CCTCCGTTTCCCCGGACCAAGACCGTCTCGGGGCGAAGGTGCGTGCGGAGGATGGGACGCATCGTTGGAACGGGCGTGGAATCTGCGTTGGGCACTGTCAACTCGCCGGTCGGAAGGTCAAAACAGGCCCGCCGTTGCATCGGTTGTTCAGAACCTGTTCGTGGAGGTCATGCGCTGGTGACCTGGGCGATCAACCGCCTCAAGCGCCTGGAGAGGATCGAGATGAAGGCGATCTCGACGAAGGCGATGAGGTGCTCCTTCGTCCGCTCGACAATGGTGTTCAACCGCCGGCAGAGAGCGAGCCAGCCAAGGGAGCGCTCCACCGTCCAGCAGATTCCTGGCGCCACAACCCGGGCCGCGTCCAGCGGGCGAACAGCGTGTACAGCGTGGCGAAGGGAATGCCCGAGAGCGGGCCGATGGCGCGCCATTGCATGCCGCAAAAGCAGACACACCAGATGCTCATGATCGCCTTGCGCAACGCCGGTCCGGCGAGCGCCGGCCTGGAGCTGGGTCGCGTCGTCCGCGCCCCCGCCGTTATGGACGCCAACTCTGCCAGGACCTCGTCCACGAAGGCATCGACATGCGAGAGCGCGTCCCAGGAGGCGGCGATGGTTGGACCAGTCCACCCATTCCAGCGTGGCGAACTCGACGGCCTCAAATGGTTTCGGCCAAGGCGTTGTCGTAACCGCCCCCGACGCTGCCGGCCGACGGCTCGACGCCGGCTTCGGCGAGGCGCTCGGGGTCGGGCGGGTGGCGGCACTCCTGCATGCCGCCCCACAGGGCCGTCAGTTGGGAAGGCTGACGCGTGCCTTCATAAGGACGCGGCCATCGATGCGCAGCCCCGGCCGGAGCAGGGCGACGACACGGTTGATGTCTCCCCTGCGCGCAGGCTCGTATTCGCCGATCTCATGTTCCGTGCTGCTGAACGGCGTATCGGGCGTGGGAACGATCAATTCGCAGGCGTGGTGCGACACTTCGGCGAGAACGTCGCCGAGGCTGCGGCAGATCCCCGGATCCGGCCGGAGGGGCAGCAGCATGATCAACTCCTTCGCAACCAGCTGCGGAGAGGCGTCCGCCCGGGCCAAGCGGCCGGCCACCGCTGCGAGATCCGCCGGACGGGCGCCGGCCAGCTCGGCCAGCCGCAGCATCTCGCTGAAGCGCGCATCCGCGGGCGGTGCCGGTGCGGCCTCGGCTGCCGCTCCGGTCAAGCGCATGGGCAGCGGGGCCACCGCTTCGGCCGGGCGTGCGGGCGGCAGCGGCAGCCGAGGCCGCACCGGCTCTCCGGCCTCGCGGGCCCGCGGCGCCGGACGGGCCGCGTCGGACAGCGACAGCTCGACCTTCAACAGCTTGCTGTCCACCGAGCGCCGCCATTCCATCAGCTCGTCCCGCAGCCCGTCCCGACGGCCGTCCGCCGGGTCCTGCTCGGCGGCCCGATTCAGCCGTTCCACCATCCGGCGGAGATCCGCCAGGTCGGCGGCGACACCGTCGAACCGCCGTTCGAGATCCTGGCGGCCCACGTCCGTGCGGTGCAACTCGTCCTGTTGCCGCTGGCGAGTGGTCGCCATGATCCCGGCAAGGCCTTCCAGGGCGGCCTTGTGCGCCTGCAGCGTCGCACGGTCTCCGGCCGCCGCCGCCCGCAGCTTCAGCAGCAGCGCCAGAAGTGTGGCAGCGGTCGCCAGCGCGAGCAGGGCGATGACCACCGCCGCCGTCAGGGGCGGCCGGACGATCTCGCTCCAATGCGCGGCCATGGCTTCGCGGATGCGCTGGTCCACCAGCGCTTCGCCGGAGCCGTCCGGCCGCCGCGGGTTCGCCGACGGCTCGGGCGCCGGCTCCCCGACCGCCGGCAGCCCCGCGATGCGCACCCCGGTCAGCGAGGCGACGAATGCGTCGTGCAGTTCCCGGTGCCGGCTGCTCGTCCGGCCGCCGTAGTTCGCCATCGACAGGAAGGCCGGGTAGCGCCGCGCCAGCGCCAGCAACGCCGCGTCGCCCGCTTCCGGGGGCGGGGTCTGCCCGGGAGCGTAGAAGGCCCACAGGTCCGTCAGGTCGCGCGCCGAAAGAGCTGCATCGGCCGCAAGCAGGCGGTGGATCAGCACCAGGGTGTCGCTGTCGCCCAACGGGCGCGCCTCGCTCCGGCAGAGCAGCCGCAGCACCGGGATCAATGGCGCCCTCCGTGTCGCCGCACCGTCGAACAGGGCGGCGAGATCCTGCAGCAGGGGCACCGTACCCTGGCCGACGGACAGCGGTTGCGGCCGGAGGTTCCCCGGTTCCACCCCGGTCGCGGGCGGCCGGATTTCGTCCTTCGCATCGGCATTGAGGTCGGACAACCTCGTGACCGCTTCGCCCTCGCCCAACGACACGCCGAAGCCGAGCACGCTCCATCCCGCACCATCCATCGCGGCGGGACCCTCGTCCGCCACGATCTGCACGCGGTAGATGCCCGGCCGCAAGGGGCCCGCCCCATTGCCGCAGTCGCCGGTGAAGGGGGCGCTGTCCTTGGCCCGGTACTGGAGATAGGCGCGGTAGCGCGCATCGTCGGCCGCCGCGGGCGGCGCCAGAAGCCCGGCCCCCAGCAGGCCCAGCACGCTCCACCATATCCAGGCCCGATGGCGGGGACGGGCAACCGAGCGCACGGAGGGGATCATGAAGCGGGCTCCTCCACGCGGCACGCCCCCGCCACCAGCGCCACCGAACCCAGTTCGGTATAGGTCATCCACTCCCCGTCGGGCGGTGCGGCAGCGTCGGGGAAGGGAGAGGCGATGGCGACGGTCAGGCAATGCTCGCGTTTGGCATGGACGACGACGTGTGCGTTCGCCGCCTGCTGCGCGGTCAACGCCACCCGGCCGGATACGACCAGCTCGGTGCGGAAACCGGCGCTCCTCACATCGCCCTCGCGGTTGGCCGAGCCCAGTTCGATCCGGCGTTCCAGGTTCCCGGGCGGCAGGGGGCGCCGGACGGCGATGGGGCCGGCTTCCGGCTGCGGAATGCCCGGACACAGCGGCAGGAACATCCGGTGCCCCGTGAGCGGATCGACGTCGCCGGCGATGCCGAACAGGCTCGACGTCCGGGAATGGAACGCGATCCCCGTCATGTTCAGGGTCACGTCGGTCAGGAACACCGCTCCCAGGCTGGTGATGTTCTTGAGATAGTCGAAGGCGACGCGCCAGAGCGTCACGCGGCCCCCGATCCGGTCCCGGATGTGCTTGCGCAGCATCGGGTTGATCAGCGGGAACAGGCTGCCGCGCCCGGTGACCAGCAGATGCAGCAGCGGCTCGTCCTCCTCTCCCAGGGCGCCGAGCAGACCGCCGAGCAGGCCCGCCATCGGACGCTCCATCGTGCCGACGAAGTCCGTCATGAAGCCCGGCAGGTCGAGGATCAGCCCATCGGCGCCCCACGGGATGGACAGGCGCGTGCCGTCCGTCGTCTCGAGCCGCAGCGGCGTGCCCTCCGGGGTGAGGGCCGAGAGATGCCGCTCCTGATACGCCGACAGCCATTGGCGCACGTCCTGGTCGGCCGGGTCGAACAGCGTCTCCAGCGGACGGGCGCCGGCGAACTGGTTCAGCAGGTGGAAGAACGGTCCGCCCGGCCCGTGCTGAAGCGCCCCGAGCAGGCGCGCCAGCGCGCGGCCGTTGGCGGTCGCCCGCGGGTCGACGCCGCCCGCGGGCATCTCCTCCCACGGCAGATGGTAGGGAATGCGGCGGCGGCTCAGCCCGCGCCGCGACAGCCAGCGGTCGAGGCTCGGAGCCAGATGGTCGAACAGCAGCGCCGCGATGGCGTTGCCGCACAGCGTGGTGGTGCCGTCGCTCGCCGTCTCCAGGATCGTCGCCGTCGCCCGGTTGCGGATATCCGCCCGGAACAGCGACAGGTCGGTGCTGCCGCCGCCGACGTCGTAGGTCAGGAGGTGGTGCGTGCCCACGCCCTCCGGGCCCAGCATCGCCGCCGTCTCCAGCGCATCCTGCTGGAGCGGCGCCAGATGCGGCAGCGGCAGGGCCAGCACCAGCGGCGACCAGCTTTCCGAAAGGACCGCCTGCCCGCCGCCGGCCACCGATACCTCCATCGGCGTCATGCCGGCGCGCTCGAAGGCGCTGCACAGGCTGATGGTGGCCGGGCTGCCGAACCGGGCCGGCCGGGTGGCGTACACCGCATCGACCAGCGCGGCAATCTCCGGGTGCTCCTCGATACGCTCCTTCAGGCAGCGCAGATAGTCCGCGGCGATGTCGACCCAGGAGGCCGAACGTCCGTCCGGCAAGGTCACGCTCTCCGGCTTCTGAATGCGCCATTTCAGATTGTCGAGGAAGAGCACGGCGCCGGGGCCGGCCGAGACGCTGCGGCTGTAGGCCTCGTGGCCGATGAAGCATTCGGCGCGTGCGCTGCCTGGCCCGACCACGTAGGCGATGGCGGTCGGCGTGAAGGTGCCGTCCGGCTCCAGCCGAAGGGTGGACGGGCGCTCCGCTTGCCCGTGGCGGACGTAGGCGACCGCGCTCTCGGTGGTGCCGAAATCGATGGCGATGTAGCCGTCGAAGGCCCGTGCCGGCCGGACCTCCAGGGCGATCTTGCGCCGTATCGCAGGCAGCTCCGGCTCGGCGAAGGTGATCTCGACGTCGCAGAAATAGGTGCGCTCCGGGAACGCTGTGCCCTTGGCATCGCGCAGCGGCAGCCGCAGGTCGAGACGCCGGGCCTCGCCGGGGCTCAGCACCGCGCCGCCTCCCTCGAAGCGCCGGTTGGCCGAGATCGACCGCGCCTCGTCGACGACGGCGTGCGCGGCAACGCCGGACAGCGTGCAGGGCGAGCCGCCGTTGTTCTCCACCGTCACGGACAGGTGCGCCGTTCGCCCGGCGAGACCGGCCAGCCGAGGCGGGATGGTGGCCTCGGGAAACGGCGGCGTGCTGAAGCGCAGCACGAACGGCAGGTGCCGGATGTCCGGCTTGTCGGCGATGGTGACGGCCAGCGAGAGCCGGGCGCCGGCATGGTGCTGCAGCAGCCGCGCCACGGCCGGCGGGGGAAGGTGGAGCCGCAACGCCAGAGTCTCTTCCGGGTACAGGGGCACCGGAGACGACGGCATCTCGACGATGGGCGCCGAGCCTGCGTCCTCGGCGTCGAAGCCTTCCAGGGCGACCGCGGCGACCGGCGCCACGTCGCCCCGGCGCAAGGCCAGCCGCAGCACCGTACGGGCCGATCCGTCCGCTGCACACACGGGTTCGAGCGTGTCGTCCACCATGACCAGTTCGGGTTCCGGAAGGCCGTACTCGAGCCGGCACAGCAGCCGCCCCTCCTCCCGCTCGCTCGGCACGTGCACGAGTTCGCCCCGCCAGCGGCCGGCGCAGGCCGCCGGCGGCAGATCGATCGCGAACGTCCACGCGTCGCCCTGGCAGGCCAGCACGTCCGAGGCGATGGCCTGTCTTGCGATCTCCGCGCCGGTCCCGCCGTCCCGCAGCACCACCCAGGTTCCCGCCGGATCGATCGGCCCCCGGCTGTGCAGGGTGACGGTGACGGACTCGGGACCGGCGCCGCTGCCGAAGGTGTACTGCGGCGAAGCCTCCGCGCCGAGGGCGAGGAAGCTGGCGCCGCATCCGCCGCAGAACCGGTCCAGGGCATGGCGCCGCCAGCCGCGGCAGGAAGGGCAGATCAGCATGGTCAGACCAGGACCCGCTCTTCGGTCAGCAGGCGGCGGAACCCGGAGCCCGGCGGGTTTTCCTCCGACCAGTGGTCCAGCGTGTCGCGTGCCCGCGTCGCCATGGGGATGAGGCTCGGGTTGCGCGTCTCGATGTCCTGAGCGAGGGAGTCGAGCACCGCCGCCAAGCCGCCCTTGCCGGTGGGGCAATAGCGCGCCGTGTAGCGCAGCAGATAGATCCAGCGCGCCAGCCCATCGTCGTTCAGGTGGTCGAGCACCACGGCGGTGCGGCGCCGGATCGCCTCGCGCAGGTGCTCGGCGCCGACGGCGCTGAGCTTGCGGATGGCCAGCGAGAAGGGACCCAGCTGGATGGCATCGCCGAAGAAGGACGAGGGGTCCTCGAAGACGAACTCCACCACGCCCTTGCGGCTGGTGCCGCTGTCGCGGTGCCGCCCCTGCACCACACCGGTAAGGATGCCGCAGCCCAGCACCTCGAGCGCCGCGAGATAGAGATCGACCTCCTCCTGTTCCTTGACCAGGAGATCCTGGAACTTCTCGAAGTTCACGTCGCCGTGCAGCACCAGCCCGTTTTCCAGCGCCGGGAAGTAGCCGGCGTTGCGGTAGCGGTCGAGGTCGGGGATGGCCATGAGCGGGATGCCCGCCACCTCGCTGCTGACGTAGACCTGGTGGGGGGCGCTGTCGACGATGGGCAACGGGGTCTTCCACCGCGAGGACAGCGCCTTGCGGAACTCGTCGCGGGCGCTGGGATCGGTCGTCGAACTCAGGGCGACGGTGATGGTGGACTTCCTGTACCGCATCGTCTGCGGGGCGTTGATGAAGTGCGTCGGCTGCGCCAGCCACGGCTGCCCGAATTCGAGGAGGCGCTGCAACGCCGAGGCGTACCGTTGCGTATCCGGCCGCGCCTCCTGGGCAAGGCGCTCCACCACGTCGACGGTGCGGTCTTCCAGATGCCGCGTGGAGCCGCGGGTGAAATCGAGGAGCATGCCGATGGTCCGCCGCCCGCCTTCGGTCTGCAGCAGCGAGCGCATGTCCCACAGGCTGCGCGGCCGCCCTTCGTCCCCGTCCTCGAAGAAGCGCCGGTCGAGGTCGGCAAGCGCGCCGCCGTCGATCGGCCGCCCCTGCGCCGTGACGTAGAAGTCGCGGAAATCGTGCTCTTCGTAGAGGCTCTGGTAGATGGCCGAGGGCGGCATCTGCCGCAGCGCATCGAGCCGGTTGACCAGCGCCTCGCGCACGTCGCGTTCCAGCGTGCGCTCCAGGTCGCCGAGCTGCTTGAGCAGGCCGGTCTCGACGACCATCTCCCGCCCCTTGGCATCCTTGCTGACCGTGCCGCGCCCGATCAGATCGGCAAGGCGCCCGGTGACCTTGGCGCCGGCGTCGCAGATCTGCGCGCGCAGTTCGAAATTGGCCCGCTGCTCGGCAAACCCCAGCGCGACGTCGACGATGGTGCGGCGGGTAAAGGCACCGGGACAATCGCCCAGCCAGTTCAGGCGCTCGGTCATGTCGCGCAGGGCGTCGGCGGCGCGCGCCTTGGCACGTTCGGCCTGCTTGGTGAACTCCTGGCGCTGCTCCTCCAGCAGGTTGCCGATGCGGCGCAGCACTTCGCGGGCAAACTCCACCCGCTGGGTCGGCGCCGCCAGGATCTCACGCACCACGCCGTCCAGCTCGGCCGCCACCTTGGCGTAGAGCCCCTCGCTGTACTGGAAATAGACGAGCCGCGTGAGGCTGCCCCAGCGGTTGGTGTCGGGATTGGTGTTGTCCAGCTGGCCGTTCAGGACCTTTTCGTTCAGCCACTCCCGCAGCCGTTCGCCGATGTTCGGCTGGGTGGCGCCTTGCAGGAAGTCGGCCCGCGCCCCGGCGAAGACCTGACGAAGCACCTCGTCCAGCGGCTGGCCCTGGCCGACGCCGTTGAGGTCGCGGTAGAAGCTGCCGTTCCGTCCCCGCTCGGCGAGACGCAGGCGGGGCAGGAACTGGCGGGCGATCAGCTCGTCCATGGTGGTGGGGATTTCCGGCTTGCGCAGCCAGTAGTCCACGAGGTCGCTGGCGAGCTGGTGGCGCACCAGCATGGCGATGCGCTGCACGGGGACGTGCAGCTTGCTCAGCCCGAGGCTGGAGTAGCGGCAGGAGAACTCCATCTCGAGCGGCTGGGAACTCTTGGACCCCACGTAGGGATAGCGGATGATCCCCGTCAGGTTGTCCGCGAAGTTCGAGCGCTGCGACAGCCAGTCGGTGGCCAGGGCCTCGACGTGGCCGCCGTATTCGATGAACAGGCTCTCGGCCAGCATCTCGCACAGGGAGTTCTTGTCCTTGAGCGCGAGCGTGCCGCCGGCGCCGTGCGGCTTGTTGCCGATCAGGTAGGCGGTATCGAACACCGGTCCCGGCGCCGAGCGCCCCGCAAGGAACTGCTCGCGCGTCCAGGCAAGGGGGAAGCGGTGCGCCGTCGAGCTGCCGCCATCGCCCGACTGCCTGGACAGGTTGTAGTGCTCCAGCTCCATCAGCGCGGCGTAGGCGTTGCCGAAGATCTTGTGCTGGAAGTCGCTGTGGAAGACCGAGGGCAGCACGATGATGCCGCGCAGGTTGACCTTCGGGTCGTGCTCCTTCAGCGCGAACGCCATGTCGAGGAACATGCCGCTGCCGGTGCCGCCGGCCACGGAGAAGACCAGCCACGCATCGACCTTGGAGGCGTCCACGTGGATGCCGTGCTCGTTCAGCAGGGTGGCGTGCCGGCCGGCGTCGCGGATGTCGCTGTACTTGTCGCGGATCCGCTCCATGATCTCCTGGTAGTGGTGGAAGAACGCCAGGCGTCCGAAGCTGCGGATCTGTCCGGCGCCGTTCTCGATCCGGCCGTGCTTCTCCAGCGACGGATCGAACCACGAGAAGATGTGGGGATGCGCGTTCTTGTGGTCGTAGTAGTTCTGGAGGTCGGCGGAACCGAGTTCGGTGTTGACCCTTTCCGTGGCGTCGAAGTCGACCTCCTTCAGCAGGAAATTCATTTCCTGCCCGTCGAGGGTCATGCTGCGCGGGTCGGTGTCGATCCAGATGTGACCGATGTGGTCCAGCGTCGGCTTGCCGAAGTGGTCGTAGAACATCCGGCGCAGGTTGAGCAGCACCTGCTTGCCGGTGCCCCCCATGCCGATCAGCAGCACGGGTCGGTGGGCACGCCGGGTGCCTGCCGTGTTTTCCGCCATGTCCCTACTCCCTGTCCGGATCACATGATTTCGAGAACGCGCAGCAGGACGACCGCCATCGTCAGGGCCGCCAGCATCATCACCCACCCGACGAGCACCGCCCGCATGAGGACGAGCACCAGCGTGACCACGCCGCCGAGCGCCAGCAGGACGGCGTAATAGCCGCCGCCCACCGATTGGAGCATCAGGAAGCCCAGCAGCACGATGGCGGTCAGCATGTACAGCAGCAGCGTGTTGCTTACCTTGCGCGGATGCACGCCTTGCTGGACATAGGAGCGCAGGGTGAGCCTGTAGACGCCGTGGAACAGCAGCGCAGCGACCAGGGTGGCGGACGCGAACCAGACGAGCGGCCACACCGGCGGCAGGCTTATCGAGAAGTCGAGCCAGATCGGAACGTCGATGGCCGACGCCCTGGAACCGGCGAAGCCCGGCGGCAGCCCCTGGGCCCAGGAAGGATGGGCCGCCGTGCAGACGATCGCGGCCGCCAGACCGCGCATCCACGCTGGCGTGATGAACTGCGACATGCTCGTTCTCCTGTGCCGTGCGGTCATTCCGGAAATCCGTCCCTTACCAGTCGTCGATGCCCTCCCCCGCGCCGCCGGCGCCGAGGGGAGTGATGCGGAATGTGTAGGTCGCGCGTTGCTCGCCATCGTGCCCTTCGACCCGCACCGTCCCGCCGCCGAGATCGAGGAAGCGGCCGCCGAGCAGGCGCGCGCTGCTGGCGACGAGCAGGCCGAAGCCGATCCAGCGCACGCGGATCTGGCAATGGCCGTCGGCGCTGGTCGCCGCGGAGGGGGACAGGAAGCCGGGCGTGATCGGCTGGCCCTGCCCGTCGCCGTAGTCGAGCGCCAGGTAGTGGCGCGGCTGCACGAAGCGCCGCAGCACCAGCAGCAGGGGAACCACCATCACCGCCGCCGCGAGCAGCAGCGCCATGACGGGGCCGGCGGGATAGCGCAGCTCCAGCCAGATCGCCCGGGTGAGCATCGCCCGGGTGAGCTGCTCCTCCGGCAGCATGCCGCGCACCAGATCCTGGAGGTGGTAGATCCGGGCCTGCACCGCCGGGTCGGGGCGCGCCAGCGCCTCCGGGGCGCCGTCGTAGCTCCACTTGGCGGCCGTGTCGCCGGCCAGGAAGACCTGCTCGCGCCGGACCGCGAAGTTGATCGCGATCTCCCCCTTCACCACCGTGGAGTTGGAGAAGGCGAGCTTGATCTTCGTCGCCATGGGGACATGGCGGAAGAAGTCGATGGGCGCGATGTCGAACGTGACGTCGAACCGCTGCAACCGCTCGGGATGGAGGTCGGCCCTGTACGGCGCGACCTGCGCGCTGACCAGCCGGCTGCTCGCCAGGAACTCGCCCTCGTCGAGGCGGATGACGGCGTCCAGGGCGGCGTCCTTCAGCAGGAAGTTCGGCCCCGGCCGCACCTCTGCGACGAAGGAGAGCTTCAGCGGCTGCCCCAAGGGGAAGCCGGGGATCACCAGCCCCCAGTCCGGGTCCATGGTCGCCTTCACGCCGGCCGCGCTGTCGCCCGACAGCGTCACGTCGGTCGAGACCGAACTGTTCCAGCCCGCGATGCCGAAGGGGGCGATGCGGAGCAGTTCGTGCGGGATCTTGTGCTTGCGCAGCAGGTCCGTGGTCCGCGCCTCCAGCGCGCGCATCGCCCCGTCGCTTCCGGCCTCGCGGACCAGCAGGTAGAGGGCGACGGCGCGGTCGGCGAACTGGTGCTTGCCGGCCGGATACTGGGAGCGGTTGGAATCCCGTCCCGGCTCCATGACGGTGCCGTTGAACGGCAGCAGCGCCGGGATCAGGGAGACCTGGGTGACGTCCCGCCGGTCCTGCAGCAGGGCGTAGAATCGCCGTTGCGCGGCCGCGGCGTTGGCGTTGCGGTCGTCGGCGACGTTGTCGGTGATGAAGACGGCCGCGTCGCCGGGCTTGGAGGTGTCGAGCCAATCCCGCAGCGCCACCGCCAGGTCCGTCCCGGACTGGTTGAGTTCCTCGCGCGCGAGCGGCCCCTTGGGCTGATAGGCCTTGGAGCCGAACGACCGGGTGCGCGTGGCGCCGGCCTCCATCTCGTTGAGAAACTCCGACCAGAGCGGCGCCTTGCCGAAGCCGGCCATCGACCCCGAGGTATCGAGATACACGGCGTGGCGGAGCCCCGCCGCCCGGGCCGCCGGCGCGGCGGCGAGGGCCGTCAGGGCGGCGGCGAGAAGGACCAGGGCGAGGAACCCGGAACGATGGCGGATCATGTCACTCTCCCGCTTCCGCAAGCTCGGCGACCTCGACGGGATAGAAGCGGAAGTCCCGCCCGTCCGCGGCCTGGGTGGCCACCACCATCGTCCCGCCGACCAGCAGGGGCGGGAAACCGCGGTTCGGTCGCCCGGCCACCGGCATGCCCACATGGCGCTGGGGAGGCATGTCCTCGGCGGCGTGGCGCTGATAGAAGGTGACCTCCGTGCCACGGTCGGCGGTGAGGGCCGCCATGCCCCGGCGGCCCGTGACCACGCACAGCCAATCCCGCGCCAGCACCGGCGGCAGCTCGCTCTCGGCATCGGTTTCGAGGCGCCAGCGCCGTCGGCCGTCGACGAAAAGGCCGATGCCGTTCTCGTCCTCGAGCAGGAATCCGGTTCCTGCGGCGTCGGCGGCGGCCCAGCCGCGGGAACCCATCCGGGCGACCGCCCGCGCCGGCGTGCCGTCCCCGATCCTGGCTTGCAGGACGGCGCTTCCCGTCCCCTCGGCGACGGCCAGCACCAGAACGGGTGCGTGATCCTCGCCGGCCGCCAGGACGATGGGCTCGAACTGGCCCTGCCGGTGACGGCGGTGCCACAGCGGCTCCACCATGCCGATGTCGCCGAACGCCTGCTGGGCGACCAGCTCGCGCTTGGCACGATCAACCAGCATCATCCTCTTGTTGGCGGCCAGCCACACCGTGCCGGTTCCGGGAATCACGCCGATCCACGCCCCCGTGTCGGCCGGGAGGGACAGGGGAAGGCTGGCCAGCGGGTGCCATTCCTCGTCCTGGCCGTTGCCCGCCAGGAGCACCGCCCGGTCGTCGCCCTCGCTGGCGAGCAGCAGGAGTCCCCCATCGGCATCCCGCGCCGCGGCGCGCAGGATGGTGCCCGGCGGAGGCTGCCAGCACACCTGCTCGTACGGCTCTTCCCCACCGTGGGCGCGCAACGCCGTCACGCCCTGCATCGAGGCGACGAAAACCCCCTGCTCGCTGATCACCGGTTCGCAGAGCCACGTCTCGGCCGCCGGCAGTCTCTCGCACAGCGCCCGCGCACGCCCGCCGTAGAACACGTGGGGATCGACGAGGTGGAGCCGCATCGGTCCACCCGCCTCGCGGCGGCTGAACACGAAGGCGCCGGCCGCTGCACCGCGCCAGAGCAGCGCCGACTCGTCGGTACCCAGCTGCAGCAGATGGCTCAGCATCATCGGGCGGCCGATCGCCGCTTCGATGCCGTCCCGCAGGAGCTTGGGGGCAAGCAGACGCGCCACCATCCGCCGGTGCGGGACCGGCCGGCCGCATTGCACGCAGAAGTTGGAGGCCGCGCGATTGAGCGCACCACAGCCCGCGCACGCCCGTACCCTTCCGCCGCAGACCTGGCACACGGTGCGGTCCCCGCGCGCCGCCTGGAATCCGTGCGACATGGCTTCGTACGGATGGGGACATTCGCTCACCAACGCACTCCTCGGATCGCACGGGACACCGGGTCCGAGCCCGGCAGGCACTCGGCCGCCACAGACCAAAGATTGTTCTTGGCCGCCAACATCGCATTTGATACACAACCGCCTAAAGCTGCGCAAGTTTATGTAGAAGGGTTTGAGGTATTTCTCTCTGCCGATGGATGGAGCGCGCGCCAGCGAATACATTTGTATGCGCGGCGCCGTCTCAGTCTTCTCTGCGCATATCTTTGCGCTTCAGTGCCTGCGTGCTCTTTTGCTGATCAGGAGCGTTCATGGATTCGGTCGAACAGCCTGAACAAACGGCCTCGGCGCCGTCCTCGCGAACCGGCAAAAGCACCCGGCTCGGCATCCATGGGGTCGTCCTGTTGCTGTGGTTCCTGACGGTCGCCATCGTGCTGGTGCTGCTCACGGTCAACAGTTCGAGCGACGACACGCTGTTGGGTCCGTTCCGTGGCCCGACCGAAGTGGTGTTCTTCCTGCTCTCGATCGTGCTGTTCTTCGCTCTGTGGTTGCGCACCCGCTGGCAGATCGAGGTCTGGCGCGCCGTTCTGGACGAGACCCGCAGGCACGTGCCGCCGACCGCCCGGATCCTGCCGCGCGGGGCCATGGAACGGCTTGCCGCCGGCTGCCGCGAAGCCGCCAAGCGGGCCATCGCGCCCTGGCCGAAATGGCTGGTGCACGGATCGGCCGAGCCGTTCGCGGCGCGTGCCGACGAACTGCACGGCATTCTGGAGGCGCACAAGGGCAAGCCCGACACCATCGCCCGGGCCCTGGAGCGGCTGAGCCCGAGCCTGGGCGAGCTGCACAGCCTGCGCGCCGTGGATCAGTTCCTCGGCGGCGCGCTCCTGTTCATCGGCATCATCGGCACCTTCTACGGGCTGATGGGCGTTCTGCTGAACGACGACCTGCTGCGCTTCCTCGGGGCGGCGAGCCAGGCGGACCGTCTCAGCAGCCTCGACCCCAAGCTCAAGGGCGTCCTGGTCGGGCTCGGCACGGCCTTCTCGTCGAGCCTGTTCGCGTACTGCTCCTACCTGTTCGGCCGCCTTCTGTCGGACCTGTGCGACGAGGAATACGAGGCCGCCACGCGGGAGTTCGTCCGCCACGTCCATGGAAGGCTGGCCCTGCTGTTCCCGCACAGCGGGCTGATCGGCCACGTCGACCTGCCGGCGGAGACGACGGCCCAGCTCGTCGGCAACGTGACGGCGCTGCAGGAGGCGACCAAATCCGCCGCGAACCTGGTCCAGGAGACCCGCGCCACCGCCAACGCTCTGTCGCAGGCGGCCGGCTCCATGCTCGGCACCGTGCAGGCCATGACCG
>Ga0196971_1001075_pt1 | contig 13829 bp, 11 predicted proteins | sample S1v_1013CmetaG_FD_148660 | JGI IMG/M metagenome (GOLD analysis project Ga0196971, IMG submission 148660) | Soil microbial communities from Anza Borrego desert, Southern California, United States - S1+v_10-13C | ecosystem: Environmental > Terrestrial > Soil > Desert | place: USA: California... | reverse complement strand
GCAGCTGGCCATCTCCATGGAGAGCGAAGCCAGCGCCCCCGTGGAAACCAGAGCCCGGAAAACGTCCCGGACCCGGTAACGGCACGCAAAAAGCCCTCTCCGTCCGTACCAGGACAGAGAGGGCTTTGTCTGTTTGCGCGAGAGGCGACCGCCTCTAGCAGCCGGCTCAGGTGAAACGGCTGCTCGGCGGGGCCGGCGTCGGGCTCGATGCGCCCCCGCCCTTCACCGCGAAGGTCGAAAGCAGGACCCTGGTCGCCCCGCCGCAATCGGGACAGATCACTGCGCCCCGCCGGTCGTATGCGACGATCTGTTCGAAGTGCTTTCCGCAGTGCTCACAGGCGAAACTGTACATCGGCACGGAACCTTCCCCCCGCCCTTAGAATAGACTGTTAGCCTCGCAGCAGGTACTGAACCAGCGTGATCGCTCCTACCAGGAGCGCAACATATGTGACCGGTCAGAGGTTCGGCAGGACACGCCTGCTCGGCCTGGAAAACCCTCAGCCACCGGTGCGGCAGTTCTTCTGTTCGTCCATAGCAATCGATCCTCTCTGTCCGTCCGATGCTCACTCTACCAATACCCCGTACCGTATCTTACACTAGCGTACGTCAACGAGCAAGAGCTGTCAAGGGAGCCTCCAACCAATTCATCCATATGTTGTATGCGTCTTTCACGTTACAGCACATTGTGTTATAATAACATGAAAAAACCGAGGGGGTAGAGCGTCGTGGATTCGCTCACGCACCTGCTAGTCGGGCATGCGATGGGTGTTGCTGCCAGCAGCGCAGCCCATCCGATCGGCGCTGCTGCCTACTGGGCGGTCCTGGTCGGCAACTCGCTGCCCGATATTGACGTTCCTGTCAGCTTGCTGATTCGCCGTGATGTCAAGCTTCATCGCACGGTTACACACACAATTCCGGGCTCGGCGCTGCTCTCGGCCCTGTCAGCGCTAGTTCTCCATGCCCTATTTCCCCTGGCGCCGCTCGGACAGCTGTTCGGCTGGACCCTGCTGGGCTGCCTCGTGCACATGCTGCTGGACTGCCTGAACCTTTTCGGTGCGCGGCCCTTCTGGCCCCTGAGCAGCCGCCCTGTCGGTCTGGGCGTTCTGCACATTCTCGACCCGATTCTGGTGGTCCTGCTGGGCCTACCGGCGGCCGGTGCCGCCTTGCACCTGGCATCGCCCGGGCTCCTTTCGCTCTCCTTCGCCCTCATGTGGGTGTACGTACTGTACCGGATCTTCACTGCCCGTAAGCTCTACCACCTGCTCCGCCGCCAGGGGTCGGTAAAAGCCAGGGTGGTGCCCTGGTACCTGAGCTGGCGCTATGTCTTCGAGACGGCAGAGCGGATTGAGTTCGGCCACTGGGCCCGCGGCCGGCGCCTGGCGCTGCAGACGTATCAGAAGCTGGATTCGCCACTGGTCCGGGCTTCGCTGGCGATGCCCCAGGTTGAGGCCTTCCTCCGTGCTGCCGAGTACCCGTACGCCGTCGTCCAGGAAGACGACTGCGGTCATGCTGTGGTCTGGGGCGACGCTCTCCGGCAGCTGCGGGCCGACTTCCGACCCGTGCGGGTGCATGTGGACAACTGAGACTGCGGAACGGGAACTATGGGACTTCTGACCCATTCGAACATGCTACTCTGTGAAAACTACCAGAAATATGGTAGATTAGCGTCAAAGGATTTAGGTTCCGTAAGGAGCGCGGGTTCTCCGGGGGTGGTGCGGGTGCACTGGGTACGGACCGAGGCGATTCGCCCGGGCATGCGGCTCGGCAGGACAATCGTCGGCGCGGATGGACGGGTGCTGCTCATTGCCGGCACGGTCCTCCGGGAGTCGCTCATTGAGCCGCTGGTGCGGCAGGGAATCGCTGCGGTCTACATCGTCAACGAACTCGCCCCAGACGTGGTCCCCCAGGATGTGGTCTCCGACGAGGCTCGCCAGGGCCTTAAGCAGGATATGTCTGCCTTCATGGGCCAGGTCACGCAGTCGTTCGTCAATGCCGCCCGCAAGGGAATCTCCCGCTATGCCTCTGGCGTAGACACGGGCCGGTTGCTCCAGGCGGTCGGGCGCATTGTCGACGACGTCATGACCAACCCCCGGGCCGTCTTCCACCTGCAGGACATTCGCACGGCGGATGAGTACACGCTGGGACACTGCGTCAATGTCTGCGTTCTCGCAACGCTGGTGGGCACATCGATGGATCTGGGGCACAGCGAGCTGAAAGATTTGGCTCTGGGCGCCGTCCTCCACGACATCGGCAAGGTGCTGACGCCGCCGGACATTCTGAACAAGGTCGCGGCACTGACGCCCGAGGAGTTCGCCGTCATAAAACAGCACACCACATCCGGGTGGAACATGCTCAAGGAGCAGCTCGACATTCCCTACACGGCCGCCATTGTCGCCCTTCAGCACCACGAGCGCTGGCTCGGCGGGGGGTATCCGGCGGGGACCAAGGGGGAGCAGATCTTCAAGTACTCCCGCATCTGCGCTCTCGCCGACTGCTTCGACGCCTTGACTTCCGACCGGGTATACCGCAAGGGCGCTCCGCCGGGGCGTGCGTTGGAGATCATGGAGACAGGCATGCAGGGCTTCTTTGAGCCTACGCTCATGGACCGCTTCCTGCAGTGCGTGGCCCCCTATCCGGTGGGTTCGCTGGTCCAGATTACGGGCGATCTTCAGGCCGTGGTGGTAAACGTCGCCCGGGGGCGCACCAGCCTGCCCCGCATCCGCATTCTGCTGGATGCGGAAGGCAACCAGCTCGGGGAGCCTGCCGAAGTGGAATTGGCCGAGCATCCCGAGATTGAGATCAAGGCGCTGCTGCGTGAAGAGGCAGTGGCCTTCACCCCGGAGACCCTCATTGCAGCGGGGTAACAATTATGCGCAGTGGAAAGGACCAGGCGTTGCCGCCTGGTCCTCTTTCGTCTGCGTCGTTAGCTTGCGCTGACAACCTCGTAGCCGGCCTCTTCGATGGCCGCCTTGATGGCGTTCAGGTCAGCGGCACCTTCCGTGGCGATGGTGGCCTTGCCCACTTCGACCTGCAACTCCTTGAGGCCCGGCACTTCCTGAAGGGCCTTCTTGACGTGCATGACACAGTGGCCGCACGACATGCCTGCGATCTTAACCGTAGTGGTGGTCATGGTGGGCACCTTCCTTTTCCGAGTTCTTGCCCGCATATACCCTTACGGGGTATGGGTTGGTACCTCCATGGTACCCGAGCAAGAAGCATCCGTCAAGGGTTACCGCACGGCGGGTACATCGGTCCAGCCAAATTTCGCGGTGAAGTGCCGGAGAATCTTGGGTTCCTGGGTGAAGCAGACGCCCCGCACGGAATCCCGGCGCTGCCAAACGGCGGCCAGCGCGTCGACAACCACATCCATATGGTTGTTGGTGTAGGTGCGGCGGGGTACGGCCAGCCGCAGGAACTCGAAGTCAGAAGGCAGTTGTTCACCCGTCTCCGGGTCGCGGCCCATCATGAGTGAGCCCACCTCCACCCCACGCACCCCGCCCGCAATATAGGCCTCAATGGCGAGGGCATGGCCGGGGAACTGCTCGGCGGGAATATGGGGCAGAAACTTCGCTGCATCCACGAAGACGGCGTGGCCGCCCACGGGCTGCTGAATGGGGATGCCGGCCTGCCTCAGCCCCTCACCCAGGTAGGCCACCTGGCCGATGCGGCTGGCCAGGTAGTCTGTGTCGAGCGCTTCCATCAGGCCGGTAGCCATGGCTTCGAGATCCCGGCCGGCCAGGCCGCCATAGGTCAGGAAGCCCTCGAAGGGTACCACCAACCCGGCCGCCTTGGTGTACATCTCCTCGTCGCGGAAAGCCAGCAGGCCGCCAATGTTGACCAGAGCGTCCTTCTTGGCGCTCATCATGAGCCCCTCGCCGTACGAGAACAGCTCGCGGGCAATGTCGATGGGCTCCTTGTCGGCGTAACCCTGCTCCCGCTGCTTGACGAAGTAGCAGTTCTCGGCATAGCGGGCGGTGTCGAAGAGGAAGGGAATGTGGAACTCCCGTGCGATGGCGCTGGCCGCCTTGATGTTGGCCATGCTGACAGGCTGGCCGCCGGCGGAGTTGCAGGTCACGGTCATGATGATTGCCGCGACGTTCTGCGCCCCGTGTTCGAGAATGAACGCGCGCAGCTTCTCCAGGTTGATGTTGCCCTTGAACGGGTGGTAGGTCTCGGTCTCCATGGCTTCATCGATGACCAGGTCCACGGGCCGGCCCCCGGCCAGCTGAATGTGGGCCCGGGTGGTGTCGAAGTGCATGTTGCCCAGCACATACATGCCCTTGCGGGCGATCAGCTGGGGCATGAGGCACTGCTCAGCGCCCCGGCCCTGGTGGGTGGGGATCACCCAGTGGTAGCCGGTGATCGACTCGACAGCCTCCTGCAGCCGGTAGAAGCTGTCACTGCCAGCGTACGCCTCGTCGCCGCGCATCATGGCAGCCCACTGCTCCTCGCTCATGGCGCCGGTGCCGCTGTCGGTCAGAAGGTCCACGAAGACGTCGCGGGAGCGAAGGGCAAAGAGGTTGTAACCGGCTTCGCGAATACGGGCCTCGCGCTCCGGGCGGGAGATGAGCCGAATGGGTTCCACCATCTTGATCTTATAGGGCTCAGCGTAGCGCATGACCGTCATCCTTTCGTGTTGTAAACACCATCGTGATGACCTACATGTGCAAGATCCATGCCACGCTGTTTTTCGGTGCTTTTCCGGGGTTACTGTATCAAAATGAAACGAGACACCTTGGTTTGGTGTCTCACAGTGTGCCAAAATGGGACATATATTGGCCGCGGATTACGCGGATTGCGCGGATTAATTCATTATATTATGTTTTAATCCGCGTTTGTCTTAAAATCCGCGTAATCAGCGGCAAAATACTGCCCCTGTTTTAGAAAATCCCGTATTTCTGTAGTTTGCGATAGAGGGTTGCCCGGCCGATGCCCAGGCGGTCGGCGAGGGCTGATTTGGAGGTGAAGCGGCGCAGGCCGGCTTCCAGGACGGTTCGCTCCACCTCATCCCATGTGGGGAAGCGCTCGGTCAGTGTCAGGGATGTCTCGGACTCGACCCGGGGCGCCACTTCGGGCGGCAGGTCGGCTTCGCCGATGACGCCGTCGTCGTCCAGGACCACGGCTTGCTCCAGCAGATTCTCCAGCTCCCGCACGTTGCCCGGAAAGGTGTAGCCCAGCAGTTGCCGCATGGCGCCGGAGTCCAGCGCCACGGCGCCCCGCCCCAGGCGGGCGCAGGCGCGGCGCAGCGCGTGGTCGATGAACTCCGGCAGGTCCTCCCGCCGCTCCCGCAAGGCCGGCACCACAATGCGCACCACCCGCAGCCGGTAGTAGAGGTCCTCGCGGAAGCGCTTGGCCGCCACCATCTCCTGGAGGGGCCGGTTAGTGGCCGAGATGACCCGAACGTCGGCCCGGCGGGTGCTGGTGCCCCCCAACCGGCGGAACTCGCCGCCCTGCAGGGCCCGCAGCAGTTTTGCCTGCATGCCCAGCTCCATGTCGCCGATCTCATCGAGGAAGAGCGTGCCGCCGTCGGCCATCTCCAGCACGCCAGGCCTGCCGCCACGCCGGGCCCCTGTAAAGGCGCCCTCCTCATAGCCGAAAAGCTCGCTCTCTAGCAACGTCTCCGGGACGGCGGCGCAGTTGATGGCGATGAACGGCCGCCCCGCCCGCTCGCTGCGGGCATGGATCAGCCGGGCCACCACCTCCTTGCCCGTGCCGCTCTCGCCTTCAATCAGCACGGGCGAGGTCACGGCCGCCGCCCGCAGAGCCAGGGTGAACGCCCGCTGCGCGGCGGGGCTCCGGCCAATGACCACGCCATCCATTGCCTCGCCGGTGCTCAGGTAGTCCTTGAGGAGCGCAATTGTGTTGCGGGCCTCCTGCAGCTGGGCGTTGAGGGCCAGCACTTCCGTCAGGTCCCGGAAGACCGAAATGGCTCCGATCAGCCGCTCTTCGTCCCACAGCGGCACAATGTTCGAGACGACCTCCCGGTCGCCCACACGGGTGCGCACCCCAATCAGCTCTCGCCCGGAAGCCAGGGCGTCCAGCAGGTGGGAGTCAGGAACCACTTCCCGGACTGGCCGGTTCAGGAGGTCAGCCGCCTTCAGGCCCGTGATGCGGGTGTTCGCTTCGTTGACGTATACAACAATTCCCTGGGTGTCTGACACGGCCACGCCGTCATGCAGCGCTTCCAGCAGCGGCGCTGCGGCCTCCATCAGTCGCCGGATTTCCACCGGTGCCACCTCCCTCGCCGTCGGGTGCTCCAACAGATTCGCTCCACTTAGCGCCGTTTCCTGGGGAAGCATAAGTTGTTCGCCCGCAAGACATTCCCATTGCAGGAATATCTCGTTCCGGTTGCGTAATCTTCCACTATGGCAGACATATCCGAACATCAGGAGACGGTTGCATGATCGACCAGACCGCCCCGCGCAGCCTGCATGCGTATGATCTCCGCCATCAGGACGCATCCACGCACCGCTACTTCATCTTCCTCTTCTGGGGCATCACCCTCTTCGGGCTGGGCCCCCTGGTTCTGCTCGCCTACCTGGGTTTCCTGCCCTTCCCGCCGGCAACCGTTGCCCTCTGGCTCGCCGGGTATGCTGCGCTGGCGCTGCCGGGCACGGTGGTGGTCCTCTCGGGCCGGTACTTCCGGGGGGTGCGCTGGGCAGCCTCCCTCTTCATCGCCATCGGATGGATCGCCTTTGCCTACCTGATTCCCGTGGCCCGCAACATCTGGGGAATCTGGCTGATTGCGCCCCTGTTCGCCACCCTCTTCATGGACCTGTGGGTGGTGGTGGCCAACGTGGTCGTCAGTGTGGCCGGAGCTCTCGTGACCAGCCTGTGGCTGGAGGTGCCTCCCATCAGCCAGGGGGATATGCTCCCGCTTAGCCTTGCCAGTGCAGCCTCGCTACTCTTCGCCGGCATTCTGCTGGTCTTCGTGCTGATGCGCATCAACCAGATCGTCAGCACCCTGGCGCGGGCCACACAGCAGGAACAGCTGATCCTCCGGCTGGACGATACCCTGACGCAGGTCCGGTCGGCCACCGAAGTGCTGAGCCAGATCGCCGGCGCCGTGGACGGCAAGAGCCGGGAGGTCTCCGCCTTCACCGACCGGAACCTGGCCGGCACGCTTACCGGCCTGCAGCAGGCAGGTCGGCACCAGCACCAGGCGGTGGACTCGGCCGCGATCAACCTGCAGGAACTCTCCCGCACGGTGGGGGATCTGGCCGCCAGTGTGCAGGACCAGGCCCACAAGGCGGGCAACGCCGTAGCCCTGGTGCAGGACATGGCCACCTCCACCGACGAGATGAGCCGGGCAGTGTCCGTGGCCAAGGCCAGCGCCGTGGAAAACGCCACGGCGTCCGAAGAGGGCAGCCAGCAGGTGGAAGCCAATCTGGTCTCCGCCACCGCCCTCCAGGAGACGCTCAACGAGATCGCCCGCGCCATGACCGCCCTGGGGCGCAGGTCCGAACAGATCGGCTCCGTGGTAACCACCGTCCAGGAGATTGCCGAGCAGACCGACCTGCTGGCGCTCAACGCAGCCATTGAGGCAGCCCGGGCCGGAGAATTGGGGCGCGGCTTCGCCGTGGTGGCCGACGAAATCCGGCGCCTTGCCGAGCGCTCGGAACGGGCCACCCGGGAGATTGCCACCCTGATCGCCGAGATTCAGGCTCAGGTGAAAGCCACGGTCACCGACGCCGCTTCCGCCCACGAGCTGTCCGCGGCCGGGGCCGCCCAGGCCGCCGACGCCGGACAGGCGCTGGCACGGATTCGCTCCAGGGCCGGAGAGGTCGAGGCCAGCATGGAGGAGATCACCCGCCGGACGGGACAGTTCGTCCTCGGGCAGAAGCACCTGGTCTCGATCATGACCGACCTGGGGGCCGACACCGAGGAGGCGGCGGCCGCGTCGGAGGAATTGACGGCCACAGCCGAAGCGTTGACAGAGGCTACCACCCAGATGGCCGATGCGGGCATGACCACCGAGCACGCCATCGGGCAGATGGCCGGCGCCGTGGACGGCTTCCGGTCCCTGGCCGATGATCTGACGGCCCGGGCGAGCGAACTGAACGCCCTGGCCGCCAAGCTCGTGACGCTTGGTTCGGTACGGGGATAACCTACAGCCGAAAACACGAAGGGCAGGTCCCCGTAAATCAGAGGGGCCTGCCCTTTCCCTGCGTCAGTTGCTGTGCGCCCGGAACCCCTCGCCCAGCACTTCGTGGACGTCGCTGACCACCACGAACGCCTTGGGATCGATGCTGTAAGCGATGGACTTCACTACCGCCAGTTCGCCCCGCTGGACGACGCAGTAGAGAACGCTCCTCGGTTGCCCGGTGTAGGCGCCTACACCGGGGAGCACCGTGCAGCCGCGCTCAACCTCGCTCATGATGCGGCGGGCGATGGCTTTGGGCTCCGTGGTGATGATGGTGATGCCCTTGGCGGCATAGAAGCCTTCCTGCACCAGGTCCACCACCTTGCTGGAGATCAGCAGGGTAATGGCCGACCACATGGCCGCCTCTGCGGAAAAGGCGAAGCCGGCCGCCACCAGGACCATGGCATCGATCCCCATGATCAGGGTGCCCACCGAGAGGCCCAGTTTCTGCTGGCCGATCATGGCCAGAATGTCGGTGCCGCCGGTGGTGCCGCCGGACCGAAGGACCAGGCCGAGGCCGGTGCCCATCAGCAAGCCGCCGTAGACAATGGCCAGGATGGTCTGGTTGGTCAGGGCCGGCAGTCCCTGGGTGAGGGCGAGGAAGGCCGAGAAGGCCCCTACGCCGGCGATCGTCCGCCAGATGATGCCCCGGCCTTTAAAGCGGACGCCTAGCATCAGAATAGGGATGTTGAGCACCAGGGTTGTCGCCCACACGGGGATGCCCAGCTTGTGCTCCAGAATGATCCCAATGCCGACCACGCCGCCTTCGGCCAGCTTCTGCGGCAGCAGGAACATGTTCACGGAGAGAGCCATCAGGAGCGTGCCTGAGAGCAGCGGAATGAGCCAGAGCACCGGAATGCACTCCTATTGGGTAGTACGCCTGCGGTGGCTGCTACGGGGTTGTCGGGCCAGGCTGCGTTGTGCCGGGCTGCGTTGTGCCCGGCTGAGTCGTGCCGGGCTGAGTCGTCCCGGGCGAGGTCGTCCCGGGCGGGGTCGTGCCCGGCGTCACGGGTCCCGGCGGCACGACGGGCCTGGTGGTAAGGACCACCTTGTGCTCCCCCGCTTCCCAGGCCACGTCCAGGCCGAACTGCTCTGTCACGAACCGCAGCGGCACCACGGTCCGCCCCGCCACAATCACGGCCGGCTGGTCCAGCTTGATGGGCTTCCCGTTAACCGTCGCCACATCGGCATCGATGGGCAGCAACATCACGGTGGTGCCCCGGCGCGCTTCTACCGTGCGGGTCTCGTTATGCCAGACGATGCTCTCGTTCGAGATGCCAAGAGCGTTGAACAGGGCCCGGAAGGGCACCAGCGTCCGGCTGGTAGACGGGTGGATAAACGGCTGCACCTCGTTGGGATCGAAGGCAACCTCCTTGCCGTCCAGCGTTACCCGAACCGGGCGGGGCGCATCCGCATGGGACATGACATAGAGGGCCACATTGCTGAGTACCAGCTCATCGGTGCTGCCGATGCGGAAGTCGGCGCCACCGGGCTGCCCACCCAGGAACCGGGCGTCCTCCACGGTGACAAAGGCCGTCTTCCAGCCGTCGGTGTTGCCCCGGGTGACCACGGGCACTCGCTTCTTGGCAAGCTCGTCCACCGTGGCGGCAGGTCGGTACCAGTCAAAGGCGTCGTACTCCAGGAAGATGGGCGTCAGGCCCACATCCTTATACGTAATGGTTAGGGTGACCTTATTGGCCCCGCCGCTTACATAGGTGTCGTGAACCTCAAAATAGAAGAAGCGCTCCGTGCCGGTGGCGTTGGGCTGGGAAAGGCGACCGCTCTGCTCGGTCCGAGTCGCCGTGAGCCCGTCAGGCTGACCCTCCAGCAGGCGCAGGCCCGACTCCTGGTTGGTCTCACCCAGGGCGATCTGCACGTACTGGGCGCCCTTGTGGTTCTGCTGTTCCCAGGTCTGCCCGCTCTCAGCGGCGACCCATGCCGCCGGAAGCGTGAGAGCGAGTACGGCCGCACAAAGGATGATCAGACGCAGAAGCCGTCGCGAGCAAGCAATGACCATGGCTTACGCTCCTTTCGTCAGACCGGCGTTGGCCAGCAGGCCAAGCAGGACTGCCCGTTCCTTCTCGCCCAGGGGCAGCAGAGGAAGACGAGGCGGTCCCCCGTAGTAGCCCATTATCTCCATGCCAGCCTTGACGCCGGGAATACCCATCGAGCCGCCGACGGCCTGGTTCACGGGGAGGAGGCTGGCCTGAAGGGCCCTGGCCCCTTGGAGATCCCCCCGGTGGAACCGCTCGAATAGCTCCACACATTCGGCAGGGGCCACGTTGGCCAGCGCCAGCACGCCGCCCGTCACGCCAATGGAGAGGGCCGCCAGCAATGCGCTGGCCGTGCCCACCACCACGTTCCAGCCCGGCCGGCTCTTCAGGATAATCTCGTGCAGTTGTATGACGTTGCCGGAACTGTCCTTGATGCCGACAATGTTCTCTTCCTGCGACAGTTCGGCCACCACATCTACCGGGAGGTCAAAGCCCGTAAACTTCGGCACGCTGTACAGCATGACTGGCACAGGCGAAGCCTTGGCCACAGCCCGGTAGTGCTGAAGCAAGGCAGGCTTGGTCATCAGAGGCTTATAGTAGAACGGGTGCACCACCATGACGCCGTGGGCTCCCAGCCGTGCGGCCTCTTCCGTGAGGGCGACGGTGGCCCGGGTCGACTCGCAGCCGGTGCCGACCAGCCCCAGTTTGCCCGGCGGCAGTGCCTCCATGGCAGCCCGAATCACGTCCAGCTTCTCCGCCTCGGACAGGTAGGTGTATTCGCCGTTGGAGCCCAGGACCACCACACCCCGCACGCCGGCGTCGCAGAGGCGCCGGATGTTGGCCTGGAACCGATCCAGGGCCAGATTGCCCTCCGCATCAAACGCGGTGGGAACGGGCGGAAAAATGCCCGCCAGTGACAGCATGAGCAAAACCTCCTGTGCGGCAACCAGATGGCGATCAAAACCCCCGGCACAGGGCCGGGGGAATTGCCGACTACTTCTCCTTCTTCTCCGGCTCCTCAGCCTTCTCGCCCTTGTCGCCCTTGTCGCCGACGGACTTCTTGAACTCGCGGATGGTGTCGCCAAAGGCACGTCCGATCTGGGGAAGCTTTCCGGCGCCGAAGATGAGCAGGACGATAACCAGGATGAGGCCCAGTTCCAGCGGTCCGATGTTCCTGAACAACACTTCACCCCCCACATAAATAGACCACACCCCCCAAATTCTGAGTGTGGTCTCTGTTTTCCTGCTTGGCAGAAGCTACAGTGCCTTATCCAGGCTACCCAGATGAACCGACAGATCCTGTGCGCTCAGGTCAACCCTGCCCACCCGATTCACAACCCGTTCCATCTGCTCGATGACCTGGGCGGCCTCACGGCGCATCTCGGCGGCGGCGATGGCCGTCTCCGAGGCTTGCAGCGACAGCAGAACGGCGTCGCTGCTGACACGCCGGGCCGCGCCGTCCAGCGGGGCGCCCACCGCCCCGGCAGGCATCTCGTCCGGGTAACGGGGAACGTCACCGAGGGCCTGGTGGAGCCGGCCAAGCTCTCCCTCGACCTGATGGGTCAGGGCGGCGTTGGCCGCTGCGGCAGCCTGCAGCGACGCGAGATTGGCTTGCACTCCTTCCAGAACACCCAGGGCCGAGCAGCAAACATCCTGCTGACCCCTGACCGCCTCCAGCGTGGCCCGGGCATCGCCGGCCAGACCGGCCACCCGCACCTCCACCTCCCGGGCGTGCTGCTGCGCACGAATGGCCAGCTGGCGCACCGAATCGGCCACCACGCCGAATCCCTTGCCCCCGGTTCCGGCCCGGGCGGCCTCAATAGCCGCGTTCAGGGCCAGCATCTGGGTCTGGCCCGCGATGCTCTTGATGGCGGCCACCACCTCTTCAATCTGGGCCGCCCGGCCCGCCAGGCTTTCCAGGGCGGTGGTCGCTCCACCGGCGCTGGTCTGAAGCCGGGAGACCTCGTCGCCCATTTGCTTCAGGCCGTTGCTGAGCCCGGCAGCGCTCTGCACCACGGCCGCCCCTTCTCGGGCGGCTCTTCCCGCGTGAGGGAGCAGGGTGCCGGCCCGCTGCCCCAGGTCTGCGACCCGCAACAGCACCTCTTCGGCTGCCTGAACACGGCGCTGCGCGCCGGCGGCCTCTCGTTCCACGCCATGGATAACCTGTCTGACTTCCTGCGCCATATCCTCCAGGCCAGAGGCGTGGCTCCCGCTGGCAGCGGCAATCTCGCGCATGCCAGCGGTCAGGCCCTCAGCTGACCTCAAGGACCGCTGGCCCCCCGCGTGCAGGATTCGGGTCGCCTCCGCCAGTTCCCCGGTCTCCCGGTAGAGCAGGCGCAACGTCGGACCTCTGGCGGGCTCAGCCACAGCCGGTTGGGCTGCTCGGGCTCTCCATCCAGCCGCTGCCACAGCTCCGGCAAACCAGAACAGGGCCAGTCCGGCAAAAAGCGCGGATCGACCGGGCCCTGGCTGCCCTACCTCGCCCTGCATCAGCAGTTCTTGCCGGAGCCCTGCGAGGGCGGCGAACAAGGACTGCCCAGCCTGTAGGGCCGCCTGGTGCACCGGGCCCGACAGGGTCGCTGCGCCGCTCCCGGCGCTGACCGCCAGATAAGCCCGCAGCGCAGCTGCGCTGTCGGCAAGACCCGTCGCATCAAGCCAGGCAGCCCCTTCGTTCAGCCTGCCGTCCAGCCGGGCCAGGTAATCAGCCTGCGCAGGCGACGGCACCACGGCCTGGCGGTAGAGCATCCCCTCATGCTCTACCACCATGGCCTGCAGACGGCTCACGTAGACCATGGCGTCGGACCAGCCGGTCTCCGCTGAGCGCTGCCCCAGCCACGGAGCCGCGGCCAGAAGCAGGCAGACCGCAGCCGACACACCCAGGGCAGCGGACAGCAAAATGCGCCGCATGGGCGGTTCCCCCCTCTCTGCTCTCTTATCTGTCAGGTGACTGGAAACAGAAGGAAATCGCTCCCATATGGACGAACCTCATACCCTTGATGGTAATTTCTGGGGCAAGAAGGGGGTGGCGCCGTGCGCTTCAGGTATGGCCTGAAAGTCCTGGGCATCCTCGCCCTCACGCTGGCCTTGTTCTGGCCGGCAGTGGCGTGGGCAGACATCACCGAGGACCAGCAGCGCATGGCCGACTCGCAGAGCAGGTACGCCCTTGGCCGCATGTACGAGCAAGCCGGCGATCTGACGCAGGCGGAGACGTACTACAAGCAGGCGATGGAGCTGTGGCCGGACAACCAGGAGGCCCGCACAGCCCTCCAGCGCCTGATCGACTCGCGCAAGCCGGTGGAGCCCAGGCAGCCCTTCTGGGTGAAGTGGTTCTCCTGGCTGCCGGGGGTGGGCTCGTCCGACACGTACGGCACCACGGTGCTGGAAGTGGTGGGCTGGGTAGTCACCATCGTCATCTTTGTCGCGATCTTCTTCAAGTTCGGCGTGGAGACCATCAGGCTGGCCGTGCTGCGCTCCAAGGGGATTCCCCTGCTGGGCTTGGGCCAGTTCAGCGACCCCACTGGCCGGCTTCCCGGCCTTCCCCACCAGCTGGCCACCAACATGAACGACGCCGGCATGACCATTTACGATGAGAAGGGCGCCGTAGTTCCCGACTTCTCGTTTATTGGCGAGGCAGGCTTTGCTCAGGCGAGACTTGTGGCGAAGGTGCTGGAGATGCTCTACGCTCGCCAGGT
>Ga0196971_1001074_pt1 | contig 13831 bp, 15 predicted proteins | sample S1v_1013CmetaG_FD_148660 | JGI IMG/M metagenome (GOLD analysis project Ga0196971, IMG submission 148660) | Soil microbial communities from Anza Borrego desert, Southern California, United States - S1+v_10-13C | ecosystem: Environmental > Terrestrial > Soil > Desert | place: USA: California... | reverse complement strand
AACCTGTTGACGCCGAAGGACTCGATGGTCGGCGACATCAAGAACACGCAGGTCGACAAGAGCCGCACCATCACGATCGAGTTCGATGCAACTGCGCAGGGTCCGTGGCGTTTCCGTCCGACGGTCTCCAGCATGCAGGTGCATCCCGGCGAGATGGCGCAGGTGGTGTATGAAGTGGTGAATACGCAGGCGCGCGCAATCGATGCCCAGGCGATTCCCAGCTACGCGCCGCAACAGGCATCCGCGCACTTCAAGAAGATGGAGTGTTTCTGCTTCAAGCAGCAGACCCTCGGTCCGAATGAGGCGAAACAGATGCCGGTCGTGTTCTTCATCGATCCGGCGCTGCCGAAGGATGTGAAGACGATCACCTTGTCGTATACGTTCTTCGAGGTCGCGGGCCCGGGCAAGAAGCAGGCGGCAGTGCAAGGCAATTCGAATGGATGACCTGGAAAAGGCGGCCCGGCGCAAGGCGTCCTTCGGGGCGACGATGAAGGCGGTGTTCTGGTCGTTTTTCGGGGTCAGAAAGAAGAGCGAGTACGAGAAAGATGCGCAACAGCTCAATCCGGTGCATGTAATCATCGCCGGCCTGATCGGCGCCCTGATTTTTATCGCGACGCTGTTGCTCATCGTGAAGAGTGTCGTCGGAAAGTAATTATCTAAAATTTGTATTGGGAGATGGAGATGGCTTCTCATCAACAAGGTAGCGCACCCTACTATTTCGTTCCGGGACCTTCCAGGTGGCCGGTTCTGGCAGGTGCATCGCTGCTCGTCACCATGGCCGGTGCTTCCGCCTGGGTGAACGGCATCAGCTGGGGACCGGTGGCCAACATCGTCGGCATCCTCGCGTTGATCGTGGTGCTGTACAAGTGGTTCGGCGATGCGATCGCCGAGTCCGAAGGCGGCCTGTACAGCAATCGCATCGATACGTCCTACCGCTGGAGCATGAGCTGGTTCATCTTCTCGGAAGTCATGTTCTTCGCCGCTTTCTTCGGCGCACTGTTCTACGCACGCAGCGTGACCATGCCCTGGCTGGCGGACATCGACCACAAGCTGATCTGGCCCGACTTCAGCGCGCAGTGGGGCAATTCGCCGGGAGGCATTGTCGAGCCGTATGCGAAGATGGGCCCGTTCTGGATTCCGACCATCAACACTGCGCTGCTGCTGACATCCGGCGTTACCCTGACCATCTCGCACCACGCACTGCGCGCCGGCCATCGCGGCCAGACCGCATTCTGGCTGTTCGCCACGATCGTCCTGGGCGCGGTGTTCATGGGCTTCCAGGCTTATGAGTATGCACACGCCTACAGCGACCTGAACCTGAAGCTGACCTCGGGTATCTACGGCTCGACCTTCTACATGCTGACCGGCTTCCACGGCTTCCACGTGACCATGGGCGCCATCATGCTGGCCGTCGTGCTGTACCGCGTGATGAAGGGCCACTTCACCCCGGAACATCACTTCGCCTTCGAAGGCGCCGCATGGTACTGGCACTTCGTCGACGTCGTGTGGCTCGGCCTGTACGTCATCGTGTACTGGCTGTAATCGACGCATGCAAAAAACAAAAGCCGCACCTCGGTGCGGCTTTTTCTCTTTAGCGGTGTATCAGCGAATGCCGGTAGGCTCGATCCAGCCCTGGCTGTAGGCGACGAGGATCAGGATGAAAAGGGCAATCGAGAAGCCCACGCGGAAGGCGAGGGCTTTCACGGTACGATTGCTCTTGCCCTTGTCGCGCATCAGGAAGACGAGCGCGGAGCCGAGACTGGCCAGGATCAGGATGAAGGCGATGGCGACAAGGGTTTTCATGTGATGATGCTGCCGGAGGAGCTGAGGTTCCTGCAGGGTGTTGAATAAAGAGACATTGTAATGCCAATGAAATTCCGGTTCCGATGGATTCCTTTCATCGCGGCACTGACCGCCGCGGCGATCGGCATTTCACTGGGCCAGTGGCAGACACGGCGGGCGGCGGAAAAGCTGGCCGTCGAGGCAAGGCAGCAGGCGCGCGAGGTGGAAACACCGGCGCTGCTCGGCAGCGTGAAGCAGGCACCGGAAGATGTGGAATTCCGGCGGCTGAAGGTGCGCGGTGAATTTGTGCCTGAGTGGACCGTATATCTCGATAACCGGCCATACAAAGGCGCAGCGGGCTTTTATGTCCTGACGCCGATGAAAATCGCGGGATCGGACATACATGTACTGGTGGCCCGCGGCTGGGCGAAGCGGGACGTTGCGGACAGGACCAGGGTTCCGCCGGTGTCCGCACCGGCCGGTACCGTGGAGCTCGAAGGCGTTGCCCGCCGCACGCCGGGCAACATTCTGCAGCTCGGCGAGGCGGTGCCCCTCAAGCGCGGCGCCATTGTGCAGAACATCGATGTGCAGGAATTCGGCAGGGCCGCCGGGCTGGACATGCAGCCTTTCGTGCTTGAGCAATCGAGCGACACACAGGATGGCCTCGTGCGCGACTGGCCGCGTCCTTCCGCAGGCGTGGAAAAGCACCAGGGCTACGCATTCCAGTGGTATGCCCTCGCCGCCACCGCAATGATATTTTTCGTAGCAACAGGATTTCGACGTGGAAAAGAACGACCAACAGCGTAAGGGACGCTGGAAGCTGTTTGCGGTGATCGCCATCTGCGCTTCCCCGCTGATCGCCTCTTACCTCAGCTACTATGTGATCAAGCCGGAGGGACGCACCAACTACGGCGCCTTGATCGACCCGCGCGCGCATCCGATCCCGCCTGCGCTCGCCACCGTCTCGATCGACGGCAAGCCGGCCGCGCTCAACGATTACAAGGGCAAATGGATCATGCTGCAGGTCGGCGAGGCCGATTGCCAGGACCCGTGCCGCAAGCGCCTGCACGACATGCGGCAGTTGCGGCTTGCGCAGGGCAAGGACATGGACCGCATCGAGCGCGTCTGGCTGGTCACCGATGACAAGCCGCTGGAGACCGTGTTGATGCGCGAATACGACGGCATGCGGATGCTGCGCGCAAAGCCGGAAGCGGTGCAGGCGTGGCTGCCCGCTGAAACAGGAACGCTGCCGGCAGACCACATTTACATGATCGACCCCCTGGGCAACCTGATGATGCGCTTCCCCAAGGACGCCGATCCCAACAAGATGAAGAAAGACATTTCGAAGCTGCTGAAGGCTTCGCGCATAGGATGATGCACCGATGCTGATCCAACTTGCGATCATGGGCGTGCTGGCGGCCTTGATTCCGCTGACGGTGGTCTGGGTGTCCAGCGACACCAACAAATACCGGAAGCTGGTCTGGGTGACGGCCTTCCTGACCTTCGACCTGATCATGTTCGGCGCCTTTACCCGCCTCACCGATTCTGGCCTCGGATGTCCGGACTGGCCGGGTTGCTACGGCCACGCCAACCCGATCCAGGCGCATGCGCACATCAGCGCCGCCGAGGCGGCGATGCCGGATGGCCCGGTCACCGTGATGAAGGCCTGGATCGAAATGATCCACCGCTACCTGGCGATGGGCGTGGGCGTGCTCATCATCGCGATCATGGCAATTGCATGGCGGCTGTGGCTGAAATCGAAGCGCCAGGACAATACCGTCGCGCCCTGGCTGCCGACTTTCCTGCTCCTGTTCGTGTGCGTCCAGGGCGCGTTCGGTGCATGGACGGTGACCATGAAGCTGCAGCCCGTCATCGTCACCATCCACCTGTTGCTCGGAATGGGTCTGCTCATGCTGCTCGCATGGCTGGGAACGCGCCAGAACCGGCACTTGCCGGTAGCCCACGGCGCCCTGTCCCTGCGCCTGCCCGCGGCGGCCGCGCTGGGCCTGCTGTTCGTCCAGATTGCGCTCGGCGGCTGGGTCAGCACGAACTATGCGGCGCTTGCCTGCCTCGATTTCCCGCTCTGCCACGGCGAGGCCGTGCCGACCATGGACTTCGCCAACGGATTCACCCTGTGGCGCGAGCTCGGGATGACGGCCGACGGCGAATACCTGCCGTTCCCGGCGCTGACGGCCATCCATTGGGTGCATCGCATGTTTGCCTTCGTCATTGTTGCCTACGTCGCCTGGCTTGGGCTGCGTGCAAGAAAAATCGCCGGGATCGAGCGTGTCGGAACATGGCTTCTCGCAGCCGTGTGCGTGCAATTCCTGACCGGCATGTCGACCGTTTTCCTGAAATGGCCGCTTGCCCTCGCCGTGGTCCACAACGGCGGCGCAGCGGTCCTCGTGCTTTTGCTCACCATGTTAAACTTCCTGGCCAGGATTCCGTCGCAAGCCGCGTCGAATCGGGCCGCAACCCGGCTTTCTGCTGCTTGAGGTGCTCGTGACTACACTGACCATCCAATCCAACCGCTTCTCCCAGTACTGGGCGCTCACCAAGCCGCGCGTCACCCAGCTCGCGGTGTTCTGCGCGGTCATCGGCATGTTCCTCGCATCGCCCGACTTGCCCGACTGGCGCGTCGTCGTCGCCGGCACCATCGGCATCTGGCTGCTCGCCGGCGCCGCGTTCGCGGTGAACTGCCTGGTCGAGCGTGAAATCGATGCGCGCATGGCGCGCACCGCACGCCGCCCGATGGCGCGCGGCGAACTGACCGTGTCGCAGACGCTGGTCTTCTCCGGGGTCATCGGCGGCGCCGGGATGTGGGTGCTGTTCAACTTCGTCAACCCGCTCACCATGTGGCTGACCTTCGCGACTTTCGTCGGTTACGCGGTGATCTACACGATGCTGCTCAAGCCGGCGACGCCGCAGAACATCGTGATCGGCGGACTGTCCGGCGCGATGCCGCCGGCACTGGGATGGGCTGCCGTCGCCAACGACGTGCCGATGGAGGCATGGATCCTGGTTCTGATCATTTTCGTCTGGACGCCGCCGCACTTCTGGGCACTGGCGCTGTACCGCCGCGACGACTATGCCAAGTCCGGCCTGCCGATGCTGCCGGTGACGCACGGCATCCAGTTCACGCAGTTCCACATCTGGCTCTACACCATCATCCTCGTGGCGACCACGATGCTGCCGTTCGCCGTGCAGATGAGCGGCCTGATCTACCTCGCCAGCGCCATCGTGCTCGGCGGGATCTTCCTCTGGTACGCATGGCAGGTCTACCGGCATTACACCGACCTCATTGCGCGCAAGACATTCGCCTACTCGATCATCTATCTGTCGCTGCTGTTCGCCGCGCTGCTGGTCGACCATTACATCAAGCTTTAAGATCATGCGATTCAATACTTCCAGGTGTGCCGCCGCGTTCGCACTCGTTTGCGCAAGCATGCTGCTCGGCGCCTGCGACAGGAACAATGGGCAAGGCGTGCAAATGATGCTGTCGCCCGCACAATCCCAGTTCAAGAATACCGACGTCACCGGGCTCGACTACGGCAAGGACTTCGCGATGCCGGACCATTCCGGCAAGATGCGCACGCTGGCCGATTTCAAGGGCAAGGCAGTGGTCGTGTTTTTCGGCTACACGCAATGCCCCGATGTGTGCCCGACAACGATGACGGAAATGGCCAACGTCATGCAAAAGCTGGGTCCGCTCTCGGACAAGGTGCAGGTCCTGTTCGTGACGGTCGACCCGGAGCGCGACACGCCCGAACTCTTGTCGAAATACGTGCCGGCGTTCGACCCCCGCTTCCTCGGCCTGGTCGGCGACAAGGCGGCAACCGAAAAGATGGCGAAGGAATTCCGGGTGTTTTACCAGAAGGCGCCGGGCAAGGAAGCCGGGAGCTATACCATGGACCACACGGCCGGCAGCTACATCTTCGATCCGCAGGGACGCCTGCGCCTCTTTGTCCGCCACGGGCAGGGGCCGGACCCGATTGCCCACGATCTCAAGCTGTTGCTCTCGTAGAGAAAGCACGGAAAAGAAAAGGCGCCCGAGGGCGCCTTTTCCTTTTGGCTGAGATGGGAATCAGACGTAGGCCGCGAGCGTGCCTTTCATCTTCTTGAGCGCAGCGCTTTCGATCTGGCGGATGCGTTCGGCAGATACGCCGAACTCGTCAGCCAGTTCATGCAGCGTCGCGCCGGACCCGTCGTCGCTGGACAGCCAGCGCGCTTCCACGATGCGGCGGGAGCGCGGATCGAGCTTCTCGAGCGCCGCTTCCAGACCTTCCGACTGCAGGCGATCGTACTGCTTCGCTTCCAGCGCCTTCGTCGGCTCGGCCACGTCGGACGAGAGATACGCGATCGGGGCGAACTTGTCGTCCTCGTCGTCGCTCGGTGCATCGAGGGCGATGTCATGGCCCGACATGCGGGTTTCCATTTCGATGACTTCCTCGCGCTTGACGTTGAGCGTCCTGGCCAGGTCGTCGACTTGCGCGGGCGACATCGCGTCCAGGGTTTCCTTGTGGCTGCGCAGGTTGAAGAACAGCTTGCGCTGTGCTTTCGTCGTGGCGATCTTCACCAGGCGCCAGTTCTTCAGGATGTACTCGTGGATCTCGGCCTTGATCCAGTGCATCGCATAGGACACCAGGCGCACGCCCTGGTCCGGATCGAAGCGCTTGACGGCCTTCATCAGGCCGATGTTGCCTTCCTGGATCAGGTCGGCATGCGGCAGTCCGTAGCCGAGATAGCCGCGAGCAATCGACACAACCAGTCGCAGGTGCGACATCACCAGTTTCTGCGCAGCGGCGAGATCGCCATCATCACGCAAGCGACGGGCAAGCGACGTTTCTTCCTCGGGCGTCAGCATCGGAATGCGGTTGACGGACGAGATGTACGCTTCGATGTTGCCCAGCGTGCCCGGAAATCCGAGCGTGAGGGCATGACTTCCCATCGGAACCAATGCGGTTTGTGTAGAAGTTGCTTTCATCGTTTCTCCTTGCCTTCCGGTGTTTCCTCCCCAACATGGGGCACCGGCATCGTCAGTATATTAGCACTCTCGGGATGCGAGTGCTAATGGCCATTTTCAACGTCCTGGATAGCGAACGTCTATTCCGGCCGATGTTTTCATATATTCAAGCAACTCTAGACCAGTTGAACCGGGAAAAGTTGTGAATAATCAAAATGTTGCAGGAAAGAGCGGGTCCGGATCAGGCCAGGCGGGCCAGGTGCCGTCTCACCGAAAGCAAGGCTCCCATGAGGCCAAGGCCGGCACTGGTTGCGAGCATGGCAACTGTCGCGGGCAAGCCAAGCGGCGCCAGGCGGAATTCGGAGGCATACAGCCGGGCGAAGTCGGCAATGGCATCGTTGAGCGGGTGCAGGGCAATTGCCACCGCACCCAGGGCAGCCGCTCCCGCGCACAGCCCCAGCAAGGCGCCGGTGTAATAGAACGGCCGGTAGATATACGAGTCGGTCGCGCCAAACATCCGGCACACCTCGATCTCGTCCCGCTGGGTCATCACCTGCAGGCGGATGGTATTGAAGATGACTGCAACCACCACCACACCGAGCGTCGCGGCGAGGAACAGCAATGCCAGCCGCAGCACATGCATCAGCGCCGCCAGGCGTTTCACCCACGCTGAATCGATCTGGACGTATTCGACACCGGGAAGCGATTTGAGTTGCGCCGCGAGCGATTCTACTTTTGCCGCGTCCGACGCCGTGCGCACGCCGGAGAGTTTCAGCACGTAACCGTCGGGAAGCGGATTTTCGCCCAGGGCGGTGATCGCATCGTCCAGGCCTGTCTTGTTTTTCAACAGGCTGAGCGCGTGCTCGCGCGGAATGAATTCCAGTTTTCCGGCATTACCCGAGTCCTGCACGATCCGCCGGATCTGCTCCGCCAGCGCTGTCGTCCGCTCGCGCGGCGTGTCCATGGCCATGAACACGCTGATTTCCGGTTCCACCGCCAGCTGTTCCGACACCGGCCGCACGTTTTCCAGCAGTGTGAGGCCGGCGAAGGGCAGGGCAAGTGCAATTGCGACAACGATCACATTGAGCGAAAAGCTTCCGGGCGAGCGCAGCAGATGCCGGAAAGCGCCGGCCAGCGCGAGTCCATGCTGCCTGAGCCAGACGATCATGCCGCCCCCTGCAAGGAATCCTGCACCGGGCCCTCGGCCAGGCGTCCGCGCTCCAGGTAGACCACGCGCGGCGCGCTGGCCAGGATGCTTTCGTCGTGGGTGGCAATGATGCAGGTGACGCCGACGCCATGGAATGCCTTCAGCGCGTCCATTACCTTCCGGGCGCTGGCACGGTCGAGGTTCGCAGTCGGTTCATCGGCAAGGATGATTTGCGGCCGGTTGACGATCGCCCGCGCGATCGCCACGCGCTGCTGCTCGCCACCGGAGAGTGCCATCGGGTCGGATGCCGCCTTGTCCAGCAGGCCGACCTTGTCGAGCGCGGCCCGCGCGCGTTTTTCCGCATCGGCCTTCCCGGTGCCGACGACCAGCAGGGGCAGCATGACGTTGGCCAGCACGCTGCGGTCGTTGAGCAGGCATTGCGGCTGCAGGATCAGGCCGAGATTGCGCCGCAGGTAGGGGAGGCCGGAGGCATTGAGGCGGCCGACATCCTGGCCGTTGACCGACACCGTTCCCGAAGTCGGGCGTTCCATCACCGCGATCATCTTGAGCAGGGTGGACTTGCCGGCGCCCGAAGGCCCGGACAGGTAGACCAGCTCGCCCTTGTCGATCGTCAGGTTGATGTCCGCGAGCGCCGCGGAGCTGCGCCCGTATTGCTTGGAAACGTGCCGGAATTCGATCATGTCAGCTCAGCAGCGCGTCGACGAATTCTTCCGCATTGAAGGGCTGCAGGTCTTCGATCGTCTCGCCCACGCCGATGAAGTACACCGGCACCGGGCGGGTCTTGGCGATCGCGGCCAGCACGCCGCCCTTTGCGGTGCCGTCCAGCTTGGTGATCACCAGGCCTGTCAGCTGCAGGGCGTCGTCGAAGGCTTTCACCTGTGCCAGCGCGTTCTGGCCGGTGTTGCCGTCGATGACCAGCAGGATTTCGTGCGGCGCATTCGCCATGCCCTTGCCGATCACCCGCTTGATCTTCTTCAGCTCTTCCATCAGGTGCAGCTGCGTCGGAAGGCGGCCGGCGGTGTCGACCATCACGACATCCATGTTCCTTGCCCGTGCCGATTGCACGGCATCGAAGGCGACGGCGGCCGGGTCGCCCGATTCCTGGGCGATGACGGTGACATTGTTGCGCTGGCCCCAGATCGTCAGCTGCTCGCGCGCCGCGGCGCGGAAGGTGTCGCCGGCGGCCAGCAGGACCGACTGTTGATGCGCCTGCATGTGCTTGGCCAGCTTGCCGATGGTGGTGGTCTTGCCCGCGCCGTTGACGCCGGCAATCATCATTACGAGCGGCTGTTCGCGGCCGAGGACCATCGGCTTCTGCAGCGGCGCGAGCATCTCGATCAACAGGGTGCGCAGTGCGGCCTTCACCTGTGCGGCCTCGGTCAGCTTCTCGCTCTTGACCTTCTTCTTGAGCGCATCGAGGAGGAATTGCGTCGCTTCCACGCCGGCATCCGACACGAGCAGGGCCGATTCCAGTTCCTCGTAAAGCTCGTCGTCGATCTTGGCGCCGACGAACAGGGTGGTCAGGTTGGTCGAGGTCTTGGAGAGGCCGGCCTTCAGGCGCTGCATCCAGGATTGCTTCTTTTCGGGAGGTGGAGGTTCGGCCGGCACGATTTCGCCTTCCGGCTCTTCCTCCGGCTCGGGAGCAGGCACCGGAGCGAGCACGGGCGCAGGCGCGGGCGCCGGTTCAGGCGCAGGTGCAGGTGCAGGTGCCGGGACAGGCACAGGTGCGGGCGCAGTTAGCGGCGCGGGAGCGGGAGGCTCGACCGGCCCCGGCGCAATTTCCGCAGCGGGCTCCGGCGCGGGTGCGGGCACCGTTTCCCTTTTGAACAGGTTCAGCCAGGACGATTTTTGCGGCGCTGCAGGCCCGGCAGGAGCGGCGGGGGCGGCAGGCTCGGCAGGAGCGGATGCGGGCTGCGCCGCGGCTGCTTCGGGCGCCGTCTCTGGCGGCGGCGCAGGCGTATCTTTCGGTTTTTTCTTGAAGAAACTAAACATCGGAGCAGGGGGAGTTGGCGGTTCCGCGCGCGCAAAGCGTCGCTGCAGAAAGAAGATACAATCGGAACCTCATTTTACGGGTGGCGTCATCCTTGCTTTGCCACCGCTTCAAACAGTCCTCTATTTTATCAGAGCGGAGATTATGAAATTCCGGATCGCCTTATTGCTGTCCGCGTGGATGCTGGGCTTCCTGCCTTCCGCATCGCATGCCGAGCTCGCGCAGGAGTTCATGTTGAAGAACGGCATGAAAATTATCGTCAAGGAAGACCATCGCGCCCCGACCGTCGCACACATGGTCTGGTACAAGGCCGGCTCGATGGATGAGCACAATGGCGTGACCGGCGTCGCCCACGCGCTGGAACACATGATGTTCAAGGGCACCAAGACGCTGAAACCCGGCGAGTTCAGCCAGCGCGTGGCGGCGCTGGGCGGGCGCGAGAATGCATTCACGAGCAAGGATTACACCGGCTATTTCCAGCAGATCGAAAAGTCGAAGCTGGAAAACGTCATGGCGCTGGAAGCTGACCGCATGGCCAACCTGGTGCTGGACAAGGAAGAGTTCTCCCGCGAAATCCGCGTGGTGATGGAGGAGCGCCGCTGGCGCACGGAAGACCAGCCGATCCCGCTCGTGTACGAAGCGCTCAATGCAACCGCCTTCATGGCGCATCCGTATCACCATCCGATCGCGGGCTGGATGAGCGACTTGCTGAGCATGACGGTGCAGGATGCCAAGACTTGGTACGAGCGCTGGTATGCGCCGAACAATGCGGTGATGGTGGTCACCGGCGACGTCGAAGCGAAGCAGGTGTTCGCCTTGGCCGAAAAGCATTTCGGCAAGATTCCGCGCAAGGCCGTGCCGGCCACCAGGCCGCAGGAAGAGCCGCCGCAGCGCGGCATCCGCCGCGTGACCGTCAAGGCGCCGGCCGAGAATCCGTACGTGGTTCTTGCATTCAAGGTGCCCGCCCTGCGCGACGTGGAGAAGGATGACGAATCCCACGCGCTCGACGTGCTCGCCGCCATCCTTGACGGCTACGACAATGCCCGCCTGAACGCCAAGCTGGTGCGCACCGACCGCGTCGCCAATTCCGCCGGCGCCGGCTATTCCAATATTGCCCGCGGGCCGGTCCTGTTCCTGCTCGATGGCACGCCTGCCGCCGGCACGACCACCGAGCAGCTCGAAAAACTGCTGCGCGCCGAGGTGGAACGCATCGCCAACGAAGGTATTTCCGAACAGGAACTGAAGCGCGTGAAGACTCAGCTCATCGCCGGCCAGATCTACAAGCGCGACTCGATCTTCGGCCAGGCGATGGAAATCGGCACGATGGAGATGTCGGGCATTTCGCACACCAAGATCGACCGCATCATCGAGAAGCTCAAGGAGGTGACCGCCGCGCAGGTGCAGGCCGTCGCGAAGAAATACTTCGGCGACGATGCGTTGACCGTGGCCACGCTCGTGCCCCTGCCGCTCTCCGAGAAAAAAGCGCCGGCCGCGCCCAAGGGCTTGCGGCACTGATGGCGGGAAGGAACATGATGACACGCATACTCTTTGCATTCCTGCTCACCTTTGCGGGCATCGGCACGGCTAGCGCCGCGCTGAAGATCCAGTCCTGGACGCTGGCCAACGGCGCCCGCGTGCTCTTTGTCGAGAATCATTCGATTCCCATCCTCGACATCAGTGTTGAGTTCGACGCCGGATCGCGGCGCGACCCGCAAGGCAAGTCCGGTACCGCCGAACTGACCAACGCCATGCTGGCCCGCGGACTGCGCGCAACGACCACGCCCTACGCGGAACCGGAGATGAGCGAGGCACAGATTTCCGACGCAATTGCCGACGTCGCCGCGCAGCGGGGCGGGGGCGCCGGCGGCGACCGGGCCGGCGCCAGCCTGCGCACGCTTTCCAGCCGTGCCGAGCGCGACGCGTCGGTGAGCCTGCTGTCGCGCATCCTTGCGCATCCGAGCTTCCCCGAAAACCTCCTGGAGCGCGACAAGGCGCGCACCATCGCCGCGATCAAGGAAGACGAGACCAAGCCGGAGTCCATCGCCGGCAAGGCCTTCTGGCGGCTGCTGTACGGTTCGCATCCGTACTCGCAGTCCCCGACGGAGGCATCGGTCGCGTCGATCACCCGCGACGACCTGGTTGCCTTCCACAATACGCACTATGTCGCCAACCGCGCGGTGATCGCGATGATCGGCGACATCACGCGCGACGATGCCGATTCCATCGCCCGGCAGTTGACGGCACGCCTGCCGCAGGGCGCGCCCCTGCCTGCCATGCCCGCCGTGGAGGTGCCGGCGCCGTCCGAGGAACGCATCGCCCATCCGGCGACCCAGGCGCATATCCTGCTGGGACTGCCGGCAGTGGTGCGCGGCGAGCCGGACTACTTCCCGCTGCTGGTCGGGAACTACACCCTCGGCGGCGGCGGCTTCGTGTCGCGCCTGACGCATGAAGTGCGCGAAAAGCGCGGCCTGTCCTACAGCGTCTACAGCTATTTCAATCCGATGGCCCAGCCCGGTCCCTTCCAGGCGGGCCTGCAGACGCAAAAGGAACAGACCGACGAGGCACTCAAGGTCGTGCGCAGCACCATCGCCGACTTCCTGCGCAACGGCCCGACGCCGCAGGAGCTGAAGGCGGCGAAGGACAACCTGATCGGCGGGTTTGCGCTGCGCATCGATAACAACCGGAAGATCCTCGACAACATCGCCGCCATCGGTTTTTACAACCTGCCGCTCGATTACCTCGACACCTGGACCGCCAAGGTGGAGAAGGTGACCATCGCCGACGTGAAGGCGGCCTTCCAGCGCAAGGTTGCGCTCGACCGGATGTCCACCGTGATCGTCGGCAATGCAAAATAGCGCCATGCAAAGAAACCGCCCCAGGAAATCCGCAAGCCCGGCCCGCCGGCCGCCGCAGCAAGTCCGCATCATCGGCGGACAATGGAAGCGCACGCCGCTGGCCGTGCTCGATGCCGAAGGCCTGCGCCCCACACCGGACCGGGTGCGTGAAACGGTGTTCAACTGGCTCAACCACCTGCTCGACGGCGCGTGGGAACAGGTGAGCTGCCTCGACCTGTTCGCCGGCACCGGCGCCCTCGGCTTTGAAGCGGCCAGCCGCGGCGCGGCGCGGGTCGTGATGGTGGAGGACAATGCTGCCGCCGTGAGGCAGCTCGAGGCCACACGGGAGAAACTGAAGGCTGACAACGTCGACGTCCGCCGCGGCGACGCACTGGCCGCGGCCGCCGCGCTCGCGTCCAATGCGCCGCAGGGATTCAGCCTTGTCTTTCTCGACCCGCCCTACCATCGGGACTGGCTGGTAAAAATACTGCCGCATTGCGCACGGCTATTGACCGAAGGCGGCATGGTATATGCTGAAGCTGAAGTGCCGCTTGACGGCGAAGCGCCGCCGGCGTGGATGGAAGGCTGGAAAGTGGTCCGCGCGGACAAAGCCGGGATGGTTTTTTACCACTTGCTGCAGCGCAATGCCTAGAGCGGAATTTGAGGCATAATGCGCGTTCCGGAAACTTTCTCTTAGGCAGGGAGCCCCCGATGGTTACAGCTGTATACCCAGGAACGTTCGATCCGCTCACGCGGGGGCACGAGGATTTGGTGCGCCGCGCGTCGGGCCTGTTCGACAAGCTGGTCGTGGGTGTCGCCGACAGCAAGGCCAAGCGTCCCTTTTTTTCGCTGGACGAGCGCCTGTCGATCGCCAACGAGGTGCTCGGGCATTATCCGAATGTCCAGGTCGAGAGCTTTTCCGGCCTGCTCAAGGACTTCGTGCGGGCCAATGATGCGCGGGTGATCGTGCGCGGCCTGCGCGCCGTTTCCGACTTCGAGTACGAGTTTCAGATGGCGGGCATGAACCGCTACCTGTTGCCCGATGTCGAAACCCTGTTCCTGACGCCGTCCGACCAGTATCAGTTCATTTCCGG
>Ga0196971_1001073_pt1 | contig 13847 bp, 14 predicted proteins | sample S1v_1013CmetaG_FD_148660 | JGI IMG/M metagenome (GOLD analysis project Ga0196971, IMG submission 148660) | Soil microbial communities from Anza Borrego desert, Southern California, United States - S1+v_10-13C | ecosystem: Environmental > Terrestrial > Soil > Desert | place: USA: California... | reverse complement strand
CAGCTTTGCGATATCCAAACCGACTCGTACGATTGCCATTTCGCTCTCCCTGTTCAGATGCGGTGCACTTGCCCGCTCGATCCTCAGTCTACTTACCTTCTGAGGTGGAGGGAGTCCATGGCATTAGCTAACGGGCCCACAACACGCTGCCGCGAAGCGGCAAGCTCTTGTTGTGGGTCCAGGTTGAGCGATGAGTTAGGCTTTGCCATTTTCCACCTTCACTATCTGCTTTGAGGGCACGCGCCGCAACTCCTTTGATGTTCGGGTTCCCACCAGCGCCGACACAGCTTGGGCTGAAGTGGAAAGTTCGCGTACTTTGGTTCACACGCGCTACGTGATAACAGAAAATCCCTTAGGCCTACGTAGCCGTCGTAGGACTTTAAGGTTTTGTCTTTCCACTGCTCTTCCCATCCATATCCGCCAGGTATTTGAGCAGCACCTAGCGCCCGAAGCGAAAACACAAACTGCTGGTCGTGGATAAGAATAATCTCGTGGCCACCAATTTGCGGGTTCAAGTAATTCCACCCAAATACCCAGTATGGGAACCTGGTAGCTTCGGCTTCGTGATACTTAACGATAAACTCTGCAATTGATTCCACTACATCACTTGGCTTGAGCGCCTCAAGCACGCTGTACACATCGTGCCCTCGGGTCTTTGCGTGCGTTAGGCCAGCTCGCACGTCGTTGAATTCCTCGATCCGATCAATTAAAGACACAGATAGAAGTGGCGCACAACCAATGATTTTGGCTGGCCACTTAGAAATCTTATCCATGAACTTCGCATAACGCAGTTCCTTCAGGACCTCTTGCTCGGTCATTTTTGGCGACAAGAAAGTACGCATCTTCTGATTTAAAAATGCTTCCAGCGCTGCAATTCCGAAGTAGAGTGCTGCCGTCTTGTGATGCCGCTCTTCAACCTCGCTCACCGCCTCAGCAGCAGACACAGATTCTCGGTACATCGACGAGAAGTTCTGCCAGGGGGGATTAACAAGCCATAGGTTCATGTTGTGCAGCCTAACTGAATACTTAAAAGGACAGCTGGCGCCGTTATGCACGACCGCGAGCCGTTATGCAAAATCGACCAAACGTCTGCAAACCGCGTTCTGCCTTGTTCTTAGGCGCCTCTGTATAAAAAGACAGTGATAAATAAACGCAAAACACGGCAGCCAGGCTGTCGTCCGTCCAAATCAGCGCATGCTGCCACGGAAAAATTGCCGTAGCAATATCACATTTATGGGAGCACTTCGCCTCTTTCGGCCAAGTCGGCTCGCCCGCTGCGCCGCCCTGGAAGTAAAATCCCCTGCAAAGTGTCTCAGTGAGTCTATTTGCCCACCTCGCCCCGCCAATACGAAAGAAGCCGATGCAAGCGTCCTCCGCAACAACACCCATACCCCTCGCCGCCCTTGTTTATCGCGATGGAATCGACCCAGCTCCTGTTCTCCAGGATGTTGTTTCCTTGCTACGCCAGCGGGGTGTTGTCGTCGGCGGCGCGGTCCAGCATGGCGATGTGGGATGTGCGATGACGCTGGAACTCCTGCCATCCGGCGTGCGTGTGCCGATTTCGCAGGACCTGGGCAGCGGCGCGAGCGGGTGCAGGCTCGACTCGGTGGCGTTGGCGGAGGCGGCGTCGCTGGTGCGCAAGGCGATTGATGCTTCACCTCAGCTGGCGGTGTTCAACAAGTTCGGATCGCAGGAGGCGGTGGGCAGTGGCATGCACGCGGAGATGGTGGCGGCGGTGACGGCTGGCGTCCCGATATTGACTGCTGTGCGCGACACCTTGCTGCCGCAGTGGGAAGAGTTTACTGGCGGCCAGTCTGCGCAGCTTTCCTGCACGGTTGAGGCGGCGCTCGCATGGTGGGACGCATTGGCTTCAGACTAACCTTTCTTCTCAGTACCCATCGGTTGCCGCAAGCGGGCAACCGATGACCACTTGATTAAGCGCACAGAAGCGCACGCTCTTCAATTTCTGCTGATGCTTTCGGCGCGCATCCAGCGCATCTCCAGTGTTTCCCAGCGCTCATCCAATTTACTTAACGCGCGATCACCTTCGTTTTCCGGATCTTCTGTTGCAGCTGCATGATGCCGTACAGGAGTGCTTCCGCCGTGGGGGGACAGCCTGGCACGTAGACGTCTACCGGAATGATCCGGTCGCAGCCGCGTACCACTGAATAGGCATAGTGGTAGTACCCGCCGCCGTTCGCGCAGGAGCCCATGGAGATGACATATTTCGGGTCGGGCATCTGGTCATAGACCTTGCGCAGTGCAACCGCCATCTTGTTGGTGAGCGTGCCGGCGACGATCATGAGGTCGGCCTGGCGCGGACTGGCGCGCGGCATGACGCCGAAGCGATCCATGTCGTAGCGCGACGCTGCAGCCTGCATCATTTCGACGGCGCAGCAGGCTAGGCCGAACGACAAATACCAGATGCTGTTGCTGCGTGCCGTGGCCAGCAATTCCTCCACGCTGGTCAGGATATAGCCGTGGGTGTCGAGTGAGGTGCCTTCCATTCGCATGCTCCTTTCTGTTGCGGGAACATTAAAGGAATGGAATGCGGAAATCTTGTACCGACACGACATGTGTGAAGCACCCCGCCCCGTCGCCGGACAGCATTAATGCATGAATGCAGCCAGTTCTTCAGGCCCAAGCTGCCAAAGCCGGTAGATGGAGTTGCTGTCGCTACGGGACTTGACGAAGCGTCCTGGCGTATCGCCAACGAACTGGCGGAAATCCCGCGTGAAGTGAGCCTGGTCCGCGTAACGCGCGTCTTGCGCAGCGCGGGAGAGGCTGGTCGCCTGCGGCGCTGCTTGCATCAAGGTGGCGAGTGCGGTTGAAAAACGCGCGAGCCGGCGGTAGTCGCGCAAGGGCATGCCATGATGGACGAGGAAGCGGCGCTCCAGTTGACGAGCACTGATGAACAGCGCCCCGGCCAGTTCGGAGGTCGGCAGCAGCAAGCGGTCAAGCGGCAGCGCAGGCAGCATCGGCTGAGTCTTGCGCAGCGAAGCCTGCCGCAGATGCGTCAGCAGAAAATCCTCCAGCAGGAGTTGGTGCTGTCCCTCCGCGGCAAGAGACAGGCGCTCTACAAGTGCAGCGGTGATGCCCCGCTCCGCAATGGCATCCAATGGCACCAGCTGCTCGCTCAGCAGGTTGGCCGGGATGCCGAAGCAGGCAACGAATCCGGCAGGCCGGAATGTAGCCGCGATGAAGCGGCTTCCCGGCTCGACGCGAAACCAGCGCGGGAACAAGGATGGCCCGCCGACGAAGGCGGTTGGAAGCCGGTACGTAAACTGCCCATCTTCCGGGAGGCAAGTTCCTCCTTGCAGGTAGATCACAAGCTGCACATCGATGGTGGCGGGAAGGTGCACATCAAGATTGTCGAAGCCGCTGACCATGAAGTTCCTGACGTAGGGAGCAAGTTCTCTTCGCGGTAAAACGATCTGTCTGCGCATGATGTGCTGTGGGGCGATGCAGCCGGATATTGATGTGCGCCATTGTAGCCGAGCGCCCCTCTCCGCAAGTTCCGCCCATTTGCATGCCGGTCTGAAACGAAAATTTTCCCGGTGCAGTTATCGGATTTATCGGCGCAATTTCCGATCAAACAGGGGTTACTTCCGACAACACATTGCAACAAGGAGATATCCATGGATGTGCAACCCCAAGCAGACGAAAGCATGGAAAAAGTGGCGAAGCTCGTGAAGGAAATCAGATTCGCGATGCTGACAACGCACGAGCCCAATGGCGCATTGCACAGCCGGCCGATGACGACGCTGCAAATGGACGGCGACGGTTGCCTCTGGTTCTTTACCAACGTGCATTCCTACAAGGTGGACGACGTGGATCACGAGGCGAAGGTCAACCTGGCATACGCGCGCACCGACAAGCAGGATTACCTGTCGGTCGCCGGTACGGCGGAAGTGGTACGCGACCGCAAGAAGATGGAAGAGCTGTGGACGCCATGGCTCAAGCCCTGGTTCCAGGACGGGCTCGATGATCCCGAACTGGTGCTGTTGAAGGTGAGGATGGATGAAGCGCACTACTGGGAAGCGCCAGGAAGTGCCGTGAAGCGGCTGTACGGCCTTGCCAAGGGCATACTGACCGGCAATACCGATGCACTTGGAGGCCAGGGCACGGCGCGCAATGTGCACTAGCCGCTCGCATTCGAGTCACCAAACGCGTTGACGGCTACACTCGCCGATACGATGGCGACCGCACACTCCGGCCAGCGCGGCAGCCGATGCGTCGTGATCACTGGCGCGTCTGCAGGCATTGGCCGTGCGGCGGCGCTTGCCTTTGCCTCACGCGGTTGGCATGTCGCATTGCTTGCGCGCGGCACGGACGGGCTGGAAGCCGCGCGCAAGGAGATTGAAACCATCGGCGGCATGGCGATTGCCATCGCGGTCGACGTCACCGACCATGCGCAGGTGGAAGCAGCCGCTGAACGTGTCGAACGTGAACTCGGACCGATCGACGTATGGGTGAACAATGCGATGGCGACCATCTTCTGCCCTTTCGAGCAGATCTCGCCGGAGGACTTCGAGCAGGCGACGCGCGTTACCTACCTTGGCGCGGTGTGGGGAACGATGGCTGCGCTGCGGCGCATGAAGCCGCGCAATGCGGGCACCATCGTGCAGGTCGGTTCGGCGCTCGCCTATCGGTCCATTCCGCTGCAGGCTCCTTATTGCGGCGCGAAAAGCGCGCTGCGCGGCTTTACCGACTCCCTGCGGTCCGAGCTGATCCATGACAAAAGCCGCGTGCACCTGACGATGGTGCAGTTGTCAGCCTTCAACACGCCCCAGTTCGACTGGGGCAAGACCTGCTTTGACAAGGAGCCGCAGCCCGTGCCGCCGATCTTTCAGCCGGAGCTGGCGGCAGAAGCCATCGTGTGGGCAGCCGAGCATCGCCGGCGCGAGCTGTGGGTTGGATTTCCGGCGGTGAAGGCGATCCTTGGCACACGCGTGGTACCCGGGTTCATCGACCGGCTGCTGGCGCGACGTGCGTATAGCGGCCAGCTGACGGACAATCCGCTACCGCCGGGCCGCAACGATAATCTGTACCAGCCGGTGACAGGCGACCATGGCGCGCACGGGCGCTTCGACGCGCAATCGAAGAATTACAGCGTACAGTACTGGCTGACCACACATCGGCGGCCGGTTGCGGCGATGGCCATTTTGCTCACGGCCGTTGCGGTTCTTGCTTGGATTACCGTCAGCGCCTGACTTCCCCTTCCGTTTCCGGCACATCGCCAAGCGCCAGGCGCGCCATGATCTGCGACACATGGGTTAGACCCTGCGGGAAATTGCCGAGCATTTGCTTGCCTTCCACGTCGTATTCTTCCGAAAACAGCCCCAGGTCATTGGCGCAGGCCAGTGCCCGGTGGTAGTACGCCCACGCCTTGTCCTTTCGCCCCTGCCGCGCAAGGCAGTTCACCAGCCAGAAGGTGCACGGCAGGAAGACGCCCTCTTCACCCGCCAGCCCGTCGGGCGACCGATAGCGGCGCAGCAGGCCGCGGTAATCGAGCGTCTCGCAGATGGCATCGGTGGTGCGCAGCATGCGCGGGTCGTCATAGGCGAGCAGGCCGACGCGCGGCATCAGCAGCAAGGCCGCATCGAGATCGTCGCTGCCGAATGCCTGCACGAAGATGCCTCGCTTATCGTCATACCCCTCACGCTCGATCGCATCGCGGATCATGTCGCGGTTCATGCACCAGCGTTCTATCGGTGCCGGGAAGCGGTTGTCCTGCGCCAGCATCACGCCGCGATTGAGCGCCGCCCAGCACATCGCCTTGGAATGGACATGGTGGCGCGGTGCGCCGCGCACTTCCCAGAAGCCATGGTCCGGCTCTTCCCAGCGATGACAGACGAGGTCGACCACATCTACCAGGAAGTCCCAGTATTCCGGTTCCGTGCGATGGCCATGCGCATGCCACTCCCAGGCCATTTCCAGCAGCTCGCCATACACATCAAGCTGTACCTGCCGCGCGGCGCCATTGCCGATGCGCACCGGCTTCGAGCCACGGTAGCCTTCCAGCCAGTCGAGTTCGATCTCCGTCAGGCGGCGCTTGCCGTCGACGCCGTACATGATCTGCATCTGCTCGGCGTCGCCGGCGGCACTGCGCTGGATGAACTGGTGGAAGCGGTTGGCTTCCTCCACATAACCCAATTCATGCAACGCGCGCACGGTGAAGACGGAGTCGCGGATCCAGCTGAAGCGATAGTCCCAGTTGCGCTCGCCGCCTATCCATTCCGGGAGGGATGTTGTCGCCGCTGCGGCAATTGCGCCGGTACGGTCGGAGCTGAGGGCCTTGAGCACAATGGCCGAACACAGGCTCTGTCCATCCACCGCGTGCGACGCATGTATACGCTGCGCCCATGCCTGCCACCAGTCGCGCGTGCAGTCGAAAAAGCGATCGATGCCTGCCGCGTCGGGCAGGCCTGCCGAGATGGTGCGGTCGATCAGTTCCGGGAACTGGAACTGGATCACCAGCCGCACGCGCTGTCCGGCATCGACGCGAAACACCGAGGCGAGGTCGCCAGGGCGCTCCACGTCCAGCGGCACGTCGGCATGGATGATCAGCCCCTTGTTGCTGCCGATGGCAGCAAACGCACCACGGTCGTCGCACCGGATGTGCGGGATGACGTCGCCGTAGTCGAAACGCGGGCGCACTTCCATGCGCATTTCCACCGAACCGGACAGACCGTCGACGATACGCACATGGTCGTAGCGCGCATGCTCAATGGCTTGCGTGTCCATCGCGAAAAAGTCATACAGCCGCACCTCGCCATCCGGCGTTCGAAAATGCGTCTCCAGGATCATCGACCCATCGACATAGGTGCGCGTCGATGTGCACTCCTCACTGGTCGGCGCAATCGCGCAGTAACCGCCGCGGTCCCAATCGAGCAGACGCCCGAAGCAACTGTCGTCGTCGATACGCGGCATGCAGCACCAATCGATGGAACCGTCGCGCGACACCAGCGCTGCGCAATGGCAGTCGCTGATCAGGGCGTAGTCGGCAATCGGCGGGTAACGCTGCATGGATGTCCACGATAAAAATATGCCGCGTACGCAAGTTGCATACCCGGAGCAAGGCGAAGCAGTGAATCTGTGCACGCCTGCCGTGTCGAAAGTGCATTGCCCCGGTTGGATGCGGCGCCGGGGCACCGTGCTGTCTCACTGGAATGACAAGGAGGACCTATGGCGATAACGGTACATAACTCGCGTCCCGACGCCCCGTCCGTCACGCTGTTCGGCAGGCTCGACGACGGCACCTATGCAGCAGAGGTGATGGCAGAGACAAGCGTTCCCTATTCTTCGTACTGGGACAATGCCATCGAACAAGTTGCGGTGTATATCGAGCCGAGCGATGACCAATTGCAACGCGTGGTTGCGGCGCTGAACGAGGGACGCCTGGATTTTTCCACGCTCCAGAATTTCGGCTCGGCAAACGGCGGCGAGTCGACCTTGCCTATCTGAACGGAGCATCAACGCGGCTGCTCCTTCGCCGGGCTTTCGAGCTTGTCGACGGTTGCTTTCACGTTGGTGCTGCCGCCCTTGCGCCACACCTCGATGTTGACGGTGGTGCCCGGCTTGGTGCCCGCCACCAGGCGTGCCAGATCGGCCGAGGTTTCCACCTTCTGCCCGTTCAGTGCCAGGATCACATCGCCCGGCACGAGTCCAGCCTTGTGCGCCGGGCCGCCTTTCTCCACCGCAGCGACCAGCGCGCCAATCGGCTCCTTCAAGCCGAAGGTAGCGGCCAGGTCCACCGTCATTTCCTGCACCTGCACGCCGATGCGCCCGCGTGTGACTTCGCCGGTTTCACGAAGCTGCTTGGCAACGTTCATCGCGATATCGATCGGAATCGCGAAGGAGATGCCCATGTAGCCGCCCGTCTGGCTGTAGATCTGGGAATTGATGCCAATCACCTCGCTGCGCGTGCTGAACAACGGTCCGCCGGAATTGCCCGGGTTGACGGCGACATCGGTCTGGATAAAGGGCACATAGCTTTCGTTCGGCAGCACCCGCCCCTTCGCGCTGACGACGCCAACCGTGATGCTGTTGTCAAAACCGAACGGCGCGCCGATGGCGGCGACCCATTCGCCCGGCTCCAGCTTGTTCGGATCGCCAACCTTAACGACAGGCAGGTTGCTTGCGTCGATCTTGATCAAGGCCACATCGGTATAGGGATCGATGCCGATCATCTTGGCCTTGTACTCGCGCTTGTTGGTCAGGCGCACATTGATCTCGCTGACGTCCGCAACCACATGGGCATTGGTGAGGATGAAGCCGTCGGCGCTGATGATGAACCCAGACCCGAGACTGCCCGCAGGCGCTTCGCCGGCGTCCGGCGGCACGCCGAAACGGCGGAAGAATTCCAGCAGCGGGTCGCCTTCACGCAGCTGCGGGCCCGCCGCCTGGTCCGTCAAAGTCGAGGTGCCGCTGACATTGACGACTGCCACGCCCTGCTGCTTCACAAGGTCGACAAAGCTGGGCAGCTGGACGCCCGGTGCAGCCAGTGCCGGCGCTGGTGCGGCTTGCGGCGCTGGCGCGGCCTGTTTGTTGTCCGAATCCGAGCACGCAAGCAACATCAGTGCAACGGCCGCTGATGCCGCAGTCCTGCCATCAATGAACTTGCACTTCATCATTGTTCTTCTCCCGGTTCCATTGGCCGTTTGTTGGCCGGTAATTGACGGGCGGCAGTGCAAACTTTACGAAGCGGCGGAAATTTATACCGGCTGGTCCCGCTGCAAAGGGCGAAATACCGGATCCTCTCCCACCTGTCCCACTTCGGCGATGTGGTCCGCTGCAGCTTGGCCCAGGGTATCGCCGATCATCTCCGGCGCCACCGCCGGGAGCAGCTCTGCCAGCTCGCTCACCGGCATCAACCGGTTCCACTCCGGATCCCACTGGTCGTACGCGTGCGCGATCTGCTTCCAGACCACTCCCTGCATTTCTGTCAGTGCCATAGTTTCTCCATGTCTTGTTCAGATTCTTGCGCTTAGAGACTGTTTGAAAACCGACTGCGCGGCTCCGGATCGTTTTACCGCCCGCCGGCAGATGAACCGGTATTGCCACCACCTGTACCGAGGTTGGCGCCGCCCGCGTTGTTGCTCCTCTCCAGCGCCATGAAATAGCCATTGATGCGGTTGCGGAACTCCGCCGTGTTCAGGTCCGGCCAGAGGTTGCGCTCAAAGCCGTGCGACATGTCGAGCTGCTTGCGGTCCAGCGTCAGCACCAGGTCCGCACGCCTCTTCTCCGGGAAGCGCAAGGCCGACAGCGGCACCGGCAGGAGCTTGTTGTCGAGGCTCCAGGACTTGTCGAAGTCGAGCACGACATAGGACAGGCGGCCGCGTCCGATGTCCATCACGAGGTCCTGCACCTCTCCGGCATTGCGCCCTTCGCTGTCATCCACGTTCTTGCCGATCAGCTCCGTCGCACGCACCAATTGCCGGCGCGGCGTTGCCCGGGCGGCGTCCGCTGCCCCCGGTGCCGTCTCGCCCTGACGGAAGAACTGATCGACCTTGTCGAAATAGCGGCTGTCGCCCGCCCCGGGCCAGGCATCCCGCACGAAGCCCGGCGCGTCCTTCAACTTGTTGCGATCCAGCGCCAGCAGCATTTCGTCACGGCCGCTCACCTTGAAGGCGGACATCGGATAGGCATACAGCTTGTCGCCGAAGCCGAGCGTACCGCCGAGGGACAGCACCGCATAGTCCACGCGGCGCGCGCCGACATCGATCATGAAATCCTTGAATTCGCCCAGCGTTTCTCCACCCGCATCCTTGATGCTGCGCCCGAGCAGCCGGCTGGCGCGTACGTCGAGTGAACCCTGTTCCGGTGCGGCAGATGTTCCGGCGGCTGCACTGGACGGTGGCGAGCTGCCGCTGCTGCCGCCCTCCTGCGCAAGAGAATCCATAAGGGCCGACATGCCGGCTGCGGCCATCGCGCCGCAAGCGAGCAACTTGCGAGGAAAGCGCATGTTCATGTTGTTCTCCTTGGGCACATGCCGCATGCCACATGCTGCCTGCTGCAACAACGTGCCGACCGAGAAAACTTCAGGGGGAAACCGGATCGTCCCGGTCGGGATCCGGCGCAAGATTGCGCTCGGCATCATCCCGGCTGATTTTGCTGACATGCGGCTGTCCGCCTTGCTGCGATGCGTTGCTGCCTGCTTCTTTGCGTACAGTCGCCGGCTTACTGCCGGGCGACGACGCCTGCCGATTGCGTTCCCCTGCCTGCGGGTCTACCTGTGGCTTTGCCTGCTGTGGCTTCGCCTGTTTATCGCCGGTATTCATGATCACCCTTTCCCAACCAGGTCGGGCGCAATTCCATGCCCGGCCCGGGAACATGACAGATACAGGATTTGGTGTGCGTGATAGCCGTTAGTTCCTTTTTGTGCAAGCGCTGAACCAGAAGAAACAGCACGCGAAAACCTGCTTCCAGCCAACGCAAATTACATGCATTTGTAAAAAGCGCTGAACCTTTTGCGCCTTGCCGCAGTCGGCTTCACTGACTGTTTCCGGTGCAGCGTTTGCAGCCCGGAGCGATCTGTTCCGCGCTTGCCGGCAGCGGATGGATTTGCGCTCTTCTCGCCTGACGGCAACGCGGTTTGTTCCATTACTTCACAGGAGAAACATCATGCTAGTAGCTGACGCAATGACACGCGACGTGAAGATGGTCAGTCCCGACCAGAGCATCATTGATGCGGCACGGATGATGGCCGACTGCGACTGCGGCATATTGCCGGTAGCCGAGAACGACCGACTGGTCGGCATGATCACCGACCGCGACATCGTGGTGCGCGCGCTCGCTGAAGGCAAATCGAGCGATACCAGGATCAAGGATGTGATGAGCCCGGACGTCAAGTATTGTTTTGAGGAAGACGACATCGACGATGTGGCCGCCAATATGGGCGACCTGCAGATCCGCCGCCTGCCGGTCTTGAACAAGGACAAACGGCTGGTGGGCATCGTGTCGCTCGGTGACATTGCCAATACCGACGAGGTCCCCGCTGCCGATGCGCTGTCGGCCATTTCCGAACCGGCTTCGCAACATATCAGCACCGGCATTCGCCCGCACTAAGCGCCTTGCCTCTTTTCCCGTACGCCGCTCCCCGGTTCCGGCCGGCATCGTGCGGCGCGGGAGACAAGCGCTGGCGCTCAGCCACCAACACAGGCGCGTTACGGAGCGCGCCTCGTTTCTGGCATGCCGTATGCAGTGCGGCATACTTGTCCGCGATTTTTCCCCAGCGATTTCTCTTCATCCACACAGGAGACAGGCATGGCTACGACGGTAGGCGACTTCCTCCTGCGCCGGCTGTCCGAATGGGACGTGCAGCGCATCTACGGCTATCCCGGCGACGGCATCAACGGCATCATGGGCGCCTTCGGCCGCATCGGGGACAAGATGCAGTTCGTGCAGGCCCGGCATGAAGAGCTGGCCGCCTTCATGGCATGCGCCCATGCCAAGTTCACCGGTGAGGTCGGTGTCTGCTTAGCCACTTCCGGCCCGGGCGCCATCCACCTGCTGAACGGGCTGTATGACGCCAAGCTCGACCACCAGCCGGTCGTGGCCATCGTCGGGCAGCAGAAGCGTGCCTCGCTCGGTGGCGACTACCAGCAGGAGGTCGACCTGCTGTCGCTGTTCAAGGACGTTGCGCATGAATTCGTGCACATGGCGACGACCCCGGACCAGATCCGGCACCTGGTGGACCGCGCGATGCGCATCGCACGCGACCAGAGGACAGTGACCTGCATCATCATCCCCAACGATGTGCAGGACATGCCGGCAGTCGAGACGCCCGCACATGAGCACGGAACGGTGCATAGCGGCATCGGCTACACCTCGCGCCCGACGCTGCCCAATGAATCCGACCTCGCCTGCGCCGCATCGGTGCTCAACGCCGGCAAGAAGGTCGCGATGCTGGTCGGCGCCGGCGCCATGCATGCGACTGACGAAGTGCTGGAAGTGGCGCGCTTGCTCGGCGCTGGTGTGGCAAAGGCCCTGCTCGGCAAGGCTGCAGTGCCCGACGATATCCCGTTCGTGACCGGCGCCATCGGCCTGCTCGGCACCAAGCCGAGCTGGGACCTGATGAATGAATGCGACACGCTATTGATGATCGGCTCGTCCTTTCCCTATTCCGAGTTCCTGCCGAAGGAAGGCCAGGCGCGCGGCGTGCAGATCGACATCGACGGTCGCATGCTAAACCTGCGCTACCCGATGGAAGTCGGCCTCGTCGGCGATTCCAAGGCCACGCTGCGCGCACTGATTCCGCACCTGCAGCAGAAGCAGGACCTCGGCTGGCAGCAGCAGATCGCGCAGAACGTCGCCCGCTGGTGGAAGGTGCTGGAAGCGCGCGCGATGAACGATGCGAAGCCGATTAACCCGCAGCGCGTGTTCTGGGAACTGTCGTCGCGCCTGCCCGACCATTGCATCCTGACCTGCGACTCCGGCTCCGCCGCCAACTGGTATGCGCGCGACCTGCGCCTGCGGCGCGGCATGATCGCCTCCCTGTCCGGCGGGCTCGCGACGATGGGTCCGGCGATCCCCTATGCGATTGCAGCCAAGTACGCGTATCCGGACCGCCCCGTGATCGCGATGCTGGGCGATGGCGCGATGCAGATGAACGGCATCAGCGCACTGATTACCGTTGCGCGCATATGGCGAGAGTGGGCCGATCCGCGCCTCGTCGTGATGGTACTCAACAACGGCGACCTGAACCAGGTGACATGGGAGCAGCGCGCCCTGGAGGGTGACCCGAAGTTCGAAGGCTCCCAGAACCTCCCCGACTTTCCGTATGCGGCGTATGCCGACCTGCTCGGGCTGAACGCCATACGCGTGGACCGGCCCGAGGATATCGGCCCCGCGTGGGATCGTGCGCTGTCGGCGCGTGCGCCGACGGTGGTGGAGATGGTCACCGATCCCGACGTTCCGCCGCTGCCGCCGCATGTATCGGCCAAGCAGGCAAAGGCCTACCTGTCCGCCCTGCTGCATCGCGATCCGGATGCAATCGGCATGGTGAAGGCTTCTGCCAAGGAATGGTGGGACGGCCTTTTTCCGCCGAACAAAGCTTCATGAGCAGAGAGCGCTGCGATCAATGGCGCATTAGCGTCCGCACGATTTACAAGTGAGGATACCCGCGAGTTCTGGCAAGTACCCGGCGTGACCACAAAATATCGACATCCTTCGCCCGAATGAGAATCGTGTCCTGACTGAAGCGCTGTTCCAGCGCCCGACGGTAATCGACCCACCACGCTGCGTCTGTGGCATCGACCATGACCTTTATCGGTCAGTCTCTTGTACTTCGGGGGGAGCCCATATACGCTGAGTTAGCTGGCGTTTCAGTGATTGAGCGGGTACGCTCCGCATATTCTTCCATTGATATTTCTCCTCGTCTAAGCGCCTGTACATCGGGATTCGAATGCGCTGTATTAAAGTCTGAAGAATCGGACTTCAAAGCAAATGGACTGATAAGGAACCCGGCAATAATGCAGATACAGATACTCGCAAATGCAAAACGCGCTAGAACATCACCGAGAAAATCATACTTCCCATCGAGGAACAGCAGCAGTCCAGAAAAGGTCGCAACGCCCCAACAGACGTTCAGCCATCTTTGTAGCTGACGACCTCGTGCGGACCGATTTACAAAGTTCTCCACTTTCTTCTTTTTGCAGCTAACGTCGAAGGTAATGCGACGCCGTAAAGCGGTCGCCGTTGACCGCAGTGTTAGCCCGGTACGGTCTGGAGACATAGGTAACAGTTTAGTCCGGGGACATGGGTAACAGTTTTGCCAAACTAAAAGGGTATCTCAAGGAGGTGCCCTATGCCTTGGAGCGAAACAACACCTATGGACCAGAAGA
>Ga0196971_1001072_pt1 | contig 13861 bp, 11 predicted proteins | sample S1v_1013CmetaG_FD_148660 | JGI IMG/M metagenome (GOLD analysis project Ga0196971, IMG submission 148660) | Soil microbial communities from Anza Borrego desert, Southern California, United States - S1+v_10-13C | ecosystem: Environmental > Terrestrial > Soil > Desert | place: USA: California... | reverse complement strand
GGGTCGAGAAGATCGGCAAGCTTAATCGCCGGACCAGCAAGGTGGAATTACCCTGGCAACTCGAATCCGCTCACGAAAAGCGCGAGAAATATGCGCGCATGGGTATCGAGAACCCATCCGAGTTCCGGGCTGCGTTGCGCGAATTCATCCAGTACAAGGAAACTCCGCCACAGCCTGACAAGGTGAAAGAGCTGGAACGCAAGATGATCGGCCGTCGTAATGACGGGCTGGACTTCTTCCCGACGCCCGCCGCTGTTGCTGATGAAATGATCGAAGCTGCAGGCCTTGAAGAAGGCATGAGCGTGCTAGAACCTAGCGCCGGCATGGGCCACATTGCTGAGCGTATCCGCGAGGCTGGAGTGGAGCCTGACGTGGTGGAGCTATCCGGCGACCGTCGCGAATTGCTGGAAGCCAAGGGTTTCAACTTAGTTGCTAGCGACTTTATGGATGTGTCTGGCCAGTACGACCGCATCATCATGAACCCGCCTTTCAGCGATCGACGCGATGAACAGCATGTGCGTCATGCGTACAACCTCCTGAAGCCTGGTGGTCGGGTTGTGGCCATCATGGGCGAGGGTGTCTTTTTCGGTAGCGACAAGCGCGCCACTGAATTCCGTGAATGGCTGGAAAGTGTTGGCGGTACTTCCGAGAAGCTGGAAGAAGGCACGTTCATGGATCCATCGTTACCAGTGAATACTGGTGTCGCCGCTCGCATGGTGGTGATCGAGAAGCAAGACGGTCCATTGTTCAGCCGCTCCGGCGTCGACCAGCCTTTCTACAGCCAAATGTCCAGAGTCATCGAGCAAAGCATGGGCAATGCTGAGCCAGTCGCGCAGCTCAAGATGAAGGTGCAAGCCTGGGCGAAGCAAGGCAAGTTCAAGCAGGATGAGCTGCAGTGGTCCGGCCTGATGGAGTGGCTGGATATGCAGACCGGCAAGGTGCAGAAGCAGGCCGTGCTGGATTATCTGGATGCCAATGGCGTGCGGGTAGACGAAACGGTGCTTGGTGAAGGTACTTATGCTGTATATGACGGTGACATTAATCAATACTTTGAAAATCGCGCAGAAGCAGAAGAGTATGCGCGCGAGCAGGGTATTAATATCACCGAAGATACTGTTTTCAGGGCTTCAAACCGTGATGGCGGTTATGGTAGCAAATACGATACATACACCGTCCCCGGCGGCGAGAACTACAAGGAGCTGCTTCTTACGTTGCCGGCAAAGGCTGACGCCCCAACATTTGACCCCGCAAAAGTTGAGATTCAGCGCAAGCGACAATCCTTTACCCAAGGATCTGTGACGCTTTTCTATGACGGCAAAGAACTCGGCGGTCCATTCAGTGATGATGGCGGGCCGGAAAACAACTACCGCCAGCCAGATTCGGAATGGATGAAAACCGCTGAGCGAATCTTCAATGATGGAATTACGGATCCATTGGGGCGCACTGTCGCGGAAAGCGTTCGTAATAAAGGCGCTTACAAGTCCAGCCACTTCCACCAGCCCAACATCCTCGCTCATGTCCGCTTTGATGAGCGCACCGACGCCGATGGCAAGCGCGTGCTCTTCATCAACGAGATCCAGAGCGATTGGGGGCAGGAAGGGAAGAAGAAGGGCTTTGGTCTTTCTTCTGCGGAACAGGCTGAGCTTGCAGAGTTGAAACGCATTGCCGGCGACCTGGACAACGATACTCCAATGACTGCTGAACAGGTATCACGATTGACGCTTTTGCAGGATAAGAGTCTAGCCGACCGTCCGCCATCCGCTCCATTCGTCACCAAGACCGATGCCTGGGTAGCTCTGGCCATCAAGCGCATGGCGCGCTATGCCGCTGAGAATGGCTTCGACCGTGTGGCATTCATCAATGGCGAGCAGGCTGCAGGCTTATATGACCTGAGTAAACAAGTCGACAAGATAGAAATCACCAAGCGAAAGAATGGTGGGTATTTAGTAGGTGTATTCAAAGGCGAGTTCGATAGAAGTTATGAAGTCGACAACGACGAGAAGCTGGCTGATCTTGTGGGCAAAGACCTAGCCGAAAAAGCCATAGCTCAAACAGAAAAGTCGAAAGAGTACGCCGGGCTTGACCTTGTGGTTGGTGACAAGGGCATGCGCACGTTCTATGACAAGATCGTGCCGAATGTCGCCAAGGATGTGCTGAAGAAGATTGGTGGCACCACCTCAGAAGTGAAACTTACAGGCGCCGCAACAAAGTATAAGGTCGAGCAAGATTCTAATGGTAAGTGGGTAGCTTACAACCCGTTGGATCAATTTGATAACCATGATTTCCCCACCAAAGACGAAGCAGACAGGTTCGCGACTGGTGACGGGCTTATTCAGCCCGGCTTCGACATCACCCCTGAAATGCGTGAGCAGATCATGCAGGGTCTGCCGCTTTTTTCTAAAGCCGGTTCTGGCGCCGGCATGTCCGTATCAGAAGTCAAAGCCATTACCGATCTGATCAAACAGAAATGGGACAACGCGCCTGATATCGTAGTGGTACAGGATATGAGCGACAAGCTCATTAGACCCTCAGTTCGCGCAGAAAACGAGCGGCAACTTTCCCAAGGTGCGGCTGGCCAGCCGGAGGGATTCTTTGATGCGGGCAAGGTGTTCGTGGTGGCCAGCGAAATGGCTTCCATGCGAGATGTTGCCCGCGTCGTATTCCACGAAACACTCGGGCATTACGGTCTGCGCGGTACGTTCGGTGATGCGCTGAAGCCCATCCTGAATGAAGTTTCGGTTGCACGTCGTAAGGATGTGATCGCCAAGGCGAAACAGTACGGGCTGGATATCAACAACGAGCGCGACCGCCTCATTGCAGCAGAAGAAGTGCTGGCAGAAATGGCGCAGACCAAGCCTGAATTGAGCTTCGTGCAGCGTGCCATTGCAGCTATTCGTACGTGGTTACGCAAGTTCATGCCTGACCTGGATATGACCGATGCTGAAATTATCCGCAACATTCTTGAGCCTGCCCGGCAGTTCGTGCAAAGAGGTGGGGGTGTATCTGATGCAGAAGTTCGGTTCAGCCGATCCAGCGCGATCGCAGAAGACATCGGCGCACCGCCGGCACAGACCAGAATGAACGTGAACGGAGAGGCTGCTGCAGGTCCAGAGGCGTTGCCGCAAGAAACTTTCATCCAAGCCAGGGAGCGTGAAATACGCGACAAGATGAATCGTTTCCGGCTATTGCAGGAACACATGGAGCTGATGGCCGCTAAGGCTGGTGGCTTCTCAGGCAAGGGTATCAATGAAGCCCGCAAGTTCATGGAAGCCAATGGTATCCGCAACCCTGTGAATGATCAGACCGATGTGCATCAAGCCGAGACAACGATGCACGGCAAGATATCTACACGCATTCAGGACTTCCGGGAACTGCATCTGAAGCCGTTGATCGAGAAGACCCAGAAAAGCGGTGTCAGCCTGGAAGACGTTGCTGACTTCCTGAAGGTTCAGCATGCACCAGAGGCCAATGCACGCATGCGCCTGATCCATGGCGACGAAAACGCCACTGCCTATGGTGTCAGCGATGCAGAAGCCAACACGGCAATGGACGGCTACAGGAAGCTGCCTGAATATGACAAGCTCAAAGCACTGTCTGATGAATGGCGAGCCATTACCAGCCAGTCCAAACAGATACTGCTGAAGGGCGGCATCATTTCACAGGAACAGGCCGACGCATGGGACGCTGCCTACCAGATGTATGTTCCGGTGAAGGGTGAGGAACACGAAGTCGGTACAGGCAAGGGCTTGAATGTAGCCGGCAAGCAGAAGGGGCGTCTCGGTCACGGTCTCCGCGATGAAAAGATTCTGGAAAACATCCTGCGCGACCATGAACGCGCCATTGCGCTGGACGAGAAGAACCGTGTCGGCATGACGCTGCTGAAATTCCTGATGGAAGTGCAGAACCCTGCAATCGGCACCTTCGACAAGCCGGTAAAACGCCAGGTGCTGAAGGATGAGAAAGCCCATGAGGTTTTCTATAAAGGCGAGTCAGTTGCTTCGTTCAAATCCAAGCAGGACGCACAGGCCTTTATCCTGCGTAACGCCGTAGAAGCGAAACGCCAGGTATCCCAATACGGTATCAAACAGACCAGCGATCCGCGCGTGGTGATGCAGGCCAATCCCATGCTGGCCGAGAACGAGGTTAATGTTTATGTGGCCGGCCATGCTGTACGGATCCAGCTCAATGATGAGATTGCTGCGCGCGCTTATACCAATCTAGGTGTGGAACACCTGAACGGTATTCTTTCCGGTGCGCGTGAATTCAATTCATGGCTATCCAAGGTCTATACCGGGTACAACCCAGAGTTCGCTTTGAAGAACCTCATTCGGGACGCCATACAAGGCACGGTGACGCTCACAGGCGACTACGGTGCCGACATGACGGCCAAGATATACGGCAACTACGGCAAAGCCGTAAAAGAACTGTGGAAGTCGCGCAACGATCCGCGTCTCAGCAAAATCGTGACCGAGTACCGAATGGCTGGCGGATCAACGGGCGCTTCTTACCTGTCTGATCTCGAGCGCATCGGAAACGATGTCATGAGCTCGTATAACGAGTACGCCGGCGCCATGAACACCTACCAGCGTGTTTATGCCGAGTCGAAAGCCGCCGGCAAGTCAGACGCCATTGCCAAGACCAATGCATTGCTGAAGTCTGGAGTTGTGGCATTCCAGAAGCTGCCTGTTATCGGACACTTCCTGACCATGATGGAGCGCATCAATGCTGTGACGGAAAACGCCTTACGGCTGGCCACTTTCATGACGCTGCGCGACAACGGAATCAGTGCCGGGAAGGCCGCGGCATCCGCCAAGAACCTGATGAACTTCAACCGTAAAGGTGAGATATCCAATCAGGCCGGCGCGCTATACCTGTTCTTCAACCCGAATATCCAGGGCACAGCACGTCTGCTGGAATCCCTCGGAACATCAGAACATAAAGGCCAAGCGCAAGCCCTGGCTGGCACAATGGCATTGTCTGCACTTGTGCTGGCTGAAGCCATGCGCGGCGGTAGCGATGATGATGAGCGGCGCTGGAAGAAGATTCCGACCAACATCAAGGACAGGAACATGGTGATCCTGCTTGGTGATGATAAGCAACTGACTATCCCGGTGCCGTACGGGTTCGGTATTTTCCATTCGCTCGGCAACGCCATATCGGACCTGGGACACGGGGAAAGCATCGATAAGATCAGCCTGCGCCTCAGTGCTTCCATGCTGGAAAACTTCTCTCCGGTTGGTAACCCTCTGGCCGATGAAAAGCTGAGCACCTTCCAGCTGCTGCCGACGATACCGAAACTGGCACTGGCGCCGACCTTCAACGAAAACAGCTTCGGGTCACCGATTGCACCCACGAAATACAGTGACGCCAAGCCGGATTCACAGAATATGTTCCGGACTACCAAGGGCTCGGTGTATGCAGACATCGCGACGGCATTGAACGAAGCCACTGGCGGTAATGAATACCAGGCTGGACTGGTTGATGTGAGCCCGGAAGTTATCAAATTCTGGGTTTCGTCACTGACTGGCGGCGCCGGCCGTTTCATCGGTGATGCCATCAGCCTGCCGGTTGTAATGTCCAAGGGTGCGGATCCAGACATCCGGGAGGTGCCGGTTGTCCGTTCCTTCGTGCGCGAGTCCGGTGTGGGTGATTCCCGCCGCCTATTCTGGAAGGAAGCCACTGAAGCCAAGATTGCGGCCGAGGAATTCCGCTCTGCCATTAAAGCGCACGACACCATGGCCGCAAGGGAAATTCTTGAAGATAACCGTCCTTTGATCAGACTGGCCAAGTATGCCGAACGCATGGAGAAAGTCATCAAGGCTCGTCGTGATGCTATCGATGTCGTCCGCACCGATGACAGTCTCAGCCTTTCCCAGAAGCGCGAGAAAATGAAGGAGATCGAAGCCAAGGAAATGGAGATTTACGATACTTTTACCGCGGCATTCGAGAACCAGGTGAATAATTAGCGAGGCGTTCCCGTTTTTCGTTGCAGGATTCTGATTTATGTAGAATCAGCCCATCTACCGTCGTGATGACAGGCAGGGTTCAAAATGAAAATCGCTGTGAGTGCGGGGCACTATGCAGCTGCTCAGGGTGCTGCATATCAGGACTTGACTGAGTGGGCTGAAGCAAAAAAATGGCAGGCTTTGATACTGCAGCATCTGGGTCCAGCAGGTATCGCGGTCTCACATACAAACCTTTCCCGCAAGATTGCCGAAATCAATCAGCAGGCGCTGAATTGCGCCGTTGAGATACATTTCAATTCAGACGGCAAGCGAGCCGGTCGCGGCAGCGAAACGCTCTTCTCCCCATATTCAAGGCGCGGCCAATCACTAGCAGATTCCGTCCAGAAAATCATAAGTCCGATTTGTACCCCCAACCGTGGCATCAAGGCTGGATGGTATCGCATGGACAAACCTGGTCATGTTGACTATGCCGGCGATGTAGAAGGCGATGAGGTGGTAGACGCCTTCCTGCAGAAAACAAAATGCCCGGCAATCATCGTTGAGCCGTTTTTCATTCATGAGGCATCCAAGATCGAAGCCAACCGCGAGGTTGTATGCGAGCTCATCGCGCAGGCTCTGATTGAGTGGTGCAAGGGGAGCCAATAATGTTTGCCGACCAGGTATTCACAATAAAAACAGCCTGGGTAGGCATTTTACTGACTTGCATATCTGGCTTTCTCGGGGTAGCTGAAGGCTCCCTGCTGGCGCTTGTTGGCGGATCGTTTTTCGCTGTCTGTGTCATCGGCACCATGTCTTTCTGGCGCGGCATCAAAAACATCATAGGCGGTGTCTTTGCAGCCGGTCTGGTGACCGCCGTTCTCATGGCCTATACCGACAACCTGCCGGAACGGCCATCAGCGGCCATCCTGGCTTTTGTCTTTGTGTATTGCCAAGAGGATCTTCTGGCATGGATCAAGACCACAGTTAAATCCCTTCCAAACAACATCCCTGAAGCCATAGAGAGGATCCGATGGTGGAAAAAGCCCTAATTGTCACTCAATTCATCTTCGGCCTGTACGTGTTCTGCATGTGCGTGAATGCCGCTGCCAAGATGGATAACGGCGATGCCTTCTGTTGGGTGGCCAAATACTTCGCATCTGCCATGGCGGGACTATGGTTGATGATTCGAGTGTTCCAGGAGCCGTTTAGCGGAGAGATATGGTGCTTTGGATTGGTCATGTTCCTGTTCTTCTGGACCCAGACCGCGAAGCAGCTGAGGGATATATGGGATGAGATAGGTTCAGCCCTTGCCGTAGAAGAGGAAGCCTGATGTTTCCGTTACCAGTTCTTTCCTGGCAAACCAAGCTCATCGTCATCGCCGGCATCTTCCTGATCGGTGTGGCCAGCGGTGGGCGTGTGCATTCATGGATGGTGGACGCTGATGAAAAGGATTCGATCGAGCAGGGATTACAGACAACCACTGAATTGCATAAGGATTCAGCCAAGATTATCAAGCAGCGCGATGCCAAGGAAGACGAGGTTCGCGTGGTGTACCGGACTATTTACCAAAGGATCAATGATGCGCCTTCTGATCGCGTTTGCTTTACTCCTGACTCTCTCAAGCTGTGGAACGACGCCATCGCAGGTGCGGATTCACATCGACCAAAGCCTGCTGAAGCGGCCGAGCCCGCTGACCCCATTGGAGCCAGCGAAAAAGACATCCTCAGAAACGGAGCTGAAAACTTTGAAAAATGCAGAATCAACAGCCTCTTCCACAACGCCCTGATCGATAAGGTCGAGTCGCTGGACGGCAAGATGTGCGTCTGCAAGGAATAGGATTGATATGTCTACCAAAAGCGATTTAATCATCAAGCAGGGGAAGACCTTTCGTCATGTGATCAGGTGGGAGACTACGCCTATTGTCTATAAGGCAATCTCTGCAATTTCCAAGTCTGCCCCTGTAAGTCTGGCAGTAACAGGTCACGGCATGCCTGACGGATGGAATGCCGCTATCGTGTCAGTCCAGGGCATGACCCAGATCAACGCCCAGAATACTCCGCCAAAAGAGTCTGACTATCACAAAGCAACCGTCGTTGACGGCAACACGATTGAGTTCAATGACATCAATGCGGCTGATTATTCCACTTACAGGTCGGGCGGGTATGTGCAGTACAACACGCCAAAGGATCTCGCTGACTATTCCGCGCGCATGTCTATCAAGACCAAAGTTGGCGGTACAGAACTGGAGACTTTCACCAGTGTTGATGAGGATATTGTCATCGACAACACAGATAAGACCATCACCATTCTGATCAGCGCGACTGATACCGCGGCCATGACGTGGACTAATGGTGAATACGAGCTTGAAATGGTTGATGCCAATGGCGAGGTCACACAGCTACTTACCGGCAGGGTTATCGTAGAAAGAGAAATTACCAATTAGCAACGTCGTGATGATGTCGCGATCCTTAAAGGAGAACTAACATGGCCAATGCATTATATCCAAAATGGAAGCAGGCGCTTCTGGAATTCACCGCCAACAACGATCTTGACGGCCAGACCGTAAAAGTCGCGCTGGTCGATACCGGCGTCTATACGTACAACTCAGCTCATGATTTCTACAACGATGTCAGTTCCGGGGTAATCGGGACGCCGCAGACTATCGGCTCCAAGACATTCACTGACGGCGTGTTTGACGGGGCTGATGTTAACTTTACTGCCGTAGCTGGTAACACGGTAGAAGCCCTGGTGATCTATATCGATACCGGCAATGCTTCAACCAGCCCGCTGGTGGCCTATATCGATACCGGCGTAACCAGCCTGCCAGTAACACCAAACGGCGGCGATATCTCTATCCAGTGGCACTCCAGCGGCATCTTCGCGCTGTAAGTCATGGCTGTTATTGCCGATCGCGTCCAGGAGACGACGACCACAACCGGTACTGGCACGCTGACGCTTGCTGGTGCTGAACCCAATTTTCAGGGGTTCAACGACGCGTTTACGAACGGCGACCTGGTGCCTTATGTCATTGTCGACGAGGCAAACGAAGCGTGGGAAGCCGGCTATGGCACGGTCGGTACGGGCACGCTCTCGCGCGATACGGTAACAGCATCCAGCAACTCCAACGCGCTCGTTAATCTTGCTGCGGGCACCAAGAGCATTTTCTGTGATGCAACAGCTGATTATATAAACAATCGCCCCACCATATATAACGAGGTGTTGGAAGAAGGTACGGACTTCGATGCTGGAACCGACACGTCCGTGACGCTCGCACGCGAGTACGGCAACGAGGTGAATATTCACGTGTTCTTCGACGCCGCGTGGCAGGGTCCGGATACGTATTCCCTGTCGGGCACGACGTTGACCTTTGATGACACCATACCAGCTGACGTACAAAAAATATATGTGAAGGGCGTCGCGACCGTAGCTGCCTCACCTGTAGTCGAGGCATTCAAGGTGGGCGCGATCTACATCAGCGTGGACAGCACGAATCCAGGCACGACACTCGGCTACGGAACATGGGTCACTTTCGCTGCCGGGCGGGTGTTGGTAGGTGTTGATGCAGGAGACCCCGACTTTGATACCGTAGAAGCTACAGGCGGTGAAAAAGAACATACCCTGACCGTGGATGAAATGCCGAGTCACGCACACAAGACAAGCAACACGACTTCTTATTCTCCCTCAGAATCTATTACGCTTCGAATCGGGGCCGCTGCGGCAGCGTCTAACAATACGTACACATCAGAGGTCGGAGGTGGACAAGCCCACAATAACTTGCAGCCCTATATCGCTGTATATATGTGGAAGAGGACAGCATAATGTCGGCCACTAGAGTCCCTCAGTCGCTGATCAACGCTCCCGGGCAGGTAGCGTTTTATGCTATGAATACGGCCCCCGCCGGCTGGCTCAAGGCTAACGGCGCGGCTATTTCCCGTACGACCTACGCGGCCCTGTTTGCAGCCATCGGCACGACGTTCGGTACAGGGGACGGCTCCACGACGTTCAATATCCCGGACCTGCGCGGAGAATTCATCCGTGGATGGGATGATAGCCGAGGCGTTGATTCTGGTCGTTCGTTCGGGTCGGCACAAGCGGATGAATTCGAGAGCCATACTCATATACAGAATGCACATAGCCACGTTGAAAGGTTTAGAAATTCTGGAGGGGGGTCTCTTAATTTGAGCCCGACATCAAACGGAACAGGCACGGTATCGGATACTACAGTTTCCACAGGGGACACCACCGCTACCAACCAGAATACTGGCGGAGTTGAAACTCGTCCGCGAAATGTAGCTTTCCTAGGGTGCATCAAATACTGATATGAAGATTATCTATCACTACCATCCCGATACCGGATTGTTGCTAGGGGCTGGATATGCCGATCCGGACCCGCTGGACCATGGTAACTGGCTGATACCGGCGCATGCGACCGATATAGCCCCGCCGGCACCGCAGGAAGGCAAGAACTTGCACTTTATAGGCGGCGAGTGGGTATATCGCGACCCGCCGCAAGCAGAACCAGAAGAACAGCCAGCAGAACCAGAAGAGACAGAAGAGCCGCCACCTGCGCCTAAAACGCAGTTTACATCGCTCGAATTCCTGGATCGCTTTACCGAGGAAGAGCAGTTAACGGTCGTTGCCGCAACGCTGCAGAGCCCGCAGGTTAAACTGTGGTACGACCGCATGCTGGCAGCATCCTATGTGGACCTGCACGACCCACGAACCGAAATCGGCATAGACGCGCTAATTGCTTTCGGGCTGATCGCACAGGAGCGTAAGGCCGACATTCTGGCCCCTGAAGAGCCCGCGTAATGCTCGGATTTAATCCGCTATCCAGCAACCCGATATCCGATAACTCGGGTGCCGACGCCGGTCTGGTTCTCCAACCGACGCTATTCAGCAACACCAATACGTTCTATGCAGCGACTGTGGTTCGCGGCACGGTTGCGCTCACGCCTGCGCTGTTCACGAATACCAATACCTTCTACGCCGCTACAGTCACGCGCGGCGAGGTCACGCTGACACCAGGCCTGGTCAGTAACGCGGCCACATTCTACGCTGCCACGATCACCACAGGCGCAGTATCCCTGACGCCGTCGCGATACGACAACAGCAACGCTTTCTATGCCGCCGCGATCACCACTGGTGTAGTCACACTCACGCCATCGCGGTACGACAACAACAGTACGTTCTACGCGGCTGAGGTAGCTACTGGCGAAGTCACGCTGCAACCCGACTTGTTCGCGAACGACAACGCCTTCTATGCCGCGACTGTCGGGCAGGGCGTGGCAGTTCTGCAGCCGGACCTGTTCACTCACGATAATACGTTCTACAGCGCCACGGTCGAGACCGGGGAAGTCACGCTGTCGTCAGCGCTTTACGCGAACGGCCAGGAGTTCTACACCGCGAAAGTCACCGGCGCCTACACGCTGCAGCCTGGGCTATACAGCAACGCTAACGCTTTTTATGAGGCAGAGATCACCAGCACGATTACGCTGCAGCCCGGCCTATTCAACAACAACAGTACGTTCTATGTCGCCGAGATCGTTCAGATCAGCGTGCTGCGTCCAGCACTATTTGCCAATAGCAATTCGTTCTACAACGCCAATGTAGTCGGCGAGCAGGTCTTAACGGCAACCCGCTTTGATAATCAAAGCACGTTCTATAGTTCTGCGGTTATCCCAGGTGCGGTTACGCTGACGCCGGCGCTATTCAGCAACACCCCCGTATTCTTCGGGGTAACGGTCAGCGCTGGATTCTCGTTGATCGGCTCGCGCTTCGACAACAGCAATAGTATTTATGGACCCACCGTATACCCCGGCGAAGTCACGCTGCTGCCGGCTCTGTATGCCAACAACAGCACATTCTTCGCGAGCATTATTGATGGTGGGTATGTTGAGCCAGATGCGGCATCCAGCTCAACCGTATTCCTGACACAAGCTGGAACTCTGGTTTACACCAAACACCTCTATACGAATGTTTATACGGCAGATCAGGAAGTGAGTGTTTTTATTGGACAGGCCCAAATGTCCGTCATTTCCGAAGAGATTGGTGTTTCTGTTCTGGCGAAAAACGAGACGGGAATACAGTTAAAGCCTACCTGACATAGTAGGGCAGAAATAGGGCGTAGCTTGCTATTTATAATTGTTGCGGCCTAAACTTCCCGCACAATGAAAGCAGCGCTATATTTAAGAAGCTCGAAAGACCGTTCAGACGTTTCCATTGATGCCCAAAGGCGCGCGCTTCAGGAATTAGCCGAGAAGCGCGAAATCACCATTGTTGCGGAGTATGCCGACGCAGTGGAGTCCGGAAAGGACGATGACCGCCCAGGGTTTCAGAGCATGCTCAGGGACATGCGATCGCATACCCGTCAATGGGATACAGTCATCGCGCTCGATACCGCCCGCATTGCCAGGCGTCGCCATTTATCAATCATCTTTGAAGAAGTTGACTGCAAGAAGCGCGGCATCAAGGTCATCTATAAATCACTTCCCGAATCAGACCCTATCACCGAAATGCTGTTGAAATCCATCCTGCAGGCGATGGATGAATGGCATTCCCTAACAAGTAAAGCCAAGGGGCTGGCCGGCATGGCCGAGAATGTGAAGCAGGGCTGGCGTGCTGGCGGCAGGGCTCCCAAAGGCTACAAGCTGGAACACGTACCGACCGGCGCCATGCGTGACGGCGCACCTGTGATGAAGAGCCGATTGGTTATAAATGATGACGCCATGCTTGTAAGGTCATATCTGCAAAACCGTGCGCGAGGTTTGCCAAGGGCAAGAGCCATGGACCGCATTGATGCCGATTGGCCGGCGACGACATTGCTCAACATGGAGCGCAATGCGTTGATATATGCAGGGCATACGGTATGGAACAAGCACTCAGAGAAGGGTACCGGGCAAACCAAGTTCAGGCCCCGCGAAGAGTGGGTGATACAGCACAACACGCATGAGGCATTAATCACAGACGCCGAGGCGGACAAAATTCTTGCGCTGATCGGCGCGAACACCAAGCACAAGAAGGCCAAGCGCTTCTACATGCTGACTGGCCTATTGGTATCTGAAACTGGAGAGCGCTGGCATGCTGATGGCGAAGGTAATTATCGCTTGGGCAAGGGTAAGAGGATCCTTGCTGAGTGGGTAGATAAGACTGTGCTCGAAAGCATCGTCGCTACATTGTCCAGCGATGAGATGGTTGAAGGCCTGATGAAACATTACAAAGGCGTTGCCAAAAAAGGAAAAAGCGGCAAGGAGTCCATCAACCTTCAGCAGGAAATAAATACTATCGATCGCCAAATCAGCAACCTGACAGAGCTGCTGTCTCAAACTACAGCGGGCGCTTCATTGCTCAAGAAAATCGAAGAGCTCGATGAACGCAGGCAAGGTCTCATTAGATCGCTCGAACTGCTCAAAGAGGAAACCGGGATTTATGACATCCTGGGTAGCATTACCAAGTCAGAAGTGAAACAGACGATGAAGATCATCAGCGATGATCTGAATATGAATAATCCAGACCATCTGCGTGATGTACTGCCATCAGTGATTGAATCGGTCGTGCTTGATTCAACCACGTTTGAAGCCACGGTGACATTCAAATTCGGCATTGTCACCGGGGATAAATTGGCGTCCCCACGGGGAGTCGAACTTATCCCCGGTTATTTGCATATTTGCCGATTGAAGGTTCCGCACGGCCGGCGGCTTCCGCCGACTGCTTCGATCGCTCGAACTGAATGCGTTCAGCTATAAGCATCGCAAATCCGCCCAACATTTCCGGGTTGGGTTTTCCGATAGTGCGGACCTTAATTTTCGGCCTTGTTCTCGACATGATTATTCAGCTTTGCTTTCTATTTCTCAACCAACCAACAATTTAATGTCTTTGATCTCGCCCACCATGATGTAGACAGGCGGATCGGTGTT
>Ga0196971_1001071_pt1 | contig 13861 bp, 17 predicted proteins | sample S1v_1013CmetaG_FD_148660 | JGI IMG/M metagenome (GOLD analysis project Ga0196971, IMG submission 148660) | Soil microbial communities from Anza Borrego desert, Southern California, United States - S1+v_10-13C | ecosystem: Environmental > Terrestrial > Soil > Desert | place: USA: California... | reverse complement strand
CCAGGTGTCCCTGGACTCTTCAACCGAATGACCTTATCTTCACTCATGGCGTATTCGCTCCTCTCAACAGGAATGGATGACCTCGAAGACCATCCAGAATACGCCGCCTACCTCAGCCCCTCATCCACAACTTTCGAGCATAACTCTAGAAACGCCCGCTAACGATTTTATGAGCTTTCATCACCTGCTATCATCGTCCTGTAGCCATACCCGAGGTACATAAAACTCCGTTTGCTCGCCAAACGATGCGATATAGCAGCGTTTGTGAGCAAATCTATATCTACGACAACCGGGCAAGCCTTATGTTAGGAAGCAGAACAAATTCGGAAAAGGAACGCCGGCACGCACCGCGGTTGGATTCGCGGATTTCCGCTTATCTAATCACGCCCTCGAGCAGCCCTTTGCGGGGAATCGCGAAAAACATAAGCCGATCCGGTGTCTTCATTGAAACCACAAAACCGTTGAGTAGGCTCGTTGGAGAACCAGCCCGGTTGATCTTCACTCTTGAACACGGGAATTTAGTGCGGTTGGCTCGCTACTCGGTTGTTATAGTACGAGAGTCGCAGCACGGAATCGGCCTCGGCTTTCGGCACTCGACGAAGGCGGCGGACTCGCGTAAAACCTAGCCGTCGAGCTATGGTCAGCCAAGATCAAAACATGATAGTCCGACTGATTCAAAGGAAGATCGCCATTTCCCGAAACCTGAAGTAATTGCCTTGCAGCCTACATCAAATAGGCGAACGGCAACGCCTCGACCGTTTCGCCCGGCTCCACGGAAGCGCGGTCGTGCTCCAGGATAATCAAGGCGTTCGCCAGGCTCATGGAGCGAAGAATACCGGAACCCTGTTTGCCGCTCGTACGCACTAGCCAATCGCCGGTATGAGTTCTTTCGAGAATACCCCGCTGATACTCCGTACGGCCCGGCCTCTTAACCAACCGCTCAATACACTTGGCTTTCAACGTGGGAATAACCGGCCGCTCCAGGATCCCCATTTTTTTCTCAAGCAACGGAAGGACAAATTGGTAAAAACTCACCATCACGGCAACCGGGTTACCCGGCAATCCGATGAAAGTTGACGCACCGATATTACCGAAAGCCAAGGGGCGCCCCGGCTTCATAGCAACCTTCCAAAAACCGATACTGCCTATCGAAGACAGAACCTCCTTGACGAAATCAGCCTCACCCACCGACACACCTCCCGAGGAAATGACCACATCGGCAGTGGAAGCGGCTCTCGTCAAGGCTTCTCTTAACAACTCCGAATCATCGGGCACAATACCTTGATCCATCACCTTAACGCTCAACCGCTTTAACGCTGAGTGGAGCGTATAACGGTTGCTGTCGTATATGCCGCCAACTCCCAGCGATCTGCCAATCTGATGCACTTCGTCTCCCGTGGACAAAAGAGCAACCCGGGGCCGCCTCTTGACCCTAATCTCGCTAATTCCCAAAGAGGCGATCAGCCCGACATCCGGCGGGGTCAGATAGCGCCCCTGGTTTAGAACCGTTTCTCCGCGCTTGATATTCTCACCCGCCATGCGGACATTGTCCGCGGTGCGATGCCGCCCTCCGGTGACGCCGATATAATCTTCGTCGATATCGACGTGCTCCTGCATCAACACGGTATCGGACCCGGCCGGCATGGGTGCGCCGGTCATGATGCGCACAACTTGGCCCGGAAGCACGGTTCCAGCGAAGGGTTTTCCCGCCAAAGCCAGGCCCACCACCCGCATTTTCGCCATGCTATCTGAACCCGGCAAATCCTCTCCCCTCAAGGCATAGCCATCGACGGCCGCATTGGTATGGGAAGGCACATCCAGCGGCGAGACCACGGACTCATGCAAAACTCTAGCTGCGGCCTCAAGTATGCCGACTTGCTCATAACCCTTAACCGAGGAAACAGCTTCCAGCATACGTCTTAACGCTTCATTGACATGAAGCGCATCGTGTTCTTCATCGTCGCTACAACTGGGGTGGTTAATCGGCGTCGTAGTCATGGCAAAACCAAGCAAGAAATTATTCGGAACCGGTAAGAATGGTACTATTGGCGGCGAGAATGAGCGAAGACAAATTCGATAAAATTCCTGCCCCGAATGCGCCGATCAAAGGTCGGGGAGCCGCAAGCAATCGGGAGTCCCGCTACTCCGAGACTGTTCGAGAAAAGATCGATGACGGCTGGTGGCCCGAGGATACCCCTCCGCTGAAAACCATCGTAACGCACGAAACCTCTCGCAGCATTATCACCCGTAACCGGTCGCCGGACATCCCTTTCGATCAATCGATTAACGCCTACCGGGGCTGTGAACATGGTTGCATCTATTGCTATGCGCGGCCTAGCCATGCTTATTTGGGGCTATCGCCCGGACTGGACTTCGAAAGCCGGCTGTTCGTCAAACCCGATGCGGCGGATCTGCTGCGGAAAGAGCTAGCCAAGAAAACCCACCGCCCTTCTCCAATTGCTTTGGGCGCCAACACCGATCCCTATCAACCTCTTGAGAAGGAGTGGCACATCACCCGGCAGATACTCGAGGTGCTCTACGAATGCCGCCACCCGGTCAGTATCACGACCAAATCGGCTCTGATCGAGCGCGACCTTGACCTTCTTTCGGCAATGGCTCGGGAACGTTTGGCTCAAGTCCAGATTTCCATCACCACACTTGACAAAGGGCTAGCCCGGATCATGGAGCCGCGGGCCACCAGTCCGCAACGTCGCCTCCAATCGATTCGCCTGCTGGTAGACGCTGGCGTGCCGGTTACCGTACTGGTCGCCCCGGTGATTCCAATCCTCACGGATGCGGAACTTGAAACTATTCTTGCTCAAGCGGCTGCACATGGGGCCGTCCGTGCCGAGTACATCATGCTGCGCCTTCCTCTTGAATTGAATGGATTATTTCGCGAATGGCTGGAAACCCATACCCCGCTTAAAGCCAAGCACGTTCTGGCGCGACAGCGTGATATCCATGGCGGTAAACCGTATGAATCGAGCTTCGGCCTTCGCCAATCCGGATCAGGTATTTATGCTGACCTCATCCAGAAGCGATTCCTGCTGGCTCTCAAGAAAACGGGGCTGAATGCCACTGAAATCCATCTAAATTCGGATCTCTTTCAGCCCCCCAGCGATGCCCCTGTGCAAACCAGCCTGTTCTGATGCTTGCTGGAATCTCCGAAACAAGCTGAATTTACGGATGTCCGGCTAGCCGCAACCATTGCTTCCGGAAACTTGTGCTACGCTTTCACGCTGAAAGTAAAAGTCAAAGCACCGCCTAAGGATCCCGAGTTTGGACGAGCTTTACACCGAATTATGCGTCCTACAAAGCCACCTGGGTAACCTCGTCGACTGTATTCGACAGAACCAGATCAAACTGCATCGCTTCCAAACATTGGAAATGACTTTGCTCACGCTGAACTCTTTGCGTGAACTGGTCGATCAAGTCCTGGAAGATACCCGAACTGTATTCGAGCTTGACGCCGTTACCTTCGTATTGATTGACGAAAAAGGCGAGCTGGAGCACTTCCTCAGAGAAGACGGCCTAGATGTCGCTAAACTGCCAAACCTCATCTTACTCTCCAGCGGCGAAATACTAGATCGAACTTTCCGAAAGACCTTGAGGCCTTATTTAGGATCCTATAAGCCGGAAAAATGCGCCGCATTTTTCCCAACCTTGCCGGACATCTCTCCCAGCGTCGCGCTCTTGCCTCTTTACCGGCGAGGCAGACTCATGGGAAGCTTAAACCTTGCGAGCGCCGACACGACCCGTTTTTGCGAGCAGATGGCGACCGATTTTCTGGATCGCCTGGCCTGCGTACTCAGCGTATGCCTTGAAAACACCCTGAATTTCGAGTTGCTGCGGCGGACCAGCCTGATCGATATGCTCACCGGCGTCAACAATCGGCGCTATTTCGAACAACGTATCAGCGAAGAGGTTGACCGGGCGCTACGTAGCGGCGAATGTCTGTCATGCTTATTTCTGGATGTCGATCACTTCAAGAAAGTCAATGATACCTATGGGCATCAAAGCGGTGATCGAGTGTTAGTCGACGTGGCACAGACAATTCGTTCCATGCTGCGGAACAACGACGTATTGGCTCGCTATGGCGGCGAGGAGTTCGTGGCACTTCTCTCTACGGGGACGGGTGATCGAGCTGCCGCCGATGTTGCCGAACGAATCCGCCAACGCATCACCAGTCGCGAGTTCTACGACAAGGACGGCGAGATACTGAAGATAAGTTTGTCTATCGGCGTAGCCACTTTGGACCCGGCAAAGGTCAACGGGGTTGACGCCACCGACGCCCGGCTTATCGAAGCGGCCGATATGGCGCTGTATCAGGCCAAAAACAACGGTCGAAATTGTGTGGTCAGCGGCGGGTTTGTTAAACCAAGCATCAAAAAAGCACCGCAACAGTACGTTGCCGGCTTTTAGAGCCGGAGAAAACGCCTCCGGCTCTAATATTCAGTGCAAGGCTATTTAGCCGGTTTTGGCGGTTCAGGCGTGTTTGCTTCGGGGCTGCTGTCCGACGGCTCCACCGCAGGGCTTTCCGCTGGTTTTTCTGGTTCCGGCTTATTTGATTCCAAGCTGGTATCGGGCTGCTTCGATGGATCGATCGCAGGACTTTCAGCCGGCTTCGGTTTCTGGAACTGCTCTATTTTCGCCTTGTTTTTCAGTTCAGTAATGTGCTGTTGCAACTTTTGCGTTTGCATCATGGATCGCAATTGATCTTTAACAGCATCAAAGGGCGGTGGCGGCTGATCCCGTGAATCTTCGCGCTGAATCACGTGCCAACCGAACTGAGTCTGAACCGGCGCTTGAGTTAATTCGCCATTCTTGAGTGCAACCACCGCATTCGCGAACGGCGGCACCATTTGTTGCGGGTTAAACCAGCCTAAATCACCGCCATTTGCCTTGGAGCCGGGATCTTTAGAAACTTTCTTCGCGATATCCGCGAATTTTTCTCCTTTTTGGAGCCTTTTTATCACATCCTTCGCCGCATCCTCCGTCTCCACTAAGATATGCTTGGCCTTATATTCGGTCAGCTTCATCGAACCGACCCGCTGGTCATATTCCTTCTTCAACTCTTCGTCCGTAATCGGAGCGCTATTAATGAAATGTTCCGCGGCGATTTGTGACAACACCATGCGGTCCGCGTTTTCTACGCGTGCGGCGTATTTCGGATCTTTAGTCAGTTGCTGAGCCTCGGCTTCCTGGCGGAGCAGTTCGCGCTTGATCAGTTCATCAATGATTTTGTCTTCCGGTACGCTATTTTCGCCGCGGCGCTGAGCCAGTTCCGATGACAAAATATCGACCGCGGGCCTGCTGATTGCTTTGCCATTGACTACGGCGACTGAGTTCTCAGCACTCGGGGCCTCGGACGTGCTTGTCGCACCCTTTTGGGCATCAGTGCCAACATTGTTGCATCCGGCGACAACCATCGCGCTGGCGATGGCGGCGACAAGTGAGTATGTCTTCATTTATGGGTTTCCTTTTTGTTGAAATTCAAAGGGAGTGAAAGCCTTGATACTGAAGGCGTGTATCTCTTTCTGCATCAGGTCGCCCAGCGCACGATAAACCAACTGGTGCCGCTGAACCGAACTCTTTCCTTCAAAAGCCTCAGACACAATAGTGGCGTAAAAATGCCCGCCGCCGGTTTCCATGGCGCCTGAGTGACCGGCATGCGCCATACTGTCATCCATGATTTCCAAATGTACCGGCAAGAGCGCCTCCTCCAGTCGACCCCTGATTTTTTCGACCCGGCTCGTCATTATAGGAACACCTTCTTGAATGGTTTAACCGTAACACGCGCATACACTCCGGCCCGACGATAAGGATCCCCATCCGCCCAGGCTTGAGCGGCGGCCAGGGAGGGGAACTCAGCGACAATTAAGCTGCCGGTAAATCCGGCTTCGCCGGGATCTTCGCAATCAACAGCCGGGTGGGGACCCGCCAAGATCAACCGCCCCTCGGCTTGCAGCGCTTTCAGCCGCTCAAGATGGGCAGGGCGCGCCTCCTGGCGAAACCGGAGACTTCCCTCGGCATCCTCACAAATAATGGCGTAGAGCATTACTCCTCCGGTTTGGGTTCAGGCAAGAAACGGGATAGATATATGGACTGGACAACGACAAACAAGAACGTCAGCCCCAAGAGGCCGAAAAGCTTAAAGTTGACCCAAATCTCCGTGTTGAAATTGTAAATTACGAATAGGTTGACACCGCCGAGAATGACGAAGAAGAAGGCCCAGCTCAGATTCAATCTACGCCAAACTGATCCTGGCAATTCAATCTGATTACCTAACATACGCTCGATCAGCGTTCTCTCACTAAATAGCTGGCTGGCTAGAAAGGCTATACCGAACAACCAATTGAGTACGGTCGGCTTCCATTTGATGAAGAGCTCATCTTTCAAAAACAATGTCGCACCACCAAAAACAACGATGATCGCCAGCGACACCAAGTGCATGGGCTCGACTTTGCGCGTCTTGAACCAGGTGATACCCACCTGAACGACAGTAGCGACAATAGCGGCTAGGGTTGCGGCGTAAATGCCGGAGACTTTATATGCAATAAAAAAAAGAAAAATCGGAAAAAAATCGAACAGTAACTTCATAGTCCGGATGTGGCTGAAAAAGGTTTGAAATCAGGCGTAGTCGTCCACGCCTAATATTTGGCTGAGAGCGCTTTTTGCCTCATATTGCGGCAAATCGGATTGTGTTAGATAGGCATTTAGTGCGTGCTTCGCCCTGGCACTCAGCGCCAATTGGTATCGTTCGGCTCGCTGCTCTTCGCTTTCATTCCGCCGCTTGGTCAACTGATTGAGGTGATTTAGGACGGCTTCAAGTTCATCCGACGCGGCGACACCTTCTGTACCGCGACCATCTTCCCTAATGTCGGTATTTTTAACCTCAGCCGCTGTCCCAGAACCAGCCGGACTGATCTCTCGAATAGCCGTAAGCTCGCGCTGACGTCTGATTTCGGCGAGCGTGTAAGCAGATGTAGAGGCGGCTTTTTGAATATCCACTGTCGGAAGGCGCCTACGGTTTACCTATTCAATCCTTTATAATACATAATATTTCACAGAACCTTATACTCGACAATACCCTGCCGACCAATATGCCGAAGCTCCAACACATCAAAGGCTACGCATGGGAAGCGCATCAAGTCGAAAACAGAAAATGCCTACGGATATTAATCAGAACGCTTCGGACTGATACGGCACCACTCTGCTTATTGAGCTTTTCCAAGGCGCCTCGGTCCAATTTTTAATCAATAAGGTTTTATCTAAACAGTCACACCCAAACCTATGGACGAACAAACCAGAATCGAACTGGAAGCGGCTGCTTTCCGACGTTTGCTACAGCATCTGCGCGATCATACCGACGTACAGAACATCGACCTGATGCTTTTGGCGGACTTTTGCCGTAACTGCCTGGCCAAATGGTACGGCGCCGCGGCCAAGGAACGAGGCATCGAAATGGAATATCCCGCCGCGCAGGAAATCATTTATGGCATGCCGTACGCCGAATGGAAAGCCAAGTATCAAAAGGAAGCCACGCCGGAGCAACTCAAGGCCATGGAGGAAATCCAACGTCGCAAGGAAGCCGCCGATCATTAGCGGCATCGATCCGCCCGACGCAGGGACATTAGAATGTTCCGCCGTTCCAGCCCCAATGACTACCTTTGATATCGGTAAATTCTATATAAACCCGCGCCGGGGAGATCTTGAGTTGCTGCTCCAGCAAGCCGCAGATTGTCCTGGATAGGGACTTGGTCTGAACGGCGGGCAGGCCGATACTCTTAAGTTCCACATAGGCCGCCGGCTCGCTGGTGCCGGCAAACAGCATGGGAACATCTCCGTTCAAACTCACCATCACATACGCTTCCGGCTTTCCGAGCTCCTTGGCCAACAGGCGTGAAGCCGCAACCAAGAGCGACTCGCGCTGGTCGGGAGCAACCGGCCGATTGATCTGCATTGTCAGATAGGGCATAGCACAACTCCACTACTGGACAAGAAAATCGGTAAAGAATAAATCCTTTAGCCCTTCGCTCGCACCGTATTTTTCCAAGGTTTTGGTGACATCCTGCAGCGCAGCTTGACGAAGCTTCTCGCGCTCATCGGCAGCGGAAAGCTGCTCGGGATTGCGGTTGGAAAAAAGCATGATCAAAGCATGGCGAATAGGCGGCATGTGCATTTTAATTTTTTCCGCATTCTCCTTGCCATCGACCAACAGTTGAATGTCGGCTCTAAGGTAATGGCGTTTTCCTTCAAGATTCACCAGCACCGATGCCAACGGCAAATATTCGACCCCGCCATCTCCGCCCTCGCCTTCTTCGCCGCTCATGGCGCAAACAAACGGACTAAGCAAGAAAAGAAGAAACAGAGCCAGAATTCTCGATCTTCCCACGACAGATTCTCCAAGTAGCTTTTGATTAGCGTTTCGTCGCGTTCGCCCGATTATAGTTTAAAATCATGGCCCTTCAGTATTTCCGGCCGATTCCCATGAGACCACCCAAACCTCTGGGTCCTGTAATGCTCGATCTACAGGGCCTCACCCTAAGTCCCGATGAGAAAGACAAATTGACTCACCCTGCCGCAGGGGGGCTCATTTTGTTCAGCCGGAATTATGAGTCGCCCCAACAGCTCATGACTCTTATCGGAGAAATTCGCGCTTCGCGCCCGGAAATTTTGATTGCGGTAGATCACGAAGGCGGCCGCGTGCAGCGCTTCCGCGAAGGATTTACAGGATTACCGCCCGCCGCACGTTATCGAGAGTCGAACGGGCAACAGACGCTCTCGGAGGCTACGGCCGAAACGGCCGGCTGGCTCATGGCGGCGGAACTCCGAGCGATTGACGTCGATTTCAGTTTCGCACCCGTTTTAGATGTGGATTCGGGGATCAGCGACATTATCGGCAATCGTGCATTTTCCCGCGACCCATTGGAAGCGGCGACCCTCGCCCGAGCTTTTGCGAAAGGCATGAGACGAGCCGGAATGGCCGCCGTCGGAAAACACTTTCCCGGCCATGGTGGCGTGGCGGAGGATTCCCATCTTGCGCTCCCGGTCGACCACCGCGCCTTTGATGAAATTGAAAACCGCGACTTACAGCCATTCAAAACCCTGATCGAGTTCGGGCTGGAGGGAATCATGCCGGCCCACGTGGTTTATGCGGCAATCGATGAGCGGCCCGCCGGTTTTTCAAGATTTTGGATCCAAGAAGTCCTCCGCCGCCGGCTCGGATTTGGCGGAACCGTATTTAGCGACGATCTGTCCATGGCCGGCGCAGCCTTTGCCGGAAACTACGTCGACCGCGCCCGGCTAGCGCTCGAAGCCGGTTGCGACATGGTCCTCGTCTGCAACATGCCGGAAGCCGCGGGGCAGGTTCTTGAAGCCTTGACGAATCATTCCAATCCAGAACGCGAATCCCGGCTCCAACGGATGCGGGGCCACTTTTCTATGGATCGTAACGCATTATTGGCCAGCGCAGACTGGCAACGCGCTACGGAAATGATCGCGTCCATCAACGAACAAACAGGACACGCATGAACATATCGGAAGAAATCGAAAGAGTGATCGCCGAGGCCGACTGCCTTTTTACGGAAAGCGAGGTCGAAGCGGCCCTCGACCGCATGGCGACCGAAATAACTGCTCTTATCGGCGATAGGGCTCCATTGCTGCTTTCGGTTCTCAACGGCGGCATCATTCCCACCACAAAGCTCGCCCTGCGTCTGCACTTCCCCTTGGAAATCGACTCCATCAAAGCTGGACGCTATCAAGGAGAAACCCGCGGCAGCGAGATTCGCTGGCTTCTGAAGCCGACTATCTCTCTCCGAGGACGGACGGTGCTTATAATCGACGACATTTTGGATGAAGGTATTACGCTGGCCGAGATTCGGAAGTACTGTCTCGAGGAAGGCGCCGAATCTGTATACACCGCTGTCGTCGTAGACAAAAAATTGAACAAGGAAAAACCTTGTCGCGCCGATTTTATCGGATTGGAAGCCGAGGACCGCTACCTGTTCGGTTTCGGCATGGATTACAAGAACTATCTTCGCAATTGGCCGGGCATCTTCGCCTGTAAGCGGGTTTACTGATAAAGGGGACCACCATGAACCAAATGGCTATCATTGGAGGAACGGGCCTCACGCGACTCCCCGATCTGACGATTGTCCGGCGTGAAAGAGTCACGACACCGTATGGAGATCCATCGTCGGAGCTGGTTTTCGGCCGCTTCCATCAACAAGACCTGGTGTTTCTGGCACGCCACGGCAATCCGCATATCGTCCCGCCGCACAAGATCAATTACCGCGCGAACATATGGGCGCTGAAAGAAGCGGGCGTCACCTGCATTTTGGCGGTAGCCGCCGTAGGTGGCATCCGCGCAGACATGGTGCCGGGAAAAATCGCCATACCCGACCAAATCATCGATTACACCTACGGGCGGCCACACACATTCTTCGAGGTAGACCTCGATCTGGTGACCCACATCGATTTCACTCACCCCTACAGCCCGTGGTTGCGGGAAAAGGTATTGACGGCAGCTCGGGTCGCCGGCGTCGGCATCGTCGACGGCGGCGTGTATGGCTGCACGCAAGGGCCGCGGCTGGAAACCGCGGCGGAAATCAGCCGCATGGAGCGTGACGGCAGCGATCTCGTGGGAATGACCGGTATGCCGGAAGCCGCCCTGGCACGAGAACTCGGCATCGATTACGCCTGCTGCGCCGTGGTTGCCAATTGGGCGGCGGGAAAAACGGCGGCCGAGATTACGATGGCGGAAATCGAGGCGAACTTGATTGCCGGAATGGACGATTTAGCCTTGATCTTGAGACATCTGGTTCAGGCGTAAGGCATCGCCGCGTTTAACCGCAGCCGCCGACCATTACCTTCACGGTCTTTTGCGTTCCGAAAAACTTCCCCTCCGACTCCGCAATCACCAGTATCGGGCTCGTTTCGTTCATCTTTAGGCGCAAGGATGCGAACCCGTCGGCTCCTGGCTCGAAACGAATCTGAGCCGCAAGCGGCGTGGGGTTTTTCTCCACGAAGATGAGCATCCGCGAGGTATTCGGCAACCGGCTCTCTACCGAAATCGGCACGATTGCCCCATTCTCGGCCAAGTCCGGCACGTCGAGCGCAATCTGGTCGGTCTCGGCCCATGATGCTCCCGCCAACACATCAGCAAGCAGTCGACTGAAACCGTCGCCCGTTCGTTGCGTCACCTTGGATTTTGCCGCGCCAAGCACAGGCGACCAGAGTCCGGTCATCACGGCCAAAGCGGCCAGCATTCGAAAGAAATTGCGTCTGGATTGCGCCACGTAGATTCCCTGCTTGAACCCGAGTTATCTAATGACTACCTTAAACTTCGGCCTCGATCGAACTTCAGTCACCAACATGTCCAGCATCAAGATACGCACCAAGCAGGAAAACGGCTTAACGACCGTTCGCATGCTCATCACCCACCCCATGGAAACCGGTCGCCGGCGAGACGACCTGACGGGAAGGATCGTTCCGGCTCACTTTATTCGGGAAGTAAAAATAGAGCACAACCGACGGCTGGTCGCAACTTGCGAGCTAAGCACGGCTGTGTCCAAAGATCCCTACATCTCGATTCGATTTCGCGGCGGAAAAACGGGCGACCGCATCCGTGTAACCTGGGCGGATAACCTGGGAAACACTGACAGCGCCGAAGGCACGATCAGTTAACTTCCTGCGACCCGCTTACAATTCGCGGGTCGCGCTGAAGCGGATATCCGGCCAGCGCTCTTGGGTAAGCTGCAGGTTTACCCGGCTGCTCGCCAGATAGACCAAATAACCGCTGCCGTCCTCGGCTAGATTATCGAAAACCTTGCGCTTGAACTCCTCCAGCTTCTTCGGATCGTCACATCCGACCCAACGCGCCGTGGTGACCGGCACGTTGTCGTAAACGCATTCCACGTTGTACTCCGACTTCAACCGGAAAGCCGTCACGTCGAACTGCAAGACCCCAACGGCGCCAAGGATAAGATCGTTATTCTTGAGCGGACGAAAGAGCTGAGTCGCACCCTCTTCAGTCAACTGCTGCAATCCCTTTTGCAAGGCCTTGGCACGAAGCGGGTCTTTCAGCACCACCCGACGGAACAATTCCGGAGCGAAATAGGGCACCCCCTCGTACTTGAGCGTCTCGCCCTGACTGAACGTATCGCCCACCTGAATCGTGCCGTGGTTATGCAAGCCGATGATGTCACCCGGATATGCTTCTTCAACGTTGGTTCGGGTATCGGCCTGGAACGTGATGGCATTCGCTATCTGCACGGATTTGCCGATGCGCACGTGGTGCATCCGCATGCCTTTCACGTATTTGCCCGAGCAGATCCTTAGAAAGGCGATGCGATCGCGGTGCGCGGGGTCCATGTTCGCCTGAATTTTGAAGACGAAACCCGTGAACCTTTCTTCATCGGGCTCCACCGGGCGCTCGCGGGCTCGCCGCGATTGAGGCGGCGGCGCGTAGTCTGCAAATGCGTCCAACAACTCCAGCACGCCGAAGTTATTGATCGCCGAGCCGAAAAATACCGGCGTTTGCTTTCCGGCCAGATACGCGTGGATATCGAACTCATGACTGGCGCCGCGCACCAGTTCGATCTCCATCCGCAATTCGTCCGCTTGATCACCCAGCACTTCATCTAACCGAGGATTATCCAGTCCCTGGATCACCTCCCCTTCGACGATGCGGTCACCATGGGAAGGACTGAACAACTGAACCGCGTCCGCATATAACTGATAAACGCCCTTGAAGCGCTTACCCATGCCGATGGGCCACGTCATAGGCGCACATTGAATCTTTAGGATGCGCTCGATTTCATCCAGCAATTCGATGGGCTCCCGCCCTTCCCGGTCGAGCTTGTTGATGAAAGTCAGGATCGGTGTGTCTCTTAATCGGCACACCTCCATGAGTTTGATAGTCCGTTCCTCGACACCCTTGGCGCTGTCGATCACCATCAATGCGGAGTCCACTGCCGTAAGCGTCCGGTAAGTATCCTCGGAAAAGTCCTCATGCCCGGGGGTATCCAGCAGATTGAAGATCTTGTCCTTATGCTCGAACTGCATGACCGAAGTCGTGACCGAAATCCCTCTCTGCTTTTCCATCTCCATCCAGTCCGAGGTAGCGTGACGAGCCGCTTTGCGCCCTTTGACCGAACCGGCCATCTGGATCGCGCCTCCGAACAGGAGGAGCTTTTCGGTCAACGTGGTTTTACCGGCGTCCGGGTGAGAAATAATGGCGAAGGTGCGGCGGCGGTTTAATTCCGAAATGAATTCAGACATCGAAAGTTGCAACGAAAAACGGGAATTATACCGTGCTCGCCGCGAGTAACGGCAGCCGAGTACGACTCTCTACTGAGAGACTATGGCCTTATCGCGGCCGGCCTGGTTGCAATGTGTTTGGAAAGACGGGAATCACACTATCTGTTGCGCCGATCAGCGGCATCTTCCATCTTCCTGCCGAGCTTTTGAACATCCTTACCGAAGCCCGACACGGTATTGCACCCCGCGAGCGCTGCAATCACTAGCGACATCAGGACGCTAAAAGCGAATTTCCTCACAAATGCCCTCCACAAAAAAATTCGACCGATCACTATAGGGGTTAGTCACGGCTGATTTCAATAACTTTGGCTCGAAGTGTCTAGGTTCTGTTGACATTTCAACGCAACCAGATGAGTGCTGAGACGAAGCGAAGAAAGCCCATGAAGTTACGCTGCAATTTTTCGAAGCGGGCAAAGATTCTTCGGAAGTGTTTGATTTTGCCAAAGAAGCATTCGATCAAATGGCGCTCCTTATAAACAAACCAATCGCACTGCCGCTTCTCGGTCCGATGATTGCGCGGGGGAATGACGGCCTTGAT
>Ga0196971_1001070_pt1 | contig 13869 bp, 15 predicted proteins | sample S1v_1013CmetaG_FD_148660 | JGI IMG/M metagenome (GOLD analysis project Ga0196971, IMG submission 148660) | Soil microbial communities from Anza Borrego desert, Southern California, United States - S1+v_10-13C | ecosystem: Environmental > Terrestrial > Soil > Desert | place: USA: California... | reverse complement strand
CTTCAGCGTGAGCGTGCGCGGATCGAACCGGAAGCCTCTGACCTCCGTACCGGGGGGCAGGGGCTTCACCTGTGTCAGCACCTGACCGGCCAGGTAGAGGTTGGTCGGCGGGTCCATCTGGCACAGGTTCTCCGCTTCCATGGAGCCGCCAAGCAGGCTGGGAATCACCAGGCTCAGGTGCTTTCCCACCGCAATGGCGGAGCCCGAGTCCCGGAACGATTGCAGGAAGTCTCCACCCAGCAGCCAGCCGCCTTCATCCACCAGCAGTTCATCGAGGAAGGTGGCGATGGAGGGGGCCATCTCCGTGTACTCGCCGAAGTGGATGTCAAAGCGAATAACGGCGGGCTCCACGGGCCCCTTTTCGAAGCCGAACAGGTTTCCGTAGATGTCGTCCGCAAAGAAGATGTAGTTCTCGAGCCCGTAGCCGGCGAAGGCCGACTTCCAGTCGTGCGCCTGGTTCCAGGTATAGAGGTCGTCGTGGCGGAGGGGACGGCACGCGCCACAGATGTGGATGAGGCCCCCGTTGAAGTAGCCGCCGTTCTGTACCCGCAGGAAGGCTTGCAGGGAGTCAGGCAGCGGCACCCCCATGCGCTGCTGGCACCGCTGCAGATCAGGCTGGCTGGCTGGAGCCACGGCAGGACCCTCTGGCCGGAAATGACCGAAAAAACGGCGATAAGGCATGTCGATCTGGCGGGATCCCCCCTGGCGCTGGCGGGCAAAGAGGTTGGGCAGCATGAGGCTCCCTCCCGTATCTTGTGTTATCTACCCGTTCGCACTGGAGGGGTCCTCTTCCTGGGGCTCAAAGCCAAGACAGGACTGGGGTCCCAGGCATTTCCGCCTGGGACCCCAGCATATGGGCCTGCTTACTGCCATCCGAAGCTGTCATACCAGATTCCGTCTCGGAAGTTCTCCAGGGCTTGGCGCACGTAGGGTACCATGTTGGGCGGAAGCTCGTAATACGAAAACCACGACAGGTCGTCGCACTTGTCAGGCTCGCAATTACGCACCTCACCCTGCCACTGCGTGGCTGCGACGAAGAAGTCGACTCGCTCGTCGTCCGAGAGGCGGTGCATGACGCCCACCACCGCCACGTCGATCGGTGCGATGTCGATGCCGGCCTCTTCCTTGGCTTCACGGATGGCCGCCGCCCTGACCTCTTCGCCACCGTCCAGATGACCCGCCACCACGCTGTAGTTTCCGTCTTCATAGCCGGTATTGAAGCGCCTGAGCAGCAGCACCTCGTCGGCCCGCAGGAGGAAGAGGTGGACGGCGGGAATCAGGCGGAATCGTTCTTGCCTACTCATGCGTTCGTCACCGCCGCTCTTACGTCGCTCAGCGCTACAATGCGGCTCTCCCCCGTGGCCCGGTTCCGCAGCTCGGCCCCGCCGGCCTTCAGCGACCGGTCGCTTACGTTGATGCGGAGCGGCATGCCAAGCAAGTCCGCATCTTTGAACTTGATGCCGGCCGACAGGTCCCGGTCGTCATACAGCACCCGGTCAGCCCCCAGTTCGGCGTAAAGCTTCTCGGCGGCCTCGGTGGCGGCCGGATCCTTGCCCACTGTCAGCAGGTGGTAGGCGTACGGCGCCACCGACTCCGGCCAGATGATGCCGTCCTTATCGTTGTGCGCCTCCAGAATGCCGGCCAGCATGCGTGTAATGCCGATGCCGTAGCAGCCCATGATCATCGGGTGGGTGGCGCCGGCCTCGTCGGTGAAGGTGGCGCCCATGGCGGCGCTGTACTTGGTGCCGAGCTTGAACGTGTTGCCCACCTCAATGCCCCGGCGCAGTTCCAGGGACGTCCCGCAGCGGGCGCAGGCGTGTCCGGCCACGGCCACTGCGATGTCGCTGACGGCGTCAGCCGTAAAATCCCGGCCGTAGTTGACGCCGCCCATGTGGTACTCCGGCCGGTTGGCGCCGGCCACCAGGTCGGTGGCTCCCGGGACCGAGTCGTCCACCACCATGCGGACCTTGCCCTTGACCTTGAGCCCCACCGGGCCGGCGTAGCCTACTACCAGGCCTAGCTCCTCTGCTTCGGCCGGGGACAGGGTGCGGATCTCGGCACCGATGAGGTTGCGTAGCTTGACGTCGCTAACGTCCAGGTCGCCCCGGATGAGGGCCAGAATCAGCTCGTCGCCGGTCGTGTAGAAGACCGACTTCAGCGTCTGAACCGCGGTAATGCCCAGGAAGGTCGCCAACTCTTCAATGGTCTTTGCGCCCGGTGTGTGGAGGTCGTGCAGGGGCTGCAGGGCCGCCGCGTCGGCCGCCACCTGCGCCGTGTCCTTGGCTGCGACGGCCACCTCCTGGTTGGCGGCATACCCGCAGGACGGGCAGACCACCAGCGTATCTTCACCGCCGTCGGCCAGCAGCATGAACTCGTGGGCGATGCGCCCACCCATCATGCCGCTGTCCGACTGGACCACCAGCACCGGCAGGCCGGACCGCTCGAAGATGCGCTTGTATGCGCCCACCACCTGGTCGTAGTACTGGTCCAGGTCTTCCTGGGAGGTGTGGAAGCTGTAGGCGTCCTTCATGAGGAACTCCCGCAGGCGAATCAGGCCAGCCCGCGGCCGGGCTTCGTCGCGGAACTTGTTCGCCAGCTGGAAGAGCATGAGCGGCAGCTGCCGGTAGGAGTCGACCATGGAGCGCACCAGGTCGGTAATGGCCTCCTCGTGGGTCATGGCCAGCACCATCGGGTGGCCGGTGCGGTCCTTGAACCGGGCCAGCGACGTGTCGATGGCCTCATAGCGGCCGCTTTCCTGCCATAGTTCGGCCGGGTGGACCAGCGGCAGCAGCACTTCCTGCCCACCGATCGCTTCCATCTCCTCGCGCAAGATCGTCTCGATGCGGCGGAGGGCCCGAAGCGCCAGCGGCGACAGGCTGTAGATGCCAGCTGAGATGCGTCTTGCCAGGCAGGCCCGCAGGATCAGCTGATGGCTCGGCAGCTCGGCCTCGGTGCCGACCTGTTTGAGCGTCCGGAAGAGAAGCTGGGACATACGCATAAGGACGCACCTCCAAAATGATAAAACCCCGCCCTTATGCAAAGGGCGGGGGTAAACCCGCGGTACCACCTTTGTCGGTCCGATCGCTCTGCTCACACGCCCGCACGGGGGATGTGATGCCCCCGCTAACGGTGGGGCTTCCGGAAGGCTCGTCGCCTCCGGCTCAGGGGTGGGTTCGCTGCGGCTGCGAAGTCCGGCCTTGCACCGCAAGGGCCGGCTCTCTGCTCTTCGCATGGGTGCAGGTACTGGTCCCCGTCATTGCCTGTGCTTGGCAAGAAGTATACATGGCTGTATACCCGCCGTCAACCCCCATCTGTGTCACTGTGTCACCGAGATTACAGTATCGTGACGGAAGCGTGACTTGGCGAACCTTGAAGGGGTACTCAGCCGTCTGTAGAGTACAGGCTTAAGTGCCCGGTCCGGGGGGCCGGGGAAAGGGGTGCGTCCAGCGTGGAGCCATCCGCGAGCCGTCGGTCCGGTGCCGTCGACGAACTGGAGCTGTGGGATCTGCACCACTTTCGCGTTTACCGCTTCCTTTTCCACCTGACGGGGGAAGGGGAGACGGCTGAACGCCTGACCCAGGAGAGCTTCCAGGAGGCCCTGCTGGGCATCGCCCGGGGCGAAGAGGTCGATGAAGCCCTGCTCTACCACACCGCTCTCCGCCACTGGGAGGAGTTCCGCCAACAGAAGCGACGCTGGTCCTGGGTTCCGGCCTGGATTAGGCCCACCCGCCAGTCCGCCAGTCAGACCAGCAATGTGTCAGACACACTTGCCCGCCTCGAACCTGTGGAGGCCGCCGTGCTCCTCCTGGCTGATGGCGAAGCCATGTCCACCGAACATGTAGCCAAGGCCACAAGCCTCTCCCCGTGGGAAGTGCGGGAGAAGCTGGACCGGTCCCGGGAGGCTTTCGCCGAAGCGCATGCCGGGTCTCAGTCAGCGGTGGCCCTGCCCCGGGCCCTCCAGGCCACCGACAAGCCCGTCATTGGTGTTACATTCCGGCGCCGGGCCGTGCGCGTGCGCCTACGCCCGCCCAATTGGAAGGCCCTCGCCGTGGGTGTGGCCCTGGCGGCGATGGTGCTCGCTGCGTACGGTGGTGCCAACGCCGCCTCCATCAACCGCTGGCTCGACCTCCGGGAGACCGACCAGAAGGCCCTGGAGGATAACGCGGCCGCCGACACGGAAGAGGGCCGGCTCGTCACCCGCAAGGAGGCCGCCGAGCTGCTCGGGGCTCCTCTGTTGCGGCCTGGTTACCTGCCCAAAGGCTTCAAACTGCAAGAACTGCGGACGCTGGAAGGCGACCTGTACGTGGCTGTGGGCCAGCGCTATCTCAATGCTGAGACCGGCATAAGAGTAGACATCGTACAGGGGCGCGCCATCGGTGGCTGGCGCCCAAGCAGTACCCGAGAGGTGCGTGAAGTCCAGAGTCGGATGCTGGTCCTCAATCAGGACTGGAACGATCAGCGCTTGCAGATAGCCACCTATAACACCAACTGGACCAGCGGACCCAGGCTGACAGAAGAAGAACTGTTCCGCATCGCCGAGGGGCTGAAATAGGCCAGCACAAAGGCCGGGGAGAGCATGCTCCCCGGCCTTCTCACGCCTAAATCAGCCCCATGGCCCGGGCCTTCTTCAGCCGCTCGCTCATCTTCTCCGGCGTCCAGGGCGGGTCGAAGACCATGCGCACATCCACCTGATTCACGCCGGGCATGGACTTCAGCGCTGCCTCGGCCTGCATCTGGATCATGGGGCCCACGGGACAGGCCTGGGTGGTCAGCGTCATGTCGACGCCCACGTTGTTCTCTTCCGTAATCTCCACTTCGTAGATCAGGCCCAGGTCCACGATATTCAGCCGCAGCTCGGGGTCGTTCACCTTCTCCAGAACCTTCAGCACCTGCTCGCGAGTGATCTGCGCCACAGGCTCTACACCTCCACCATGACCGCCGTACCGTCGACGGTGACCTTGTACGTGTCTACGGGGCTGACGGCGGGCAGGGTGAGGGCCGCGCCCGTCCGTATCTCAAAGAGGGCACCGTGGAGCGGGCAGGCCACCCTGCAGTCATCCACCAGATCTCCCTCCGCCAACGACGCCTCTGCATGGGAGCACGTGTCTGCGATGGCGTAGAATCCGTCTGCCAGGTGGAAAACGGCGATAGGCTGCCGCTTCACCAGAACCCGCTTGATCGAGCCCACCGGAATCTCGCTTGCTTCAGCCACCCTTACCAGGCCCATCTGCGCGAAACCTCCTCGTAGAATTCCCGTGCAGCCCCGGCCACAGCAGCCGGGTGGGTGATCACCATGGCCGCGTGCTCGGCCCCGGGAATCACCGTCAGGCGGGATTCGCCCAACAGACTGCGGAACCAATCCATTGAAGCACGGACGTCAGGCTTCTGCAGGGATGCCTCGTCCGGCAGGAACAGCACGGGGCACTGCACCCGCTGGAAGTCCCGCTCGAACCGAGTGTTCCAGTAATCCTCCACGTATGATTGCCCGGCCGCCGCCGGCCGGACCAGGCCGAACTGGCCGTCTTCCCTGGGGCCTATCGAGCCGAGCATCGCCCGCGCAATTGCTGCCGACGCGTCCCAGGGGTGCCCCCATCGGGATAGGAGGGTGCGCACCGCCTCCTCAGGCGTGCGCCCTACCACCGGCGATCGGGCGGCCCTCAGCGCCCTCTGCTCGGTGATCCAGGCAGCGGCCTCGGCCTCTGAGAAGTCCCCGTGGACGCCGAAGGACCCGAAGGTGTTCTGAAACGCCTGCTCCAGCACCAGAGACCGCACCCGGCCCGGCAGTTCAGCCGCGAGCCGCAACGCAATTTCCGCCCCCATGGAGCTGCCGAGGAAGTCTGCTTGCGGGACCCCGAGCGCGTCCATCACCCCGGCAATGTCCAGGGCCATGTTGCCCAGAGTATACCCGCGTTCCTGCTTGGCGGACAGGCCATGGCCGCGGCAGTCAATGTTGATCACCCAGCGGCTGTCCCGGAGATAGGGAATGACGCCGTGCCAGACCCCGGCGTTGCCGTCGCTGAAGTGCAGAAGGATTAACGGCTCTCCGTTGCGCTCCCATGTTTCGACGTGGAGATCTGTTCCGTTCGAAGGGATCAACACATGCTGCAATGCGTGCCACATCCTTAACGGCAAAAGGGAGGCCACCGTCAGGGTCAGACGGATGGCCTCCTTCCGTGTGCACTAGCCGACAGAGCCTTCCATCTCCATCTCGATGAGGCGGTTCAGCTCCACGGCATACTCCATGGGCAGCTCCTTGGCGAAGGGCTCGATGAAGCCCATCACCACCAGGGCCATGGCCTGCTCTTCGGAGAGGCCCCGGCTCATGAGGTAGAACAGCTGCTCTTCGGAGACCTTGGAGACGGTCGCTTCATGCTCGATGGTCACGTTCTGATTCATGATGTCCATGAAGGGGATGGTGTGCGAGGCCGACCGCTCGTCGAAGATCAGGGCGTCGCACTCGACCTTCACCTTGGCCCGGTCCGCCTTCTTGTCGACCAGAATGTGGCCCCGATAGGTGGTGTTGCCACCCTGACGGGAGATCGACTTGGAGGTGATGCGCGAAGTGGTGTCGGGAGCGAAGTGGTAGATCTTCGCACCGGCGTCCTGGATCATGCCCTTGGACGCAACGGCCACAGAGACGACCTCGCCACGGGCCCGGGGGCCCATGAGGTAGATGGCCGGGTACTTCATGGTGATCTTCGACCCGATGTTGCCGTCGATCCACTCCATGACGGCATCTTCGTAGGCCATGGCCCGCTTGGTCACCAGGTTGTAAACGTTGGTGGACCAGTTCTGAATGGTGGAGTACCGGCAGCGGCCGCCCTTCTTGACCAGAATCTCCACGACGGCGCTGTGCAGCGAGTCGGAAGAGTAGGTGGGGGCGGTGCAGCCTTCCACGTAGTGCACGAAGGCGCCTTCGTCGACGATGATCAGCGTCCGCTCAAACTGGCCCATGTTCTGGGTGTTGATGCGGAAGTAGGCCTGCAGGGGAATCTCCACGTGCACGCCCTTCGGCACATAGATGAAGGAGCCACCCGACCAGACGGCTGTGTTCAGGGCGGCAAACTTGTTGTCGGCGGTCGGCACGATGGTGCCGAAATACTCCTTCACGATCTCGGGATGCTCACGCAGCGCCGAGTCCATATCCATGAACAGGACGCCCTGGGCCTCCAGGTCCTGGCGGATGTTGTGGTAGACCACTTCCGACTCGTACTGAGCGGAGACGCCGGCCAGGAACTTGCGTTCAGCTTCGGGAATGCCCAGGCGGTCAAACGTGTTCTTGATATCTTCGGGAACCTCTTCCCACGTCCGGCCGGCCTTGTCGGACGCCCGGACGAAGTAGTGAATGTCCTCGAAGTTGATGTCGGACAGGTCGGTGCCCCAGGTGGGCATGGGCTTGGACTCGAAGACCTCCAGCGCCTTCAGGCGAATCTCCAGCATCCACTTCGGCTCGCTCTTGAACCGCGAGATCGACTCGACGATTTCGCGCGTCAGACCCTTGCCCGACTTGAAGACGTAGTTCGCCTCGGTATCGTGGAACCCGAATTGATACTCGCCTACGATCTGCTTGGGCTCACTAACCATGTTGCGCCTCCTTCATGCCCTCCTCCAGGCAGTGCCAGGCCAGCGTGGCGCACTTGATGCGCACCGGGAATTTGCTCACGCCGGACAGGGCCTGGAGTTCCCCAAGGGCTTTGTAGTTGCCGGGCTCCGCCTTCATCATGCCGTAGAAGGTAGTCATGAGGGCCTCGGCCTCTTCCAGCGTCTTGCCCTTCAGGGCGGTCGACATCATCGATGCGCTTGCCATGGAAATGGAGCAGCCCCGACCGTTCCACTTCACATCATCAATCCTGCCTTCGCTGTCCACACTGACCTGAACCTCAAGGTCGTCGCCGCAGGTGGGGTTGTGGAGGTGCTTCTTCAGCACGGCGTTCTCCACGGCGCCCTTGTTGCGGGGCTTCTTGTAGTGGTCCAGAATCACTTGCTGGTACAGCGTGTTCAGGTTAACCGGATGCTGTCCCTCAAGCGACATAGCCGAAGAACTCCTTTGCTTGCAGCAGCGCATCGACCAGACGGTCGACCTCGTCTTTGGTGTTGTAGAGATAGAAGCTTGCCCGGTTTGTGGCGGGCACATCCAGAATCTCCATTAGCGGCTGAGCGCAGTGGTGGCCCACCCGAATGGCTACGCCGTATTCGTTCAGCACAGCCGACATGTCGTGCGGGTGAATGCCTTCCACGTCGAAGCTGATCAGGCCCGCCCGGGGTTGACGGGGGCCGAAGAGGCGCATGCCTTCCACGGCGCTCAGCTTCTCCCAGGCGTATTCGGTCAGCTCCAGCTCATGCTTGTGGACGTTCTCCATGCCCAGGGCCGTCAGGTAATCCACGGCGGCGCCGAAGCCGATGAAGTCCGCGATGTTGGGCGTGCCCGCCTCGAACTTGGCAGGGCATTCGGCCCACTTGGCGCTGGTCAGGTGGGCCTCCGAGATCATGGAGCCGCCAAAGTAAGTCGGCTCGGTCTCTTCGAGGAGGGCCATCTTGCCGTAGAGGAAGCCCGTGCCGGTGGGCGCCAGCATCTTGTGGCCGGCTGCCGCCATGAAGTCCACGTCCCAGTCGACCACGTTGACGGGCATGTGGGGGACGGCCTGGGCGGCATCTACCACCGTAATCGCGCCCACGTCATGGGCCCTGCGGACCATCTCTTTGACGGGCGGCATGGTTCCCAGCACGTTGGAGGCGGCAGAGAAGGCCACCAGCTTTACGTTTCCTTCCGCCAGAATGCGGTCGTAGCTTTCCTGACTTAGGGTGCCTTCGGGCGTCAGGTCGATGAACTTCAGCGTGGCTCCGGTGGCGGCAGCTGCCTGCTGCCAGGGGAGCAGGTTGGAGTGGTGCTCCATACCCGAGGTGACGATGACGTCGCCGGGCTTCAGCCTGCGGCGGACCCAGCCATACGCCACCAGGTTCAGGCCTTCGGAGCCGTTGCGGGTGAAGACGATCTGTGCTTCGGACGGGGCGCCCACGAAGCGGGCGACCTTGACCCGTGCGCCCTCGAAGGCATCTGTGGCCCGCTCGGCCAGCGTGTGAATGCCACGGTGCACGTTGGCGTTGTAGCCCTCATAGTAGTCGACCAACGCCTGAATCACCTGGCGGGGCTTCTGGGTGGTGGCCGCGTTGTCAAGGTAGACGAGCGGGTGCCCGTTGATTTCCTGGTGCAGAATGGGGAAGTCTTGCCGAATTCGAGCCACGTCGAGGGGCATAGCGTTCACCTTCTCAGCTGATCTTCTCGCTCATGCGGCGAGTCATCTCTTCACGGAGCTCCTGCACGGGAATGCGGTCCAGCACGGGGCTCAGGAAGGCCATAACCAGCATGCGAGTGGCTTCCTTGCGGCTGAGGCCGCGGGCCATCAGGTAGAACAGCTGCTCCTCGTCGAGCTTGCCGACGGTGGCAGCATGTCCGGCGCCGGCCACTTCGTTCTCGTCGATGATCAGGGCCGGAATGGAATCGGCCCGTGCCAACGGCGAGAGCACCAGCGCCTGCTGCCGCTGGTAGGTGGAGCAGTTCTGGGCCCGGAACTTGATCTGGCCGTTGCCGCGGAAGACGGTGTGGGCCTTGCCGGACAGCACGCCCCGCCCGAGAATGTCAGACCGGCTGTTGGAGCCGGTATGCACCTCGTGGGCCACCAGGTCGATATGCTGGGTAGAAGCAGCACCGTAGACCACCTTGATGGTCGACTCGGAGCCTTCGCCCGTTACTTCGGTCACAAGTTCAGACCTGACAAGGCTGCCGCCGAACTCGCCGCCCACCCACTCCAGGGTGGAATCGCGGCCGGTCTGGCCCCGGCGGAAGAGGAAAGACCGCGCATCTTCGCTCTGGTTCTGCAGGTAGCCGTAGTGGACCCGGGCACCCTGCTGGGGGAAGACCTCGACCACGCCCACATGCAGGTATTCGCCGGTGCCTTCATACCGCTCGAGCAGTGTCACCTCGCTGTTCTCGTCGGCGACCACCAGCGTGTGCAGGTACTGCGCCTCGCCATCGGCGGCGTCGTACGTCACCTGCAGAGGCTCGGTGACGGTCACATTCCGCGGGATGTACAGGAAGACGCCACCGGTCAGATGAGCGGCCTGTGCGGCCGCCAGCTTGTTCTGGGTGAGGGGGAAGAGGGTGCCCAGATACCGGGCAACCAGCTCCGGCTGTTGGGCGGCCGCCGTCAGGATGTCGGTGAATATGACGCCCTCGGCCACAGCGCCGGTCAGGGTCACCCGGGCGGGTACGGCCTTGTACTGGTCCACATCGAGCCCCTCGAGCGAGGTCCGGCGCCAGGCCTCGTCGGTCTTGGCCGGCAGCGCCAGGGTGGAAGCCAGTTCGGCAGCTATGCGGCGGCGCTCGGTCAAAAAGAGCGGTTCAGTAGCCGTCGGCACGGTTACTTCACCCCCTGGACCAGATCGGCCGCCTCGTCGGAGATGCCGAGTTCGGCCTTGATCCAGTCGTAGCCCTTCTGCTCAATCTCAAGGGCCAGCTCCGGTCCGCCCGTCTTCACGATGCGGCCGTGCATGAGCACGTGGACCACGTCGGGCTTGATGTGGTCGAGAATGCGGTGGTAATGGGTGATCACGATGGCGCCGAAGTTGGGGCCCCGCAGGCTGTTGACCGCCTTGGCCACCACCTTGAGAGCGTCGACGTCGAGGCCGGAGTCGGTCTCATCAAGCACGGCGAGCTTCGGCTCGAGCAGCAGCATCTGCAGCATTTCGTTCCGCTTCTTCTCGCCGCCCGAGAAGCCCTCGTTCAGGTAACGGGCAGCGAAGGCTTCGTCCATCTCCAGCAGCTGCATTTTCTCTGCAAGGAGCTCCTGGAAGTCCCAGACCGAGATCTCCTCGCTCCGAACAGCGCTGACCGCCTGGCGCAGGAAGTTCGCAACGGTGACGCCCGCCACCTCGAAGGGATACTGGAACGCCAGGAAGAGGCCTGCCTTGGCCCGATCGCTGACTTCCATGGCGAGAATGTCCTGGTCGCCCAGGGTGCAGGAGCCGCCCGTGATCTCGTAACGGGGGTGCCCCATCAGCGAGAAACCGAGGGTGGTCTTGCCGGCACCGTTGGGACCCATAATGGCGTGAATCTCGCCGGGGTTAACCTTAATGTTGAGGCCCTTGAGGATGGGCTTTTCACCGATGTTGACGCGCAGATCCTGCACATGGAGGGGGCTGCCTGTGGTCACGCTGTTCTACTCCTTTCGGTCGCTCAAAAAGACGGTATGCCATAGTTGCGTACTTGACGGCGGCTGATTGCCGCAGCACCAGGACAGAGGGTGATCTCTTGTTTACACTGTGCCTATAGTGTAAAATAGGAACAGCGCACTGTCCAGAAACCGAGCCACTTCTGCTCCATTGTATGGACTGAGTTTACACTGTGTCAATAGTGTATTCGCCCCGTGATGCGGGTTTCAGCCCCGTCGTTTCTCTAATTTAGACGAATGGGCGAGGTATCCGTGACGGGTCGATTCTCATTATCATTATCAAGAGTTCGTGGAGGTGCCGAAAGTGGAGAGGGATCCGCAAAAGGTCAGCGCCGTATTGGCGGACCCCACGCGCTACAGCATCTACCAGCATGTGCTCGCTGCGCCTGAGCCCGTTTCGGTCACCGAGGTGGCGGAGAAGTTCGGGCTGCACCCGAATGTGGCGCGCACCCATCTGGGGAAGCTTGCGGATATCGGCCTGCTGCACGCTCACGCCGTCAAGACGGGGAAGGGCGGCCGGCCCGGCTACGCCTACGGGCCATCTGACCAGGCGGTCTCCCTCACCGTGCCCGCACGGGACTTTCAGCTTCTGGCCGACCTGCTCGTCCAGTCGCTGGCCCTCATGGGCGAAAACAGCAAGGACGCCATCGCTCAGATTGGCCGCACGTTCGGGCAGCGCCTGAGACGGGAAGCTGTGGACACTCTGCCCGGGGTCCAGCGCGAGGACCTGCTGAAAACCTGTGCCGACGCCCTGCACCGGCTGGGCGTCATTACCCACATCGACCACAGCAGCGACGGCTCTGTCAATCTGGTTCTGCGGACCTGTGGTTTCCGCGAAGTGGCCGCTGCCCACCCGGAGCAGGTCTGCCACCTCTGCAAGGCGATGGTGGAGGGAATCACCCAGGCAGCCGCGGAGGCCCAACCCAAGGTGACGCAGGCGGGGTCCCGGCCGAAGGGCGACAAGGAGTGCGTCTACGAGGTCAACGGACTGGAGTAAAGGAAAGGCCGGGGAGCGGCGTTCCCCGGTTTTTTCGCGCTCTACCCGTATGTTGGGGAGCGTTGCCGCAAAGGTTGCGATTATGGGCAGGTGCATTTGGACGAACTGCCTTGTTGGTCTTATTATAGAGAGGGAGAGCGTTCCTGAAAGGGGCAGATTCCACCCATGAAACGGATACTCTCGGGACTGATTCTGCTGCTGGTCCTGACGGCCACAGCCGGCGCCCACAGCCTGAGCATCTCCGGAGCCGTCAGCCTGCATGGCAGCGAGCTGACACTGCGAGTGATGGACTTCTACGGTGCCGCAGTGGAGGGCGCCAGGGTGACCGCTGCCGCCGGGCTCCCGGGGGGCAAGCAGTCGAAGCAAGTGCGGCTCACGGAGGTTTCGCCGGGTACATATCGGGGGAAGATCATTACCCCCGGGTCCGGGGCGTATGAGATTATCGTTGAGGTGACGGTGCTCGAAGAGCTATTCCGCGGCCCCGTGAAGGCTCAGTTTGGGCAGGATCTCCCCGAGACGATGATGCCGCTTGCACCGATCGACCTGCAGTCGGCATTCACCTGGGGCCCCATCTTTTTCGGGATGGCCGTCATTGCCGTGCTGACCGCCACGGCTGTGGCCCTGCTCCGGGGTCGCCGTACCAGCGATGAGGAGGATGCCTGAGATGTACAAGCTCAAGCTGTTGCTGACCGTCCTGCTGGCCGTGGCGCTGCTTGTGGCGGGATGCCGGTCCACGAAGCCAAAGCCGACCATGGACTTCAGTCTGGAGCAACAGGGCGAGAGCCTGGTGGTGCGGGTAAAGGTTGCGGGCATGCAGATTCCCACGGATGGCCACGTTCACATCCGTGTGGATGACGGCCCCGAGGCCATGGCCTACACCAGCACCTACACCATCCCCAAAATCACCAAAGGGAAGCACAGGGTCTCAGTTGAACTGAGCGACATGCAGCATGAGTACCTCGGAGTCAAGCAGGAGAAGGAAATTGAGATAAAATGAGCACTGAACTAGATCGATTGGGTCAGTCAGGAAAGGGCGGGGGCTTCCATGGGCCTGGGCCATGCCGATTTCATGCTGCAGTTCGACCAGTGGGCTTCCACGTACGATGAAACGGTCTTCCGTGCAGAGCCGGTTGGCGGTTTTGAGGAGTATGGCCGGGTGCTGCACCGGGTAGCGGACATGGCCGGGGCGGGTCCCGCGAAGTGGGTCCTGGATGTGGGGACGGGCACGGGTAACCTGGCCCTGGAGGTGCTGCGGCGGGGCGCACGGGTTACCGCCGTGGAGCCGTCAGAGGCCATGCGGCTGGAAGCGCAGCGCAAGCTGGGAGGTGTGCCGGTGCTCGACGGGCAGTTTCTGGCCCTGCCCGCATCGGATGTTTCCTTCGATGCCGTCGTCTCGACCTACGCCTTTCATCACCTCACGGACGACCAGTAGCGGCTGGGCGCGCGGGAGATGCTCCGGGTGCTGCGTCCGGGCGGCTGCCGGGTCTACGTGGAGCAGTTGACCGCGTGGGTCTGGCTGCTGACTGCGGACAGAAGAGAGGGGAGGGCATGAGCCCTCCTCGTTCACTTCTTGGGGAGTACCGCAACGCCGGTGCCGCCTTTGGAACTGCCCAGGGTGCGGACGTCGACGCAGTGGATCTCCTC
>Ga0196971_1001068_pt1 | contig 13880 bp, 14 predicted proteins | sample S1v_1013CmetaG_FD_148660 | JGI IMG/M metagenome (GOLD analysis project Ga0196971, IMG submission 148660) | Soil microbial communities from Anza Borrego desert, Southern California, United States - S1+v_10-13C | ecosystem: Environmental > Terrestrial > Soil > Desert | place: USA: California... | reverse complement strand
CTGTTCTCTCTCTCTCCCCGCGGATTCCGCGCCGATTCCCCGCGATGGCGGCCGATAGCGCCCGGCGCGGCCCGATGCGCCGCGCCGTCGACCGATCCGCCCCGCCCCGCGCCCGGGCCCCCGAGGACCGCGGGACGTACGCCCTCGCCGCCTACTACGCCGACCTGATCGACGAAGCCGCCGGCGTCGCCCGGATCGCTGCTGCCCTGTTCGACCCGGAGACCGGCCTCCCGCTCGACGACATGGCCGGCCGTCAGCAACTCGCCGCCCTCGCCAAGATCGTCGAGCCGTACCGGGTCGCCGACGCGCTCGGCCCGAAGCTGCTCGCCGCGCTGCAGCAACTGCACCTGACCACCGCCGCCCGGGCGCGCGCACGTACGGGAGGCCCCGCCGATGACGCAGACCCCGCTGAGCAGGCCCTCACCCGTATCCGTGCTGCCCGGCCCGGTGCTCGGGTCGACGACCCCCCGCCTGTGGACGCCCCCCCGGCGTGAGCTGACGCCGGAGACGTCCGTCGGGTTCGCGCAGGCCGACTTCGCCCGCGACGTGCTCCGGCACCCGCTCGACCCGTGGCAGGAATGGCTGGTCGTTCACGCCGGGGAGCTGATGCCGGACGGGCGGCCGCGGTTCCACAAGGTGCTCGTCATCGTGGCCAGGCAGAACGGCAAGACGGAAGTGCCTGTCGTCCTGTCGCTGTACTGGCAGTTCATCGACCAGTGGCCGCTGATCCTCGGCACGTCGACGAAGCTCGACTACGCGCAGGAATCGTGGGAAAAGGCGATCGCCCTCGCCCGGCCGATCAAGGCGCTGTGGAAGCATGTTCCGGCGCGGGGCGGGGTGCGCCGCGCCAACGGCGAGCAGGTGTTCCGCAACGACTACGGCTCCCGCTACAAGATCGCGCCCGCGAACGAAGAAGGCGGCCGGTCCCTGTCGATCGACCGCCTGGTGCTCGACGAGCTGCGGCAGCACCACGACTACTCGGCGTGGGACGCCGCCGTGCCGGCGACCGGCGCGCGGTGGCTGTCGCAGGTGTGGGCGATGACCAATGCCGGGTCGGACAAGTCGGTGGTGCTGAACGGGCTGCAGGAACAGGCCCTGGCTCACCTGAAGTGGCTTGAGCAGGCCGGCGGGTACCCGCCGTACGGGGAGCCGATGCCGGAGGCGGCCGGGGACTGGCGCCTCGGCCTGTTCGAATGGTCCGCGCCCCTCGACGCCGATCCGCTCGACCCGTACGCGCACGCAGCCGCCAACCCGAACCTCGGCCGCCGCCTCGACCCCGAGCAGCTGATGCTGGAGGCCCGGGCCGCGGTGCAGGCCGGCGGCGCGAAGCTGTCCGGGTTCAAGACGGAGCGGCTGTGCATCCGGGTGGCCAATGACGACCCGGCGATCGACGCCGCGGCGTGGAAGGCCGGGGAGCGGCCGGGCAGCCTCGCCGACCTCCGGTCCCGGGTCGCGCTCGTCGTCGACGTCGCACCCGACCTGCAGCACGCGACCGCCGCGGCGGCCGCGCTCACCGGCGACGGCCGGCAGGTCCGCGTCGAAATCGTGCAGGCCTGGTCCGGTGTGGACGCCGTCCAACAGCTGCTCTCCGCCGTGCCCGGCCTGGCGGAGCGGATCCGCCCGCGCGCGTTCGGGTGGCTACCGTCCGGGCCGTCCGCGGCCGCCGCGGCCGGGCTGGCCGACCGGCAGAAACGCGGCGAGCAGCGCAGGCCGTGGCCGCCCCGCAACGTGCTGGTCGAGGAAATCCGGGCCGAGGTGCCCGCGGTGTGCATGGGGTTGGCGGCGAAGGTCGCGGCCGGGCTGGTGCTGCACGCGCCCGACCCCCTCGCCGACGCGCACATCCTCGGCGCCGACAAGCTGTGGACCAGCGACCGGTGGGTGTTCTCCCGCCGACCGCCGCAGCCCGGCGCGCCGGCGCCGCACGTCGACGCCGCATACGCCATCGCCGGCGCCGTGCACCTCGCCGAGACCATGCCGGCCGCGGTCGGCGCGCCGCGGTTCGTGCCGGTGCTCCCCGCCTGACGAAACTCAGGGGTCGGGATCCCGACCGACGTTTGCTGTACGGCAAGGAAAACCTCGAGGTGTGATCGCTTTCGGACACCCCGGCGGCGCCCAGCGGGTACTGGCCCGGTGATTCGGCCACCAGGATGATCCGCAGCGGACATCCGGTGCTCTACCCTGCGAGCATGGGTTTCCGCCGGTGGCTGCGCGACACGTTCACCGACCCCGTGCAGTTCTCCGCGACGCCCCGCCCCATCGACCGCGTGATCATGGAGTTTGCGGCGCGCGGCGGCGCCGGTGTCACCATCGGCCGCGCCGAGGCCCTGTCGGTCCCGGCGATGCTGCGCGCCCGGAACCTGATCTGTTCCGTGTCGACGCTGCCGTTGGTGGAGTACGGGCCGGACCGCCGGGTCACCGACAACCCGCTGCTGCGCCAGTTCGACCGGGACGTGCCGAACGTGGTCCACATGGCGCAGACCCTCGAAGACCTGATGTTCGACGGGATCGCCTGGTGGGAGATCCTGGAGCAGGCGTCCGACGGCCGGCCGATCTGGGTGCGCCGCCGCGACCCCGCCACGTGCTCGCTGCAGCCGCCGGCCGGGTACACCCCGGCGCCGCTGCCGTCCGGGTGGGATCCGCGCGAGGCCGTGGTGTACGTCGACGGCCGGCAGGTGCCCGGGTCGCGGATGATGCGTTTCGACTCCCCGAATCCCGGCCTGTCGCAGTACCAGGGCCGGGCGCTGCGCCGCGCCGTGCTGCTCGACATGGCCGCGCAGATGTACGCCGAGGACCCGAAGCCGCTGGGGTTCTTCACCCCGGTCGACGGCGCCGACCCGGCCTCCGACGACGCGATCACCGGCATGATCAGCGATTGGTTGACGGCGCGGAAGCAGCGCGGCACCGGCTACATCCCCGCCGCCGTGCAGTACAACGAGCCGCTCGGGACGAAACCGGCCGACCTGCAGCTCGTCGAGCTGCAGCGGCAGGTGAGCCTGGAAATCGCCAACGCGACCGGCCTCGACCCCGAAGACCTCGGCGTCAACACGACGAGCCGCACCTACCAGAACGCCGTCGACCGGCGCCGCGACCGCATCAACGACACCCTGTCGCCGTACATGGCCGCGATCACCGACCGCCTGTCGATGGGTGACGTCACCCGCCGCGGCTACGTGGTCCGGTTCGACTTGGACGACTACCTGCGCGCCGACCCGAAAACCCGCATGGAGGTGTACGAGGCTGGCCTGCGCATGGGGATCTGGGGCACCGAGCACGTGCAGGCCGAAGAATGGCTGCCGCCCTGGTCGGCACCGACCCCGCCCGCCCCGGCCGCGGGGGCGGGCGGCGCCACCGTCACGCCCCTGCGCAGGCCAGGCGACGGCCGCGCGGGCCCGGACGGTGGCCGCGTGGCGGCCGGGGCCCCGACCCCGGCCGCCACGTTCACCGGCCCCACCCCCCGCGAAACGTTCGACGCCGTCGGCGGCCGCGCCATCCCCGATGTCACCCGCCGCACCATCACCGGCCGGATCCTGCCCTACGGCGCCGTGTCGTCGCCGAAGGGGATGCGCCGCTACCGGTTCGCGCCGGGCGCGCTGCGCTGGGCGGACGTGACCCGCGTCAAGCTGCTGCGCGACCACAACTACTCGCTGCCGCTGGGCCGCGCCGTCGCCCTCTGGGAACAGCCTGACGGCCTCTACGGCACGTTCTCCATCGCGCCCGGCCCCGACGGGGACACCGCCCTGGCCATGGCCGCGCATGGCACCCTCGACGGGTTCTCCGTCGGGGTCGATTTCGACGACGCCGCGCTGCAGCACGACCCGGAACACCGCGGTGTCGCGCTCGTCCCGGCCGGCGCCGCCGTGCTGCTCGAAACGTCGCTGCTCGCTGTCCCATCGTTCGACGACGCGCGAGTTACGCACGTCGCAGCCTCCCGAGAGGAACCACCGATGCACTGCACGCACTGTGGCCAGGAGCACGCGCCCGGCGCGCAGTGCTCGGCGCCGACCACCCCCGCCGCGACGGCGGCGACGTTCGGCCAGCCGACTCCCAACCCGGACCCCGCCCCGGCCCCGACCCCGGACCCGGCGCCCGCCCCGGCCCCGACGGGGATCACGTTCACCCTCGACCAGCTCCGCGCGCTGGTCGCCACCGGCGCGCCGGTGCCCAACGCCGCGCCGACGCAGACGGCGGCCGACGAGCAGGTGCGGCAGTTCGTCAACCCGGCCGGCAACGGCGCCCCGCCGGCCGGCGGCGCCCGGGTCGGGTACGTGGCGCCGTACCGGTTCGACCGCGGCGGCAACCTCACCCGCGGCGACCACGACTTCTCCACCGACCTGATCAATGCCGGGAAGTTCGGCGACCTCGCCGCGAAGTCGCGCGCCGAGACGTTCATGCGGGAGATGTTCGACGTCGACCGCACCGACGCGTCGGCCCTCAACCCGAACCGTCAGCGCCCCGACATGTACGTGGATCAGCGGCAGTACCGCACGCCGATGTGGGACGCGATCAAGAAGGGCTCGCTGCAGGACTCGACGCCGTTCGTGCTGCCGAAGTTCAACAGCGCGTCCGGGCTGGTCGCCGCCCACACCGAGGGGACGGAACCGACGCCGGGCGCGTTCACCGCGACCTCGCAGACCGTCACCCCGGCCGCCGTGTCCGGCAAGGTGGAGATCACCCGCGAGGCGTGGGACCAGGGAGGCAACCCGCAACTGTCGTCGCTGATCTGGCGTCAGATGCTCCGCGCGTGGGGTGAGGCGCTGGAGGCCAAGGCCGTCGCCGTCCTCGACGCGGTCACGCCGACGGGGATCACGTTCACCGCCGGCGGCGGCACCACCGGGCAGACCCTCGTGGCGGAGATCCGCCGCGAGTTCGCCAAGCTGCAGTTCGTCCGCGGCGGGTTCTCCATGGACAACCTGTTCGCGCAGATCGACCTCTACCTGGCGCTGGTCGGCGCCGAGGACGACTCCGGCCGGCCGATCTACCCGGCGCTGGGCCCGGCGAACACCGACGGCACCGTCCGGCAGCGATACTCCGCGATCGACGTCAACGGCGTGGTCGCGTACCCGGCGTGGGCCCTCGCGGCGACCGGCACCGTCGCCGCGTCGTCGTACCTGTTCGACTCGGAGAGCGTGTGCGGGTGGGCCACCGCGCCGCAGCGGCTCGAATTCCAGTACCGGGTCGCGTACGTGGACCTGGCGATCTGGGGCTACACCGCCACCGCCGTCATCGACCTCGCCGGTGTCCGCGAGCTGATCTACGACCCGGCCGACGGCTGATCCGGCACCCGACCGCATACCAGCGCAGATACCAGGGAGATCAACATGCCGGAGACCAAGGCCGACCTCGAAGCGCGCGTGCGCGAGCTGGAGGCCGAAAACGCGAAGCTCCGCGAGGGGCGCGGCACGACCAGCGCCGACCTGCGCGGCCTGTCGGAGCGCGGCCCGTCCGAGCCGTCGTTCGGGCTGTCTGAGGGTGAGCGCACCGACCTGCAGCGTCAGGGCTGGTCCGTCAGCCCGCACACCGGGCAGTGGAGGACAGCCGCCGAGATGGGCGTCGAAACCGATGAGGGTGTCGACCCCAATCCGGAGCGCCCGAAGTCGGGCGTCACCACGGCCAGCACCAGCACGCCGGCCGCCGACCGCGACCGGCGGGATCCGGCCGCGGACGACGGCGCCGACCCGCACCAGTAGCGTCACCGATCTCCGGCCGGGCCCCTGCAGCGTGGGGCCGCAGGCCCGGCCGGAGACCAGGCCCCACACCCGAAAGGCAGGCGAGCGTGAGCGTCACGATCAGGCACGTGCGCACGTTCCCGGCGCGCACCGTCGGCGCGCTGTGGCGCGTCGAGTTCGCCGCCCTCGACGACGACGGCTACCCGGCCGGCGCGCCGACCCTCACCATCACCGTCACCAAACCGGACGGCACCACCCTCACCCCCGCCGTGGAGGCGGTGCAGCTGGCCGACGAGCGGTGGCGGGTGGAGGCGCCGACCGCGGCCGCCGGCTGGCACACCATGAAGATCGCGTCCGGCGACGACGCGGCGACCACCGGCACGCTCGTCGGCGCGGCGACCGCCGCCGTCCCCACCACCGCGGACGCGATCGACTACATGGGTGACTCGTCGAGCTGGGGTGACGCCGACGTCGCCGACGCGCTGCAGGCCGAACTGGCCGCGCAGGAGACCAAGTGCCGCATCCCCGCCGGCTGGCCCGCCGACATCAAGCACGCCCTGTTCCGCCGCGTGCAGCGCAACCTCGCCATGCGCAACCTTCCACTCGGCCTCACCACCCCCGACGCCGACGGCCAGCGCGACCGCATCCCCGGGTGGGACGCGGAGATCCGCCGTCTCGAAGGGCCCTACCGACGTCTGCCGGTCGCATGATCGCCGCCCGGCGCGCCGCCCTCGCTGAGCTGCTCTCCACGGTCGACGGTGTGCAGGGGCACCTCCGTCAGCCCGGCGCCGCCCGCCCCGGCGACGCGTGGCCCGTCTGGGGCGCGTTGGAGCGCGGCCCCGGCGATGCGTACCTGTCGACGTGGCGGGTGATCGTGGTGCTACCCGGCGACCGCGCCGACCGCGCCGAGGCGTGGATCGACACGTACCTGTCCGATCTGGTCGACACCATCGACGAGCACGAGGACGGCGGTTTCGTGGACCGGGTCGAACCGGTCCTGGTCCCCATCGACACCGGCGACTCGCCGGCCCTGCAGATCACCCTGCGCACCGAGTAAGGAGCAACGACCATGCCAGCACCGACCGGGGCCCGAGTCTTCCGCGCCGCGTCCATCGAAATCGACGAAGTGGAGTACGCGAATCAGGTTCGCGTCGCGCGGCTCGTCCCTGACACCCCGATCCAGACCTACCGCACGCTGGTCCCGGACGGTGCGGTGTCCGACGTGGACTCCACCGTGTGGACCTTCCAGATCGACGGCCTACAGATCAACACCACCGGAGGCCTCGCCGACGCGCTGCGCGACGCCGCAGGCACCGAGGTTGAGGTGATCCTGTCGCCGTACACCGGCACCGGCGCCCCCACCGCCACGTTCACGATCATCGCGTTGCCGACGCAGTTCGGCGGCGAGCAGGGCGCGTGGCTCACCACCGGCGAGCTGTCGTTCCCCGTCGTCGGCGCACCCGTGTTCGGCGTCACGGCATGACCAGCGGGGCCCTGCGCCTGCCGTACGTGGTCACCCTGGAAGACGGCACCACCCTCGACGTGGTGGCCGACCAGCGCGACCTCGCCGCGTGGGAGCTGCACAAGGACTTCCGGCCACCGCACGAGGCCCCACACACCGCGTCGCGGTTCTGGGCGTGGTCGGCGGCGAAACGCGCCGGGGACTACGAGCACGCGTGGGCCCGCTGGTCCGCCGAGGTGATCGACGTCCGCGACGCCGACCAGGACGACGAGCAGGAGGGTGAGCAGGGCCCAACCCCTCCCTCGCCTGGCCGCAAGGGTCGATCCGCCGCGAGCTGATCGACGTCGCGCTGGCGACCCGGTGGCCGCTGTCGGAGGTGCTGCAGCTCGACCCGCGGGACCTGGCCACGGTGGTCGAGATGCTGGAGGACATGGCCGAAGAAGCACGGAAAGGAGGTGGCGGGTAAATCGTGGCTGTCGACATAGAAACGTTCACCCGGGAGCTGAAGGCATTCGACGCCCGCCGCACCGTCGTGCAGGCCATGCGCCGCCGGCTACGCGCCGGGCTGAAGCCGCAAGCCGAGGCGACCCGCGCCGCGTACCGGGCTGAGCTGCCGCGCCGCGGCGGACTCAACGAATGGGCTGCCAGGGCGTCGATCACCCCGAAGATCAGCTACACCGGCCGGGCCGCCGGCATCCGGGTCCGCGGCTCCCGCCGCTCGACGAAGAGCAAGGCCGACCTGCGCGCCCTCGACGCCGGCCGGGTCCGGCACCCGTCGTGGGGGCGCCGCGCCGCCGGCCAGTGGCACCTGCAGTCCGTCCCGGCGCAGGTGTTCACCCGGTCCGTCGACGTCGACGCGTGGCTGCCGCTGCTCGACGACGTCCTCGACGACGCCCTTGAGGTGATCCGCCGTGGCTAGGGACGTCGAGGCTGATCTCAGGGTCAACGACCGGACCGGGCCCGGGTTCACCGCGGCGGCGCGCCGGTCGGAACGGTTCTCCAAGGACGTCGAGCGCTCGTCGGCGCGGCTGACCGCGTCGATCGGCACGGCCGGCGCGCGCGCCGGTGTCTCGTTCGGCACGAGCGTGTCCCGGGGCATCGCCGCCGCCGCCCCCGCGGCCGGCGCCGCCCTCGCCGGGGCAGCCCTCTACGCCGCGCCGCTGATCGGGGCGACGCTGTCCGGGGCGATCATCGGCGGCGCCGGCATCGGCGGGGTGATCGGCGGGGTGATGCTCGCCGCCCGCGACCAGCGAGTCCAGTCCGCCGGGAAGGCCCTGGCCGCCCGGTTCTGGTCGCAGATGGAGGACGGCGCCCGGTCGTTCATCACCCCGACGCTGCAGGCGATCGCCGACGTCGAGGCGCGCATGGCCCGCATGGAGTCCGTGACGTCGTCGATCTTCTCCAAGTCGGCGCGGCTGCTGCGCCCCCTGGTCAACGGCGCCCTCAACTTTGTGGAGAGCGTCGGCCGGGGCGTCGACCGGGCCCTCGACGGGGCGGGCCCGGTGATCGCCTCCGTCGAGCGTGGCCTGTCGCTGCTCGGCCGCGGCGTCGAGGAGGTGATGGCCAGCCTCTCCGACGACGGGATCGCGGCGGCGACCGCCCTGGACCAGGTGTTCAACGTGCTGTACGTGACCGTCCGCGGGGTCGGCGCCGCGATCAACGCGCTCACCGAGTCCTACGGGTTCCTGGCCAAGTCCGGCCTGCTCGGCCTCGAAGCCGCCAAACAGTGGATCTTGTACGAGCACGCGGCGAAGGTCGCGGCCGCCACCACCGACGACATGGTGCCGACCTTCCAGCGCGTGCAGGAAGCCGCCGACGGGTCCGCCGACCGGATCCGCGCCCTGGCCGACGCGGAGCGTGACCTGCGCCGCGACAACCTGTCCCTGGCCGAGGCGAACACGCAGCTTGGGGCGTCGCTCGACGAGGCGTCGGAGGCGGCGCGCCGCAACGGCCGGCAGACCAGCGACAACACGGCGAAGGGCCGCGCGAACAACACCGCGCTGCAAGGCCTGGCCCGGTCGATCAACGCGCAGCGCGAGGCCCTGGAGCGGGTGAACGGCGTCACCCCGCGCACCACCGCGCAGGCACAGACCCTCCGCGGCAGGTTCATCGCGGCCGCCGAGTCTATGGGCTACAGCTCACGCAAGGCGCGCGAGCTGGCGGACAAGCTGCTCAACATCCCGAAGAAGACCGTCACCGCGTCCTACGTGCATGTCGGCGCCGCCCTCGCGTCCGTGCGGTCGCTGCAGGCCCGGCTGAACGCCCTCCCCCGCCGCATTCAAACCACGATCAACGTGGCCGTCGGGAACGTGCAGTCGGCGGCGCAGGCCGCGTACAACCAGGCGAAGAAGCAGTACGGCGGCGACGCCGGGTTCCGGCACGCGTTCGCCGGTCCGGGCGGCGGCATGTACCGCACCGGCGGCCCGGCCGCGCTGCTCGCCGGTGGCCTGACCGCCGACGTCAATGTGTTCCTCGACGGGGCGCCGTTCGCCGCGCAGACCGCGGTCGCCGTGCGCGACAGTGAGCGGCGCACCGCGTGGCGCGCCAGGACGGGGCCCCGATGACCATCACGTACGTCGGGGCCGGCGCGGCGGCGACCGGCAACAACGCGTCCGTCGCGCCCGCCCTGCCGGCCGGGCTGGCCGCCGGGGACCTGATGCTGCTGCACGCGTCGATCCGCAACAGCGGCACCGGCACCGTCGACACCCCGACCGGGTGGACGCAGCTCTACGGCTCCGGCACGAACCACGCCGTGTTCGGCCGGTGGTGGCAGTCCGGCGACGCAGCCCCCACCGTGTCGTTCACCGGCGGCGCGGCCGGCGCCGACACCATCGGGCAGGTCGCGGCGATCCGCGGCGCCGCCCCGGGCAGCCTGCTCGAACCGGCCGCCCTCGAATCGCTGCTGAACGCGTCCGCGCAGAACGTCGCCTACCCGGCGACGTCGCCGCCCGCCGACAACGAATTCCTGCTGGTCGCCGCCTGGAAACAGGATGATGTGTCGTCGGTGGCGGGCCCGGCCGGGTTCACCGCCATCACGACGACCAGCACCACGACCGGTGACGACTCGTCGCAGACGTGGCGCTACCAGATCCAGACCACCGCGACCGACCTCGCCGCCGGGTCGCTGACGTACACCGGCGGCGCCGCCGCGATCAGCCGGTCTGTGGTGCTGGCGTTCCGCCCGGCCGCCGCCCTCGCCGCCACAGTGCAGGATGTGTGGCCGCCGCGGGTGCTGCTGTCGCTGACCGGGCTGCAGGTCGGGGACTCGGTTGAGCTGTACCGCGTCGTCGGCGGGGAACGCACCCTGGTCCGCGCCGGGGACGACCCGGGCGTGTCCGACCCGTCGTTCCTGCGCGTCGACGCCGAACTGCCGTTCGGGGTGCCCGTGCACTACCTCGCCCTGGTCGACGGCGTCGACGAGTACACCACCGACCCGGTGACGTACGCGCTGCCCGGCGGCAAGGTGGCGCTGACCGACGCGATCACCGGCCTCGCCGCCGAAGTGGTCGTGCTGGCCTGGCCCGACAAGACGTACGACCGGGACTCGTCGACGTTCCGGGTGGGCCGCAACGTGGTCGTGGTGTCCGGCGACCTCACCGGGTACACCGCCACCGTCGAGCTGTTCTGCGAGACGTACGCCGGCCGCGACGCCGTGTTCGAACTGGTCGACGCCGCCACCGAAGGTGTGGTGCAGATCAGGCAGCCCGGCGGCTACTCGGGCGTCGACGCCTACTGGGCGGTAACCGGCGCCGTCGAGCGTCGGTGGTCGCAGGACGGATCCGACGAGCGGCGCATCGTCGCCCTCAACGTCACCGAGGTGGAGGGGTGGGCCCCCGCGCTGGAAGCGCGCGGCACCACGCTGCAGGACATCGCCGACGCCTACTCCGGCCTGACCCTGCAGACCATCGGCAACGACTACACCACCCTGCTGGACCTCGCCGAAGCCGACTTCTCATGATCGAGATTTCGGAGGAGGTGGCGTCGGTCCTGACCCGGTCGCACCGCCGGCACCTCGCCGTCGAATCGTGGCTCGACGGGGAGCTGCTCACCGACGCCGTGCCGGTCGCCACCGGCGGCGAAGACCACGACCGGACCCTGTCCGTGCCGGAACGGATCGTGCTCACCGTGCCGCGCCTGTACCGCGGCGAGTCCTGGTCGCCCGTCGCCGACGACCACCCCCTGGCCGCGAACGGGCAACGGCTGCGCGTGCAGATCGGCGTCGGCGTCGGCAACGGCCGGGTGGAGTGGCTGCAGCGCGGATGGTTCCTGGTGCACAAGTCGGAGGCGGCCGGCGACGCCGTCACCGTGGAGGCCGTCGGCCTGCTCGCCCTGGTGCAGGAGGCGCGCCTCGTCACCCCGTACCAGCCGACCGGGACGATGGTGTCCACGCTGCGCGGGCTCGTCGAGCCTGCGCTCACCGTCACCGTCGACGACGCCCTGGCCGACCGCGCCGTGCCGGCCGGCATCAACTACGACGAGGACCGCTTGGCCGCCGTGCACGAACTGCTGGACGCGTGGCCCGCCGAGGCCGTCGTCAACGCCGACGGCTACCTCGCCGTCGCGCCGCCCGCCGACACCGCCACATCCGTCGCTGACCTCACCGACGGCGCCGGCGGCACGGTGATCACCGCGGCGGGGCAGTCCACCCGCGAGGGTGCGTTCAACGCCGTCGTGGCCCGCGGCACCGCCTCCGACGGCGCGCAAGTGCAGGGCGTCTCCTACGACACGTCCGGCGGGCCGAAAGCGTACGGGGGCGCGTTCAACCCGCTGCCCGTGCCGTTCTTCTACTCGTCGCCGCTGCTGACCACCGTCGCGCAGGCCAAGTCCGCGGCCCGCACCATCCTGCGCCGCAAGCTGCGCGAGGTGGCCCGCACGTTCACCGTCGACATGGTGCCCAACCCGGCGTTGGAGCTGGGCGACGCGGTCACCATCACCACCGCCGACGTCGACGCCCTGGTGTGCACGATCGAGGGGTTGCGGCTGCCGTACAACGCGGGCGGCGGCCGGCAGACCCTCACCGTCCGGGAAGTGATCGCGTGAGCGTCGACGCCGTCCTGGCCACCGCCACCGCCGCCAAGTCGTCCGGCACCGTCACCGCCACCGTGAACGGGGAGATCAAGACGGTGCAGGTGGCCCGGGACCTCACCGTCGCCGCCGGGGACGTGCTGCTGCTGCACCGGGTCGGCGCGCAGTGGTTCGCGTCGTGCCGACTGTTCACCGCCGCCGTCGGTGAGGTGGAGAATGACGCGCCGCCGCCGTCGAAACCGGTCGAGGTGACCGGCCGCCTCGTGGTGTCGCCGGTGGAGACCCGGTCGTACAAGGGTGGGACGTGGCGCACCGACACCACCGACGTGCTGCAGGGCTCGTACGGCGGGACCGCGAACAACACTGGCAGCGTGTTCTACGGCTCCAAGCCGCGCAGCCTCGCCGGTGCCACCGTCACCGCCGCCACCATCCGGGTCCGGCGGGCCCGCGGCGGCGCGTACGCCGCGACGCCGACCACGATGCGGCTCGTCACGCAGGCGACCCGGCCCGGCGGCGCCCCCACGCTCACGTCGTCGACGTCGGGGCCGCGGATCGCCGTCGGCTCTACCACGGACTTCACCATCCCCGACTCGTGGGCGCAGGCGATGGTGGACGGCACGGCGGGTGGCCTCGCGTTCTACGAGGCCGACGGCTCCCCGTACGTGCGGTTCGCCGGGCGCGGCACCTACTCGCCTGCGTTCACCCTGACGATCTCTTGGAGGCGCTGACCATGCCAGACACCGGCCGCGGGTACCCGTACCCGGCCAGCACCGACCACGCCCGCCTGTGGGAGCACGTGGAGGACTTGGCCACCGCCGTCGACACCGACGTCGACGAGCTCGTCACGCCGGACGTCACCACGACCACGGCCACCGTCGGCACCGTGGAGTCCGGGTTCACCGTCCTCGACGTGCGCGCCGCGGCCCTGCTCGGCGGCAAGCTCATCCACATCGATCTGTACTGCGATCGGTCCGGCGCCACCGTCACCGCCACGACGAGCAACATCCCGGATACGCCGATGTTCCAGCTCGCCGTCGCGTACCGCCCCGACCACGTGGTGTCGACCGTCTGGTCGAACGGCATCACCGACGGTGAGGCGATCATCCAAACCGACGGGCTCGTCTACCTGCGCACGTCCTCGCAGTCCATCACGTCCGGCACCGACATCAGGCTGTCCGCGACCTACATCAAGGCGTAACCCCTCTGCGCCCCGACCCCACCGGGAGACCCATCATGACCAGCCGTTTAACGTGGCAGGCCGTCGTCCTGCTCGCCGTTCTCGGCGGTGTCGCCGTCGGCCTGTCGTTCGCCACCAGCTGGGACAGCTCGGAGATCATCGCCCTGGTCGGCGTGCTCGCCGGCATCGCCGGGGGCGCCGTCGCGGGCGGCGCGGCCGCGCAGTCCGTCGGCACGAAGGTGGACGCCATCCACGCGGAGACCACCGCGCAGACGGAGACCATAGCCACCATCGAACGGCGCACCAACGGGGAGCTCGACGCCCGCATCGCCGCCGCGATGACCGCCGCCCGGGAGGCCGGCGCGCAGGACGGCGCGGAGCGCGGCGCCGCGATGGTGCTCCGCGAGCTCGCCGCGCAGGGCATCATCACCCCGCCGGCCGCGGACCGGCCGCCGCCCGCCCGGTGGTTGTTCGGTTCGGACTCCGAGGTGCCCCGGTGAGCGGCCTGGTGCCGTGCCTGGTGACGCTGCGCGCCGAGTTCGACCGGATC
>Ga0196971_1001067_pt1 | contig 13887 bp, 14 predicted proteins | sample S1v_1013CmetaG_FD_148660 | JGI IMG/M metagenome (GOLD analysis project Ga0196971, IMG submission 148660) | Soil microbial communities from Anza Borrego desert, Southern California, United States - S1+v_10-13C | ecosystem: Environmental > Terrestrial > Soil > Desert | place: USA: California... | reverse complement strand
CCTGTCGCCCAAGGAGTTTGACCTGCTGACCCTGATGGCCTCGCACCCCGGCCAAGCCTTTGAGCGTGGGCGGCTCCTGGATCGCGTCTGGGGCACCGACTATGACGGCGACGCCCGCACGGTCGACAGCCACGTGAAGAACCTGCGCGAGAAGTTGGGGGACGGTGCCGGGATGATCGCCACGGTGTGGAGTGTTGGGTACCGGTTCGTGGAGCCTCCGAATGCCAAGGCTTAACGTAGTCGCCAAGCTGTGGCTGGCCTTCACGGGTCTGATCATTGTCGTCGTTCTGCCACTGGAACTGGCACTGCACAACGTGCTTGGCGAATTCTACGCGATTGCGCTTGACCTTGTGCCGCTTGATGTCAGGAAGCCGGCCGCGGCGACCGTCAGTCCGCTTGCTGAACAGAAAGGCGTCACCGTGGAGGTTCGGGTGCCCGCTGATCTACCGAAACCGATGGCTGACAGCGGGCGTATTCAGCAGGTGGTCGTGAATCTGATGGATAACGCCCTCCGGTACACACCATCTGGCGGCGCTCTCAGGGCACCGCGCATGCGAGCGGGGGAGCGGCCCATCGTCACGGCGCACGGCGGCGACGTGGGTGCCGAGAGCCAGCCGGGAGAAGGCTCCACGTTCTGGTTCACCGTGCCTGCTCGAACCGTTTGAGGAACCACTAACAACACCAGTCAACAGGGGAGCCCCTGCCGACTGGTGTTGTCCCATCGCGCACATGCGCGTCGGCGCGTCACACTTTGCACACAGATGGGCCGTATTCTTGTCTTCAGAGATACCCCCACGGGGTACACCTGAAGTCGGTGGCCCCTACTGAAAGGAGCGAGTCGCCCATGCGCCCCGTGCTGTTTGAGGTGATGGGTTTCCCCATACGATCCTACGGATTCTTTATCGCCGTCGCCTTCATGGTGGCCCTGTGGCTGGCCAAGCGTATCGCTGCCAGGCGCCGCCCAGGGTACGTTCCACTGATCGAGGACTTTGCCCTGACCGCACTGGCGTCGGCCCTGGTCGGCGCCCGCCTATGGGAAGTGGCCTTTACTTGGGACTACTACGGAACGAATCTGGGCGAGATCTTCGCCATCTGGCACGGCGGGCTGTCGATTCAGGGCGGTGTGGTCGGCGGAGTGCTGGCAGCTATCTGGTTCACCCGCCGGCATAAGCTCTCGTTCTGGGACCTGGCAGACCACCTGACGCCGGCGCTGGCACTGGGACAGGCCATCGGGCGGATTGGCAGCTGCTTTCTCAACGGCGACGCTTACGGCAAGCCAACCACGTCAGTTTTCGGTGTGACGTACGCCCCAGGTACTCCTGCCTACGAAGCTTTCGGCGCCACGCCGCTCTGGCCGGCGGAACTGTTCGAGGGCACATGGGACCTGGCTATCATGACGTTCTCCCTATGGCTGTTGCGGAAAGAACGGCCTACCGGCACCACGTTCCTGTGGTACGTTGTGCTTTACTCGGCCGGGCGGTTCTCCCTGGAGTTCCTGCGTGCCGATAGCCTCGGGTTCTTCGGCCTGAAGGCCGCACAGGTAACCAGTGTGCTGTTCATGATCGCCGCAGCGCTCCTGTTGCTGTGGCGCCGCCAGCGGGCAACAGCAGGGTCGATTCCTAACGAAATGTAAGGAGGCTCTCTCTATGTCAAAGCGTCGGATCATGTGGGTCGGCTGCGGAGTGATGATCGCTGTGGGGTCGTATCTACTGTGGATCAACGGCTATCGCAGCATCCTGAGCTACGCCATGCTGGCAATTTGCCCCCTCATGCACCTGTTCATGCACGGGCACCATGGGAATCACGAGAGCCACCAGCCGGCCAGCAAGGAAACCACTGCCGATTCCGGGAAGCCGGCGTGTCACTGATTCAATCGCGCACCGTGCAGTTCCGTTGGCGGACGCCTGCGCGGTGACACCGTCTACGCAGGCTAGGCCCGCCGCCTGAGGCCAGATGGATTCTCCCATGCGTGAAGCTTCACGAATGGCAATGGCACAGACATATGGCAGGAAAGGCACGAACTGGCACATCCGGGCCGGAGGGGGCGTCGGACATGTTCTCTACTTCGCAACGGACGCTCGCGTGGCTGGTGCTGGCGGTGGTGACCGGAGTAAGCCTGCTGACTGCAGCAGGGCTGGCTGCCATCCACCAGAGCGCCGACCGCCACCGTCGGGAAGAGGTGCTCATCGTACGGATTGAGGGTCTGGCCCATCGCCTGGTTAGCCTAAACTGGGAGGTAGAACTGGATCACGAGATAACGCCCCGCCGGATGGACGAGGTCGGCAAGGTTCAGGAGCAGCTTGCGGCGGACCTGAAGGAGCTGGAGGACTTACACGGGACCGAAATCGCGGCGCTAATCCGCTCAGCTTTCGCCCAATACTCGGATGCCTTGTCCAATCAGCTGCACCTCATCTCCACCGGACAGGACGACGTCGCGCACGACATCGGAGACACAGCCGTAGAGGATGCGTATCGTCACCTGCTGAACACGACCGCCGATGCACGTACGCAGTATCAGTCCATGGCGCGGCGGGCCGCCTCCAGGGCCGATGTCACCATCGTCGCGATCATCATTGTAGCCGCCACGCTGATTGCGCGGGTCGTTGTTCGGTACGAGCGCGTCCGTCGCTCGGCCCTGGAAGCGGAACAGCAGGTACTGCGGCAAAGCGAAGAGCGGTTGCGCTCGTTGGTGAGCAATGCTACGGACGTTCTGCAGATTCTCGGCTCCGACGGCGCCGTCAGGTGGAGCAGTCCAGCCGTTCACGCCCTCTGGGGACGCGAACCGGACGCCACTATTGGCCACTCGGTTGCGGACACCGCTCACCCGGCAGATCGCAGAGAGATGGACCGTGCTCTTCGGGCCACTTTGACCCGCCGTAGTGCCCTTGAGCGGGCGGATGTGCGTATCGTGCACGCAGACGGCTCCCTTCGGGACTGTGAAGTCATTTTGAGCAACCTTCTGCATGAGCCTGGTGTCCAGGGGATTGTAGCTACCTTCCGGGATGTCACGGAGCGCAAGGTCATGGAACGTGAACTGCGGCGGCTGGCCTACCAGGACCCCTTGACTGGTCTGCCCAACCGAACGGAGTTCATGAACCGGCTGTCGCATTTGGTGACCCGACCGATGGCACGCGCTTCCACAGCAGTCATGTTCCTGGACCTCGATAACTTCAAGCTAGTCAATGATGGCCTCGGCCATCACAGCGGCGACCGTCTTCTGGCAGATGTGGCCCGGCGCGTCACGCAGTGTCTACCGGCGAACGCCGTCGTAGCCCGACTTGGTGGGGATGAGTTCGCCCTGCTCCTGGAGGACATCGTGGATGCCACCGAGGCTGCAACCGTAGCCGAAGGCATTCTGGCCTGCCTCCGTGCCCCCTTCTCCGTGGGTGATCGAGAAACATTCGTCGGGGCCAGCATCGGTATTGCCATGGCGGGCGAAGATGATGCGGACCCGGAGACCCTGGTCGGTCGAGCTGATATGGCCATGTATCGGGCAAAGTCCAAGGGCAAGTCCCGCTATGAGGTATTCGACGCTTCAATGAATGAGGCGGTAGCGGAACGGCTGGAGCTGGAGACCGACCTGCGGAGGGCCCTGGACCGGCCGATCAGTGGACGGAAGGTTGACCGCTCCTTCGTGGCTAGCCTCGGGTCTGAACGGGAGGACGCCGCAATCGTGGAGGCGCCGTCACGCTCGGAAAGGCCTTGGGGGTCACCATTACCGGCGAGGGAACGGAGACGCTTGACCAAGTCCGGCGATTGCGGGAGCTAGGCTGCAACTGTGCCCAAGGCTATCACTTTGCACGCCCCATGCCCCCGGCCGAAACGGAAGGTTACCTCGCAGCGAGCCTGCATCGGACCGAAGCGAGCGCATAGGCAAACGGCCCGAGCCCCTCTCCCGAGGCTCGGGCCGATGCGCGTCTCTCTTTAGCTGTGCTGCTCCAACGAAATGAGGCCCAAGTCGCCCACCACAACCGTCTGGCGGTAGCAGCAGCACCGGTGCGTGCTGCGCCCGATGGCTGCCCAGACTGATCAGCACAGCGGGCGGCCACACGTGAGCAGAGGCGAACGCGAATTTGTGCCAGGACCCACGCGATGCCGCATCGTGCCGGAGGCGCCTGACTCGATCAGCTACCAGCCTGGAGTGATGGTGTGGCCATGTCAGGGGCTCTCAGGCAGTAGCCCTTGCCCGGGATCGTCTCAATGAGGGCGGCCCCGTCGCCCAACCTCTGGCGGATTTTCATGATCTGGTGGTTGACCAGCGAGACGCCTGTTTCTGGCTCGTTCCTCCACAGCGCCTCGAAAATGAAGTCTCGGGCGACAACCTGGCCCGCGTGTTCTGCCAGTAGAGTTAGGACCGCCATCTGCTTCGCCGACAGGGCGATTTGGCTCCCGTTCCAGGTGACCGAGCCTTCAGCCGGGGCAATGCACAGAGGGCCGACTTCGATTTCGGCCGGTACCTTGCGACTTCCGAATTCCCGAGCGCGCCTGATCTCTTCGACGCGCGCGATCAGGTCGTGTGGATCCGTGAATACGGTCACATGGTTCCGCACAACCGCCTGGACACAACGGGCGGGTTGGGGCGGACGGTCGATTTCCATGGGCAGTCACACCGACCTTTCGCACCTTCGGCCACCGTTACCGACGACGAGAGGCTTGCTGACGGCCGTCTCCGGTCCCATCTTCACACGGATTGTGGTCGGCGCCTTCCCGGATGAAGCGGTTCGAGTCGCGCAGGAAGTACTCAAGGCACCGTTCGCACTTGAAGTGGATCACCCGCCCGCGAAAGATGATGTGTTTCGATGAGTCTGGGTAGACGGGACTGCCGCAGACTACGCAGGCTGTCTTGGACACGGCTACGACCCCTTTCTACGAGGCGAACTACGTCAGGCATTTGGGCGCGGATGCAGCTTCCCCTCGGGGCTGAAACCGGTAGCCAAGGCCCCAAATTGTCGCGATCAGCCCGGCGCCCTCTCCGAGAGCCGCACGCAGGTTCTTCACATGCGAGTCAAATGTGCGCAGGTCGCCGCTGAAGTTGGCTCCCCATAGCCGCTGTGCCAGATGTTCTCGGCTATATGTCTGTCCGGGTGCCTCGGCTAGCATCACGAGGAGCTCGAACTCCTTCGGTGTCAGATCAACACACTTGCCCTGCCACATAACCATACGGTCTCTGGTCGCGATCACCAGGTCGCCCCGCCGTAAGGTGTGGCCTTCGTTGGTCAGTCTTGGCTGGGTTCGCCGCATGACCGCCTGAGATCTCGCTGCAAGCTCCCGACCATCAAAGGGCTTGGCGATGAAGTCATCGGCGCCGAGCCGGAAGCTGCGCAGGCGGTCATCGGTCGCTCCGCGCGCTGAGACCATGATGACCGGCACCGAGGACGCCTCACGGATGCGTTCGAGGGTGGCCCAACCGTCCAGGTCAGGCATGAGCACGTCAAGGAGTACGAGACCGACCTCCTCTGACTCGAGCAGGCACAACGCCTCAGCGCCACCGCTCGCTTCGACTACCCGGCAGCTGCTCTGTAAGTAGAGGCGCATCAATTCCCGCATAGGCTTCTCGTCATCTACCACCAGCACCTGAGGCTTCGCCACACTATCCCACCTTCCGAACGACGGCCGACCTGACCTCATCACCGTCAAGCGATTCTCTCTCCATCAGGGCGGCTGCGAGCCACTCCAGTTACGTGCGGTAAGCGCCCAACGCCGTTCCTCGTCGACGCCCATCAGCGAAAATGACTGTCGACTCTCCAGGATCAAGCGGCCTTCCTGTCGTCTGCTTCAGCGGCATGGCGCCCCCTCTTGCCGTCTGCCGCCGCTAAGCCCACACATGAGGCCTCCCATGACCACCAGCCACAGAGGCATCGGCAGCAGGCTCATCCACCATGGGTCGCCTGCCGCCAGCGCGTAGCGTTGCTCGACACCTGCGGTGGAGCCGAAGAGCAACAGGAGCGGGAGCAGTGAGAGCCTCGGGGTACCCTGCCTTCAGTCTAGCGGGGAGATGTGAAGAATCTATGCGGACGACCATCCCGATCACGCTGACAGGACCGCTGCCGATCTTGACAAAACCTAAACATCTCGCACACAGTCTCTCGACACATCGGCGGTATGCTGGAATCACAGACGGCAACAACACCAACGGAGGGACTTACAAATGACGAACATGTGGAAGCGAATTGCCATCGGCTCTGCGATCGTGGCTGGGGCTGCGGTATTCACCTATCTCGTCTGGCCCGCCCGCATTCAGGCGGCAGGCTTGATGGGCGGTCGGATGGCGGCCATGATGAATGGCGGGTCGATGAAGGCTATGATGAATGGCAGCTCCAGCGGGATGATGAGCGGCGACATGGGGCAGATGCACGAGCAAATGGCCGGCCTCCATACCAAGGAACAGGCTGCCGCAGCCCAGGCTCTCGGCATGTCGGCAGAGGAGTTGGCCACGGCCCTCAAGGAGGGGCGCGGGGTGGCCGACCTGGCTAAGGAGAAGGGCATGTCTGTCGACAAGCTCACCGAGGCTGTGAACTCAGCCCGCAAGGCTGCTTTTGACGAACTGGTCGCTGCCGGCACGCTAACCCAGGAACAGGCCGACCAGATGATTGAGCACATGGGCCAGGTTGGACTCATGACCCTCAACATGGGCACCATGATGCAGAACGGCGGCTCCTGCCACGGTGCCAAGGCTCCGACCATCTAGCACGTCGGGAAGAAGGCCCAGGACCGGCGATGCCGGGCCTGGGCCTTGGCGCCTGTTGCCGCACGGAGCGGGAACCGGTACGATGGGGAAGATGCGTCTCCTTGATGGCGGAACAGAGGGTGGTCGGGATGGCGGGCGAGCTGATTCTGGTCGTAGACGACGAGGACAAGATCACAGGCATGGTTCGGCAGTACCTTGAATCCGAGGGCTATCGCACACTCGCAGCGGGTGACGGCAGCGCGGCGCTGGAGCTTGTGCGCAAGCACCAACCCGATCTGGTGGTGCTGGACGTTATGATGCCAGGGCGGGACGGCTGGTCGGTGTGCCGCGAGATCCGGTCTGAGGGCAGGATTCCCGTAATCATGCTGACGGCTCGGGCCGAAGAGGCAGATAAACTGCTTGGTTTGGAACTTGGCGCAGACGACTACCTTACCAAGCCGTTCAGCATACGGGAACTGGCCGCCCGCATCCGTACGGTGCTGCGTCGGGCGGGCGGTGGCGCGGTGAACGCTCCTGAACGCGATGTGGCCACATTTGGTCCCCTCGTCGTCGACTTCGCAGCCGGTGAGGTCTCGCTGGAGGGGAACGCGATATCGCTCACGGCTACCGAGTTCAAGCTGCTGACCACACTGGCTCGCCGGCCGGGCCGGATCTTCTCGCGCACGCAGCTGATGGAGGTGGCCCTGGGCGGATACTATGAGGGGTATGAGCGCTCCATCGACACACATATCCGCAACCTGCGAAAGAAGGTCGAACCTGACCCGGCTGAGCCGCGGTTCGTTCTGACCGTTCACGGGCTGGGCTACAAATTCGCGCGGGAGTGAGGGCCATGTTCACCATTCGTTTCCGGCTGTCGCTCGCCTTCGTGATGGTTGCCCTGCTGGCGGGCGCCGTTACAGCGGGCGCCATCTTGTGGGCCATGCGAGCGCACTTCAGCGGGTACCGGGCCGGTCAGAGCGATCGCCGCGTGGCCGAGGTGCAGGAGTTTCTCGCCGCGTACTGGACCGGGAAGGGTTCGTGGGAGGGGGTCTCCACCGTTCTTCTGCCTGCCCACGGCGGAATGATGCAGGGAATGCCTCACATGATGGCACACGGCACGGACCCCACCATGTCGGGCATGATGGCGCTCATGGAACTGGGGGCGACGCGCGTCCGACTGGTGGGGGTGGATGGGCGCACCGTAGTCGACACCGCCGCCAGTGTGGGTGCGGCAGTCCCACCCGCGGAGCAAGCCCAGGGCTTCCCCATCTCAGCAGGCGGACAGACTGTGGGAACGTTGCTGATTGACCGCCCCGCCGTTCCCCCGCTGACTGAGCTCGATATCGCGTTCACGCGGGGCGTCACCGCCTCTGCCATGGCTGGAGGCGTTGGCGTGGCGCTAGCCGCAGGAGTGCTTGGCTTCTGGACCGCCAGGAAGATCACTCGTCCGCTCAGCCAACTGTCAGGCGCAGCCAAACAGCTCGCAGGGAGGGATATGGGTGCCCGTGTGGCCGTCCCGGGTCGAGATGAGGTTGCCGCCCTGGCCGAGCAGTTCAACCGCATGGCCGAGCAGCTGGAGCGCCAGGAGACGCTTCGTCGAACGATGGTGGCCGATGTGGCCCATGAACTGCGCACCCCGGTGGCGATCCTGCGGGGACAGTTTGAGGCGCTGCAGGATGGGGCAGTGGAGCCGACCCCTGACGTGTTGCTGCCCTTGCACGACGAAGTGGTCCGGCTCGGGCGTCTGCTTGACGACCTGCAGGCATTAAGCCTGGCTGATGCGGGGCAGCTTCCCCTCCGGCGGTCGCTGGTGGACCCGGGCGACCTGGCACGGGCCGTTGGCGCGGTGTTCGGGGCGGCTGCGCAGGACAAAGGTGTGCAGTTCGCCTCGCGGATTGCGACGGAGCTCCCTGTCGTCAACATAGATGCTGATCGCATCAAGCAGGTGCTGCTGAATCTGCTCGGCAACGCGCTCCGTCATACCCAGCCTGAGCAGAGCATCACGCTAGAGGCGGCGGTTGATGGCGCATGGCTGGTATTCAGCGTCAGGGACACCGGCGAGGGCATCTCGGCCGAAGAACTGCCGCATGTGTTTGATCGGTTTTACCGGAGCGAAAAGTCCCGCTCCAGGGCGGGTGGCGGGTCGGGATTGGGACTTGCCATCGCTCGCGGCATTGCAGAGGCGCACGGGGGAACCCTGACAGCTGATAGTGTCCTTGGAAAGGGAAGCACGTTCTATCTGAGACTCCCCGTTCAAGAAACGCCGTCCGCCTGAAGTTCTGTCTTCCATCCCTCACAATTTCTTCACAGGTAGGGAGTAGTGTAGGGCTGAGCTTGTTTACATCGTGAACAACGCATCTGCAAGGGGGGAATTCAGTGCCCCACACTCAGCCCTGTCGCCGTTGTTCCAAGCAGGTTCCGACTGGTGCAGGCTACTGCCAGGCCTGTGGGAGCCCCATGTCGGCTGCGAAAAGCAGCCGTCCTGCGCCTCGTGGTTCAGGATCATCACAGTGGAAGGTGTTTCTCGCCGGTGCTCTCGTATTGGTCGTCCTAGTCGGTGCTGGAGCGTTTGGCCTGAGCCGCATGAAGGCCAAACAGGAACCCGCCACTCAGACGCCGGCCGGCAACCCGACCCACATTGAAGGGGCGGGCCCAATGCCTCAGTGGCTGACCTCGGCACCTACTGCAGTGGTTGCCGACTACACGTGGGCCGCGGCACACCACAATGAGTTGCAGTACTTTCCCTGCTTCTGCGGCTGTAACCAGTCAGCGGGGCACGTCAGCAACTCCGACTGCTACTACGCCCGAGACGGCAAGGGAACCATTACTGCTTACGACCGGCATGCCTATGGCTGACAGCTCTGTCTTGACATCACGCGTGACGTGAGAGAAGGCATAGGGAAAGGGAAGACGCTCACTCAGCTGCGAACAGAGATCGACAAGCGATATGCTGCCAAGGGACTCCAGCCGACGCCGACTCCGAAGCCGCCGGCGGGGCAGTAGTTCGACAGGCCACAGGCATACCTGGACGTATGCCTGTGGCCTTTTTCGCGGGGCGACCGCGATGGCAGACAAGTCATCACAAGACCTCACAGTTTCTCCACACCCACCAGATCTACCGGGCTCCGAACGACGAACGAGAATCACTATCAATCGCAAGAACAAGACATGGAGGGTGAGATTGAACGATGAAGAAGTGGGTAGTGGGTGGAATCGCGGTCCTCATGGTTGGAGTCCTTGCCGGGTGTGGTTCAGCGGGATCCGGCGGCAAAAAGGGTGAAGCACCTCGGGAAGTGCGCGTGGTCAACAGCATGATGGCCTTTGACACGAAAGAGATGACGTTGACGAAGGGGCAGCCGGTCACGCTGGTGCTGGACAACAAGGACAGCATGCTGCATGACCTGTCCGTCGAACAGATGCCGGTCAGTGGCAAGAAGGAATCCAGTGCAGGTGACCACGGACACGGTGGGGGCAACAAGCTGACCGTTCATGTGAGCGCAGATCCGGGCAAGACCGGCAGCGTCGAGTTCACGCCGACCCAGAGCGGTACCTACACGTATTACTGCACGGTCGCTGGTCATCGGGAAGCCGGCATGGTCGGCAAGGTTGTTGTCAACTAGACGAATGGGCCGCACCTGCCGGGTGCGGCCCATTTTTCACAGTCGCCTCGTGGACCTTTTCGCCTAGGTACCGGGGGCCGTGACGATGACCTTGAGCACCATACCGAGATCCTGGTGCCCGGCCACGCTGCAGTGGGCCTCGTACGTTCCGGCCCGCAGGGGCACGAACTCCAGGGCGCTTTCCTCGCCCGGCCGAGCGTAGAGGTGGAGCCCCAGCGGTTCGGCACGGCGGTCCGTGCGAGAGACAATTCGGTGGTCCAGACCCGGTACCGTCAGGTCGTGCTCTACACTACCGCCGTTGGAGAGTCTCAGACGTACCGGCTGGCCAACATGCAGGGTCACGACTGCGGGAGTAAACTGAAACTCGTTTGCCTCAATGGCGACCTCAACAGGCTGCGCGTGTTGGTGGCCGCCTTCCAGCGGCATCTGGTGCACCAAGGGTCCCAGGGCGAAATAGCCGACAACGCTGACCACAACGGCGCCCGCGACCGCTCCAAGGACGGGCGCACGCCCGAGTCGGACTGAATCGTGGCCTCCGTCGTGGCCTCCGCCGTGGCCTCCGCCGTGGCCTCCGCCTGACTCTCCACGAGCTCCCCGAAGAGCGAGGACCGCCGACAGAGCGGCAGCACCGAGAGCCAGGAGTGTGGCTGATACCACAAGGGGGCCGGCCCTGCCCGGCATCATGCCGCCCATCATCGCCCCCATGGTGCCGCCCATGACCCCGCTCAGGAGGCCCTCCAGCAGGCCCATTACACCGGCCCAGACCCCAACTGCCGCCCCGGCGCCGATTCCGGCCAGGGCGCCAATCACCGTGGGCAGCCAGAGATCCGACGACCCAAGCAGCCCCGCAACAATGCCCACATGAAGACCCGCGGACATGGCCACTGACATGGTGACCATCATGGCATGGTCGTGACCCAGGGTAGCACGGAGCTGGCGAACAGTGATGGCCAGGAAGATCACACAGGCCGCGAGCAGTCCCAGGGCAGCGGCCAACAGCGCCTGCATGCGGCACCCCCCTTCCGTAGCTTTCCAATCACTTCAGCCAGGAGGGGGCCCGACCCTGTTCCCTGACCGGTAAAAGCCGGCTGGCAGACTGCCACCCCGGCGAACATTGATGCCGCGAACTGAACAAGGGCAGCCGCTGCACCCAGTAGGAGGGACCGCATATGCCGCGCGGCCAGGTTACGGTTCGCCAGGGATTCCGCGGGTTCATGCGACGTTCAGGCTGACGAGGAGATGTTGCGGCGCCAGATTCTTGAGGGACCTGACTTAGGTGTCGAATCACTGCTGTACCTGATTAGGGACAAAGCGGTGAAACACAACAGGCCGGGCGCCTCGCCCGACCCGTCATGTACCACAAGAATCACATCAAAGGGCACGCCACCCTTTGAATGAGGAAATGCGTTTGGTGCTTACCGGAACGTCATGAAGGCCCCAAGCACCAAGAGCAGGGCGACGACTCCGTACCACAACTTGCGCATCAGACCGGACTGCGCACCCGGTCCAGAGCGACCAGGTGACAGAGACGAACAGCAAGATCCTTCCGAGGCGGCTCGGTTCCAGCCGAATCCGTGGCAACTCATGGCGAAATCCCTCCTTGCTCCTGTCTCCATGCTAGCACCGACCTGTGTAGAATCCGTGATGTGCCGGGGACCGTGCTGCGGTGTCCCCCGGTGGTTACTTCGCTTCGAAGCCGTGCATGGGGTTGAACCGCTTGAGGAGACCCGAATTGGTGACGACCGAGACGGAACTGAAGGCCATGGTCGCCCCGGCAAGTGCCGGCGCCAGAAGACCGAGTGCAGCGATTGGGATGCCCAGCACGTTATAGAACAGGGCCCAGAACAGGTTCTGCTTGATCTTGCGCATGGTCTGACGGCTCAGGCGAATGGCAGCCACAATCCCTCGCAGGTCGCCCCGCATGAGCGTGATGCCGGCGGTCTCCATGGCCACGTCGGTGCCCGTGCCGATGGCGAAGCCGAGGTCGGCCCCTGCCAGGGCGGGCGCATCGTTGATACCATCGCCAACCATGCCGACGACCTTACCGGCCCCCTTCAGACGTGCCACCTGGGCGGCCTTGTCTTCGGGCAATACCTCCGCCAGCACGTTGTCAGGGCCGATGCCAACCTGACGGGCAATGGCTGCCGCTGTCCGCTTGTTGTCGCCCGTGATCATCCACACGTCGATCCCCATGGCCTGCATGGCTGCGATGGCCTCAGCCGAGTGCTCCTTGACCGTGTCAGCCACAGCGATCAGTCCGGCCAACTCTCCGTTGATGGCCACGAGCATGGCCGTCTTGCCTTCGGATTCGAGGGCTTCCTTCTTCTCCAGAATGGCCTCCACCTCGACTTGACGCTCCTGCATCAGCTTGGTGGTGCCCACAAGTACCTCTTCGCCCATCACGACGGCCCGCACGCCGCGGCCCGGGATGGCCTCAAAGTCCTCGGGATCGTCCACGGTGGCCCCCTGAGCCTGTGCGCCATTGATGATGGCCTGGGCCAGCGGATGCTCGGAGCGCTTTTCGGCTCTGGCCGTGACCACAAGCAGATCCTCGGGCTTCAGCAGCCAGGGGTTCTCGGTCTCCCAGAAGGGAATCACATCGGTGACAGCGGGTTCGCCCCTGGTAATGGTGCCGGTCTTGTCAAGCCCGCCGGGGCGGTGTCCTTGCCGACCTTGGTGGCCTTGAACGTGAAGGTGCCGAACCGGTTCAGGGTGGCGCCGATGACGTTGTCGCCAGGCTTCTTGTCTACCGGCATCGATTCGCCGGTGAGCATCGACTCATCCACGGCGGAGCGGCCCTCTTCGATGACGCCGTCTACCGGCACCTTCTCGCCCGGCCGAACGACGACAAGGTCACTCACCTCGACGTTCTCGACCAGAATGTCCTGTTCCACTCCATTGCGAATGATCCGGGCCGTCTTGGCCTGCAGGCCCATGAGCTTCTTGATCGCCTCAGAGGTGCGGCCCTTCGCCAACGCTTCCAGGTACTTGCCCAGAATGATCAGGGTGATGATGACCGCACCCGTCTCGTAGTAAATGTCCGTCCGCCCCAGCTGCTCGCCAAAGACCGTCACGGCGAGGCTGTAAAGGTAGGCGGCTGTGGTGCCCAGCGCGATCAGCACGGACATGTTGGCCGTACGGTTCTTGAGGTTGTGCCAGGAATCGACGTAGAACTGCCAGCCAGCATAGAACTGCACGGGCGTGGCTAGGATGAGCTGGAACCAGGGATTCATGAAGATCATAGGCGGGTGCGTCCCCAGCAGCTCCCCGAACATGTAGACGAGGAGGGGGACCGTCAGCACGGCGGAGATGAGGAATAACCGCCACCGATGCTTCATCTCGCCGTCGCGGGCCTCTTTTTCGGCATCGCCCGCGCCCTTCTCTTCCTTGGCGAAGGCCTGGTAGCCCAGCGACTCGACCGCCTGCTTCATGGCGGCAACGTCCGTGGCGCCTGCCACGTACTTGACCAGGGCGGTCTCTGTACCGAAGTTGACCGTCGCTTCCAGCACGCCGGGAAGAGCGTTTAGCTTGCGCTCGATCTTCTGGGCACAGTTGGCGCAGGTCATGCCGACGAGGCTCAGCTTGACGCTGCTCTCCACG
>Ga0196971_1001065_pt1 | contig 13895 bp, 12 predicted proteins | sample S1v_1013CmetaG_FD_148660 | JGI IMG/M metagenome (GOLD analysis project Ga0196971, IMG submission 148660) | Soil microbial communities from Anza Borrego desert, Southern California, United States - S1+v_10-13C | ecosystem: Environmental > Terrestrial > Soil > Desert | place: USA: California... | reverse complement strand
CGCGCGCGCCGCTAGATCCCGCGGAGGGGAACGCCATGGAACCCGACACGTACGCGACAGCACCCGGGGTCCCGCTCCGCGAGCGGGACGACGAGCCGGTCGACGCCGAGGCCTACGCCCGCGAGGACCTCCAGCGCGTCCTCGCCGAGCGCGAGGCGTGGACGCGCGAGGAGCTCGCCCAGGCGCTCGAGCGCCTCCCGCTCCGCCGCGCGCGCTTCACGACCGACTCCGGGATCCCCATCCCGGACGTCCTCGACGCCGCGTCGATCGCGGGCGTGGACCCGGTCCGCGACGTCGGCTTCCCGGGCCGGTACCCCTTCACCCGCGGTCCACAGGCCACGATGTATCGCGGCCGCCTCTGGACGATGCGCCAGTTCGCGGGCTTCGGCTCCCCCGAGGACACGAACCGGCGGTTCCGCCACCTCCTCGCGCACGGCGTGACCGGCCTCTCGGTGGCCTTCGACATGCCCGCGCTCATGGGCCACGACGCCGACCACCCCCTGAGCCGCGGCGAGGTGGGGAAGGAGGGCGTCGCCGTCTCGTCCTTGCGCGACTTCGAGGTCCTCCTCGACGGCCTCCCGCTCGACCAGGTCACCGTCTCGATGACCATCAACGCCACCGCGCCCATCGCGCTGGCGATGTACGTGGCGGTGGCGGACGGGCGCGGCGTCCCGCGCGACCGGCTCGGCGGGACGCTGCAGAACGACATGCTCAAGGAGTACGCGGCGCAGAAGGAGTGGATCGTCCCGCCCGCGCCCGCGTTCCGGATGAGCTGCGACGTGATCGAGTTCTGCACGCGCGCGCTGCCGCGGTGGAACCCCATCTCGATCTCCGGCTACCACATCCGGGAGGCGGGGGCGACGGCGGTCCAGGAGCTGGCGTTCACGCTCGCGAGCGGGCTCGCGTACGTGCAGGCCTGCGTGGATCGCGGGCTCGACGTGGACGACTTCGCGCCGCGGCTCTCGTTCTTCTGGGACGTCCAGAGCGACTTCTTCGAGGAGGTGGCGAAGTTCCGGGCCGCGCGCCGCATCTGGGCGCGGGCGATGTGCGAGCGGTTCGGCGCGCGCCGACCGGCGTCGTGGCTCCTCCGCGCCCACGCCCAGACCGCCGGCGTCTCCCTCACCGCGCAGCAGCCCTGGAACAACGTGGTGCGGACCGCGCTCCAGGCCTTCGCCGCGGTGCTCGGCGGGACGCAGTCCCTCCACACCAACTCGCTCGACGAGACCTACGCCCTGCCCACCGAGGAGGCGGTGACGCTCGCGCTCCGCACCCAGCAGGTCATCGCCCACGAGTCCGGGGCCGACCGGGTCGCCGATCCGCTCGGCGGGAGCTGGTACGTGGAGTGGCTCACCGCCGAGCTGGAGCGCCGGGCGCTCGCGGAGCTCGGGCGCATCGAGGCGATCGGCGGGATGCTCCGCGCGGTCGAGGCGGGCCACCCCCAGCGCGAGATCGCGGAGAGCGCCTGGCGCCACCAGCGGGAGCTCGAGGCCGGCGAGCGCGCGATCGTCGGCGTGAACGCGTACCGGAGCGCGGAGGAGCCGCCCATCCCGACGCTGCGCGTGGACGAGGCGGTGGCGCGCGCGCAGGTCGAGCGGCTCCGCGCGATCCGGGCGGCGCGGAGCCCCGGGGCGGTGGACGCGGCGCTCGCCGCGGTCGAGCGCGCCGCGCGCCGGGGCGAGAACGTCCTCCCGCCGCTCGTCGACGCGGTGAAGGCGCTCGCCACGCTCGGCGAGCTCTCGGACGTGTTCCGGCGGGTGTTCGGCGTGCACCGCGAAGATCCGCGCCTCACGTCCACCCCCATCGGGGCCCACTGACGCGGGGCGCGGGCGCGACGCAACGTGGAAGGATCATGAACGAGAGACCCCTGCGGATCATGGTGGCCAAGGTGGGGCTGGACGGGCACGACCGCGGCGCGCGCGTGGTCGTCCGCGCGCTCGAGGCGGCCGGGCTCGAGGTCGTCTACTCCGGGCTCCATCGTTCCCCGGAGCAGGTCGTCGCGGCCGCCCTGCAGGCGGGCGTGGACGCGATCGGCCTCTCGATCCTCTCCGGCGCGCACCTGACGCTGCTCCCGGAGGTCGTCGCGCTCCTCCGCGACCGCGGTGCCCCGGAGGTCGTCGTCTTCGCGGGCGGGATCGTCCCGCAGGACGACGTCGCGCGCCTCCGCGAGGCGGGCGTCGCCGAGGTCTTCCTGCCCGGCACGCCCACGGACCGGGCGGTCACGTGGATCCGGGCGAACGTACGCGCGCGGGCGTCCGGCGGAGTGCCCGCGCCGTCCGCGGAGCCCGCCGCGGCCTCGTAGCGTTCCCCGATCCACGCTCGCACGTCGCACGTCGCACGTCGCGGAGCGCTCGTCCGCGCCCGCGAGGGGCCGCGCCGCGTCGAGGGACATGGGTTCCGGAACAAGCTGCTGCACGATGGACGCACGACCGACATCGGGCCGCCATCCGGTTCCACGACCGTCAGGCCGCGCCCGCGCGGAGTGCGTTCATCCGTCTGAACCCCGACGACCAGCACGCCGTCGTCCAGTTCGTCCGCTCGCGGTAGCGCACCGCGCCGGGCACGGGCGCCGGCCCGTGCCCGGTCGCACCTCGGCCTTGCGTTCGCGCCGCGGCGCCGGAAGATCAGGCCGATGGAGCCTCGAATCGGAGAGGTCGTCCCCGACCGCCCGCCGCCGCGCGAGCTCGAGAGCGCGCGGCTGCTCGCCCGCCTGCTCGACGACGCCATCCCGATCCCCGGGACGCCGTGGCGGATCGGCATCGACCCGCTGCTCGGGCTCCTGCCCGCCCTGGGCGACTTCGTGGGCGCGGTGCTGTCGAGCTGGCTCATCGTCGTCGCCGCGCGGATGGGCGCGCCGAAGGCCATCGTCGCGCGCATGGGGCTCAACGTGGCGGTGGAGACGATCGTCGGGATCGTCCCCGGCCTCGGCGATCTCTTCGACGCCGCGTGGAAGGCGAACCGGCGCAACCTCGCGCTCCTCGAGGCGTGGCAGGCGCGGCCGGTCGCGACGGAGCGCGCGAGCCTGGCCCGGGTCGCCGGCATCGTGCTCGGCGTCCTCGCGCTGGCGATCGCCGTCGTCTACGGCGGCTGGCGGCTGCTCGCCTGGGCGATGCAGGGCGCCGGCGCCGGGTGAGGGTCACGGCGGTGCGCCGGGCTCCGCCGCCGCGAGCGCCGCGCGGACCGCCGCCGCCGCCGCCGCGGGCCAGGGCACCAGCGGCACCTCCCGGAAGGTCGCGTCCGCGAGCGCGAGCAACGCGCGCGCCGCCTCCGCGGGTGGCCGCGCGAGCGCCTCGTCCAGCGCGCGCGCCGCGCCGGGCCAGCCGCGCTCGACGCGGCGGAACGGATCGAGGTCGTCGGGGACGGCGCCGGGCGCGGCGGGGATCGTCGCTGCGAGGAGCCGCAGGAAGTGGCCGGCCGCGTGCGCGCGGACGAGGAGGCCCGCCGAGAGCCGCTCGCCCCGGGCCGCGCGCTGCCCGCCCACGAGCAGCGCCCCCAGGAGCTGTCCGGCCTCGAACCGGAGGTCGGGGCGCGGCGCGCTCGCCGCCGTCGCGGCCCGCACGGCCTCCATGCGCGACGCGACGTCGGCGCGGTCGAGGAGCACGCGGAAGCGGTTCACGCGCGCGAGCGCGAGCTCCTCGAGGTCGAAGACCGCCAGCTCGGCGAGGTGGCCGTCGTCCCAGATCGCCTTGAGCCCGTGCGCGGTCTCCCGGTGCCAGAGCACGATGCGGCCGGGCTCCGGGAGCCACCCCGCGTCCGCCCGGAGCCGCTCCTGCGCGCCGGCGCGGGTGACGACGAAGAAGTCGTGGTCCGAGAACCGGTCGGGCGGCGGGGGCAGCCCGGACATGGAGCCGAGCGCCACGAGCCCGAGCACGTCGGGGTCGGGGGAGAGCCGCTCGGCGAGGAGCTCCGTGAACCGGTCGTAGGCGCGTGGGTCCATGCGCCGAGGGTTATCGCGCCCACCCGGCGGGCGCGAGGGCCCCGCCAGACCGCGGCCCGGCGGCGGGCCCGTTCGGGTCCCGATGATGCGGCCGGCGCCCCGCCGTCTATGTACCGGAGGCCATGGTGACCGCGGAACAGCTGCAGCAGCATCGGGAAGCGCTCGTGGGGCACTGCTACCGCATGCTCGGCTCGGCCGACGAGGCGGACGACGCGGTGCAGGAGACGCTCGTCCGGGCGTGGCGGGCGCTGGAAGGCTTCGACGGCCGCGCCTCGCTCCGGACGTGGCTCTACCGGATCGCGACCAACGTCTGCCTCGACGCGCTCGGCGACCGGGCGCGGCGCGAGCGGCCCGTCGCCATGGGGCCGGTCGGCACCGTGCACGACGACCTCGTCGAGCGACCGCGCACGCACTGGCTCGAGCCGATCCCCGACGTCCACGCCATCCCCGCCGACGCCGATCCGGCCGAGCGCGTCGCGCTCCGGCAGAGCATCCGCCTCGCGTTCGTCGCGGCGCTGCAGCGGCTCCCGCCCCGGCAGCGCGCCGCGCTCCTCCTCGCCGAGGTGCTGGGCTGGTCGGCCGCGGAGATCGCGGGCGCGCTCGAGACCACGGTGGCGGCCGTGAACAGCGCGCTGCAGCGGGCCCGGGCGACGCTCGCCGAGGAGGCGCCTCCGGAGCGGATCTCCGCTCTCACGCCGGCACAGGAGACGCTGCTCGGGCGCTACGTCGAGGCGTTCGAGCGGTACGACCTGGACGCGCTCACCGCGCTCCTGCGCGAGGACGCGACGCTGTCGATGCCGCCGTACACGCTGTGGCTGCGCGGCCCGCAGGCGGTCCGCGACTGGTTCCTGGGCCGCGGCATCGCCTGCCGCGGCTCGCGGCTCGTCGCCACCGCCGCCAACGGGCTGCCGGCCTTCGGGCAGTACAAGCCCGCTGGCCCGGGTGGCCCGCTCCGGCCGTGGTCGCTCATCCTGGTGGAGCTCGACGGCGACCGCATCGCCTCGATGACCCACTACCTCGACACCGCCGTCCACTTCCCGCGCTTCGGCCTCCCGCCGGAGCTCGACCCGAGGAGCGCAGCGTGGCCCAGCGTCAGCTGTTCGTGAACCTGCCCGTCCGCGACCTCGAGCGGAGCAAGGCGTTCTTCGCCCGGCTCGGGTTCGAGTTCAACCCTCGGTTCACCGACGCGAACGCCGCCTGCATGGTGGTGAGCGAGCTCGGGTTCGTGATGCTGCTCCAGGAGCGGTTCTTCCGCTCGTTCACGAAGCGCGAACCGTGCGACACCTCCCGCCAGACCGAGGCGCTCGTCGCCTTCTCGTGCGAGAGCCGCGCGGCGGTGGACGCGCTCGCCGGCGCCGCCCTCGACGCGGGCGGCGCGCCGGCGATGGAGCCGGTGGACCACGGCTTCATGTACGAGCGGAGCTTCTACGACCTCGACGGCCACCACTGGGAGGCCTTCTGGATGGACCCGAAGCGCGCCGAGGGGTAGGGGACGCATGCCCCGAGGCTGGCACGCCCCGGGGCCGCGGCCTCAGCGGCCTCCGCCGCCCATGAACCGCTTCATCGCCATCGCGGCGATCCCCGCGAGCGCCGCCTTGGCGAGCGGGTTGGACAGCGCGCCGCCGCCCCCGCCCCCTCCGCCGAGCAGGCCGCGCAGGACGCCCGGGCCGGCGCCGTGGAGCCGCGACGTGAGCTCGGCGAGCATGCCGGGCTCCTGCATGCGATCCGGGCTGGCGTTGCCGACGAGGTCGGGGAAGCTGAAGTCCTGCCGCCGCGCCTGCTGCTGGATGTGCTCGGCGAACTGGCGCCGCTCCTCCGGCGAGAAGCGAGCGAACGTCTGCTCGGCCGCCTGCCGGTACTCGTCGGGCGGCAGGGCCTTCGAGACGCGGCCGTAGTGGTCGAGCGTCTCCCGGTCGTCGATGCCGTCGTACGGTGCGCCGCGCTCGAAGCGCTGGATGAAGTCGCCCGCGCCCTGCTGCCCGCCGATCGCTCCCATGAGTCCGTCGAGAAGTCCCATCGCCCACGCTCCTTTCGAGGTGGACGAAACGTGGACCCCGCCACGGCGGGAGGCAACGGCGCGCGCCGGCCGCTCAGCCGTGCGCGTAGGTCTCCATCGCCGCGGCGAGGGCAGCGCCGGGCGGCACCGGGCGCCCCTGCCGCGAGAGCGCCTGCTCGAGGGCGGCGAGCACCGCGAGCACGTTCTCCTGGCGCGCGGACTCGCCCATGAGCCCGATGCGCCAGACCTGGCCCGCGAGCGGCCCGAGCCCGCCGCCGATCTCGATGCCGCGCTCGGCGAGGAGCGCGCGCCGGACCGCCGCCTCGTCCACGCCCGGCGGCACGCGCACGCAGCTCAGCATCGGGAGCCGGTGCCCCTCGGCCGCCTGCGGGGCGCAGCCGAGGGCGCCCAGGCCGGCGAGGAGCGCCGCGGAGTGGAGCGCGTGGCGGGCGAACCGGGTCGGGAGGCCCTCCTCGAGCACCAGGCGGAGCGCCTCGCGGAGCGCGTAGACCATGCTGATGGGCGCGGTGTGGTGGTAGACGCGCTTCCCCTCGGCCCAGTAGTCGGCCACGAGGCCCGCGTCGAGGTACCAGCTCTGGACCTTGGTACGCCGTGCGCGGACGGTCTCGAGCGCTCGCGGGGAGAGCGTGAGCGGGGCGAGGCCCGGCGGGCACGAGAGGCACTTCTGCGTGCCGGAGTAGCAGGCGTCCACCTCCCACGCGTCCACCTCCACCGGCACGCCGGCGAGCGAGGTGACCGTGTCGAGGACGAGGAGCGCGCCGTGGGCGTGGCAGAGCCGCCCGAGGCCCTCGACCGGCTGGTGCGCGCCCGTGGACGTCTCCGCGTGGACGAGCGCGACCGCCTTCACCGTCCCCTCGCGCGCGAGCGCCTCCTCGAGGCGGTCCAGGTCGCACACCGCGCCCCAGGGGAGCTCCAGCCGCACCGCGCGCCCCCCGGCCCGCGTCACGACCTCCGCCATGCGGTTCCCGAACACGCCGGCCACGACCACGATCACCGTGTCGCCGGGCTCGACGAGGTTCACGAGCGCCGCCTCCATACCCGCGGACCCGGTCCCGGACAGGGCGATGGTGAAGGCGTTCTCGGTCCGGAAGACGGCGCGCAGCATCCCCTGGACCTCGGTCATGAGCTCGAGGAACCGCGGGTCGAGGTGCCCGAGCAGCGGGGTCGAGAGCGCGCGCAGCACGCGCGGGTGGACCTGGCTCGGCCCCGGGCCGAGGAGGAGGCGGGTGGGGGGCGTGAGCTCCTGCGGGATGGGCGCGTCCATGGCAGACCTCTCGCGCCGGAAGGTGGAGCGTCGGCGTCGCGCGGGCACGTCCCGTGCGCGCCGCGGCCCGCGAGGGTGCGCGCGGGCGCAGCAGCGCGCGTCCCGGCGAGGGACCACGCGCGCCGCCGCGGACGCGACGCGTGCTCGTTCTGCCTGCAAACGTTTGGCCTGATCGCGCTTGCTGCGACGTGGGCGAAGTGGAATGGATGGTGCGCTCCCGGCGGTCGCGCGCGTGAAGGGAGAGGGCGTGCGCGGCGGTCCCGTGCCCGGGAGCTGACACTCACAGTCGAAGCTCGAGGCTTCGCGAAGGAGAAGAAGGATGCGCCACACGACGCTCGCCGTTCTGCTGGTGTTCACCGCTTGTGCAACCGCCGAGAAGAAGCCGGTCGAGGCGGCGGCGCCGGCCGCGCCCGCGGCGGCCGAGCCCGCGAAGCCGGCCGCGACCGCCGGCGCGCTCGCCGTGGTGGAGTTCGCGAGCGCCACCGCCACGAAGGCCGGGGCCGAGCTGACCGAGACGAAGTACTCCGAGCGGCCGGACGACGCCGCCATCACCGAGAAGAAGTTCGAGAACGGCGCGGTGACCTGGGTCGGCCAGGTCGGCTTCGGCAAGGGCTCGTCGTGGGCGGGCATCGGGTTCTGGGCCTTCGTCAAGGGGGACAGGTCGCCGGTGGACCTCAGCGCCGCGAAGGCGGTCACGATCCGCCTCGCCTCGCCGACCACCCGGGCCCTGCGCGTGCGGATCGCGGGCGCGGACGAGAAGATCCGGAACATGGGGTGCTACCCCGTCTCCACGCAGCAGGTGACCGCCGAGCTGAAGGAGTACACGATCCCGCTCTCCCAGTTCGCGCCGGAGGGCTGGTGCGCCGGCAACGGCCGCTCGATCCAGCAGACCGTGCCGCAGGTCGCGGGCTTCGAGATCGTGGACCTCGCGATCCAGAAGGCGCCCACCAGCTTCTCGGTCGGCACGATCACCGTCCAGTAGGGCGGCGCCGAGCGCGCGGGCCGGCGGCGGGCCCGCGCGCTCCTTTCGCGCGGCGGCGGGCGCGCGGTACCATCCTCCGATGCGCGCCCGCCCCGCCCGCCTCCTCGCCCTGCTCGCCGCCGCCTTCGCCCCGCTGCGGGCGTTCGCGGACGAGCCCGCCCTCCTGCTCCCGCCCAACCTCGGCCGGACCGATCTGGTCTGGGTCTTCGGGCGGGTGCTCGAGGAGCGGTACGGCGAGCACGGGCCGGGCGCCTTCCGCACGCTCCGCCAGCTCGCGGGGCGCAACCTGCCGAACGCCGAGGTGGAGGTCTCGTTCCTCGGCCGCACCGCGCGCGGCGTGTCCGGCCACGACGGCGAGTTCGAGGTCGCGCTCCGGCCCGCGCCGGGCGAGAGCTTCCGGCCCGGCCGCCACGAGGCCGAGGTGCGCGTGAAGGACGTGAAGGCCGCGGCCGCGGTGCTCGTGGTCGCGCCCGGCGCGCCGTACCTCCTCGTCTCGGACTTCGACGACACGGTCGCGGTGACGAACGTGACCGAGCTCCGGAAGGTCGCGAGGAACACCTTCCTCCACACCGCGGAGACGTTGCCCCCCGTGCCGGGGATGGCGCGCCTGTACCAGTGCTTCGCGAGCGCCGGCGCGCCGGTGACGTTCGTCTCCGGCTCGCCCGTGCAGCTCGCGCCGCGGCTCGCCCGGTTCCTCGAGAAGAACGAGTTCCCGCCCGCGGGGCTCCACCTGCGGAACATGGGCTGGAAGACGGTGCGCGGCGGCTACAAGGAGCCGGCGCTCGCGCGGCTCGCCGCCCGCTTCCCGGACCTCCCGTTCGTCCTCGTCGGCGACAGCGGCGAGCGCGACCCGGAGATCTACGCCGCCTTCCAGCGCGGGAACCCCGGCCGCGTGCTCCGCGCTTACATCCGGAAGGCGACGCCCACGCCCGGTCCGGCCTCGCGCTTCGAGGGCCTGGTGGCGTTCGCGGAGCCGGCGGAGGTGGCCGCCGACGCGGCCGCGAACGGGCTGCTCGCGCCCGGCTGCGCCATCGCGCAGTGACGCCGCGGCCGTCACCTGCTCGCGGACTGGCGTCCTCGCCCCCGCCCGGGCGATCATCGCCCCTTGATCGCACTGCCCTCGCGCGGCCGCACCGTCCTCGTCCTCTCCTCGGGGCTCGCCCTGCTGGCGCTCTGGGCCGGCTGGGCGCCGGTGGACCGCGCCGACTGGCTCCTCGAGAACGCGCTCACGGTCCTCGCCCTGGCCGCGCTCGCCGCGAGCTACCGCGTCCTCCCGCTCTCGCGGCTCTCGTACGCGCTCAGCTTCCTCTTCCTGTGCCTCCACACCGTCGGGTCCCACTACACGTACTCGCTCGTCCCTTACGACGCGTGGCTCCGCGGCCTCACCGGCTGGTCGCTGGACGCGGCGCTGGGCTGGGACCGCAACATGTACGACCGGCTCGTGCACACCTGCTACGGGCTCCTCCTCGCCAACCCCCTGCGCGAGGTGGTGCTCCGGGTGGGCGGCATGAAGGGGTTCTGGGGCTACTTCCTGCCGCTCGACGTCACGATGTCCACGTCGATGGTCTACGAGCTGATCGAGTGGGGCGCGGCGATCGCCTTCGGCGGCGGCCTCGGCGCGGCGTTCCTCGGGTCGCAGGGCGATCCGTGGGACGCGCAGAAGGACATGGCGGTCGCGTCGCTCGGGGCGCTCGTGGCCATGCTCGTGACCGCCGCCGTGAACGCCCGGTTCCGCCGCGACTTCGCGCGCGAGTTCATCGAGAGCCTGCGCGTGAAGGACCCGCGGCCGCACGGCGAGGAGACGCTGCGCCGGATGACGGGCGGGTGAGGCTCCCCTCGAAATGAGCAGCGCCGGGCGCCCGCGGATGGCACGGTCCGAGCACCATGCACGATCCCCTTCGCCTCCGCAGCGCGCGCGCCTCGAACCTCCACCGCCTCGCGCTGTTCGGCGCGGCCCTGCTCGCAGGTTGCGCAGGCGCCGGGGGCGGGAAGGGCGCCGCGGAGCCGTACAGCTACTCCATCGACGAGGCCGGTGGGCTGCCCGCCGGGTACGTCCTCGCCTGGTCGGACGAGTTCGACGGCACGGGCCTCCCGGACGCGAGCAAGTGGGCGTACGACACGCACGCGAACCGGACCGGCTGGTACAACTCCGAGCTGCAGTACTACGCGAACGCACGGACCGAGAACAGCCGGCTGGTGAACGGCCGCCTCGTGATCGAGGCGAAGAAGGAGTCGGCCGCGGGGTTCCCGGACGCGAGGTCCGGCGCGCCGCAGGAGTACACCTCGGCGCGTCTCGTCACCCAGGGGAAGCAGAGCTGGACCTACGGCTTCATCGAGGTGCGCGCGAAGATCCCCTGCGAGAAGGGCATCTGGCCCGCGATCTGGCTCCTCTCCGCCAAGGGCGGCGCCCAGTGGCCGCTCGACGGCGAGATCGACATGATGGAGCACATCAACACCGAGGACCGCGTGCACTTCTCGGTGCACACCGGCGATCGCAACCACGTGAAGCGGACCCAGGCCACGGTCACGCGGACGGTGGACCTGTGTGACGGCGCGTTCCACGACTACCAGCTCACCTGGACCGCCCGGGAGCTCAAGCTGGGCATGGACGGCCGCAACTACTTCCAGTACCGCGACGAGGACCTCGGGTACGGGCAGTGGCCGTTCGCCGGTCCGCAGTACCTGCTCCTCAACGTCGCCGTGGGCGGCAGCTGGCCCGGCGCGCCCGACGCCACCACCTTCGCGGCGCCGGTGCAGATGGAGGTCGAGCACGTCCGCGTGTACCGGGCGCCCTGAGCCGGACCGGCGGGCGGAGGGCCGGCAGGCGGCAGCGGGCGCGCGGGGCGCCCGCAAGAACCGCTTGGTCCGGCCAAGCGAGGCGTGCAGAATGCGGCCTCCACTCCCCCACGTTCCGGAGGCAACCGCGTGCCACGCCGCGACGACGTGAAGAAGGTCCTCATCATCGGCTCGGGTCCCATCGTCATCGGCCAGGCCGCCGAGTTCGACTACTCGGGCACCCAGGCCTGCAAGGCGCTGAAGAAGCTCGGGTACCGGATCGTCCTCGTCAACTCGAACCCCGCGACCATCATGACCGACCCGGGCATGGCGGACGCGACGTACATCGAGCCGCTCGACGCGGAGACGCTCACCGAGATCATCAAGAAGGAGCGGCCGGACGCGCTCCTGCCCAACCTCGGCGGGCAGACGGGGCTCAACCTCTCGAGCGAGCTGGCGAAGCGCGGCGTCCTCGACCAGTACGGCGTCCGCGTGATCGGCGTGAACCTCGACGCCATCCAGCGCGGCGAGGACCGGGAGACCTTCAAGCAGACGATGGCGCGGATCGGCGTGGAGACGGCGCGCAGCGAGATCGCGACCACGCTCGAGCAGGCGATGGCGGCCGGGGCGCGCATCGGGCTCCCGGTGGTGGTCCGCCCCGCGTACACGATGGGCGGCACGGGCGGCGGCTTCGCCTACAACGTCGAGGAGCTGGAGGAGATCGTCACCCGCGGCCTCGCCGCGAGCCCGGTCTCGCAGGTCCTCGTCGAGGAGTCGGTGCTCGGCTGGGAGGAGCTGGAGCTCGAGGTCGTCCGCGACGCGAAGGGGCAGAAGATCACCGTCTGCTTCATCGAAAACGTGGACGCGATGGGCGTGCACACGGGCGACTCGTACTGCACCGCCCCGATGCTCACCATCTCCCCGGAGCTGCAGGCGCGGCTGCAGGAGTACTCGTACCGGATCGTGGACGCCATCGAGGTCATCGGCGGCACGAACGTGCAGTTCGCGCACGATCCCCGCACCGGCCGCGTGGTCGTCATCGAGATCAACCCGCGCACCTCGCGCTCGTCCGCGCTCGCCTCCAAGGCGACCGGCTTCCCCATCGCGCTCGTCTCGTCGATGCTCGCCGCCGGGCTCACGCTGGACGAGATCCCCTACTGGCGCGACGGGACCCTCGACCGCTACACGCCCTCGGGCGACTACGTGGTGGTGAAGTTCGCCCGCTGGGCGTTCGAGAAGTTCAAGGGCGTGAAGGACCGGCTCGGCACCCAGATGCGCGCGGTCGGCGAGGTGATGTCGATCGGCAAGACCTACAAGGAGGCCTTCCTGAAGGCCATCCGCTCGCTCGAGAGTGGGCGCGCGGGGCTCGGCTTCGCGAAGGACTTCCACCAGAAGTCGGTCGAGGAGCTGCTCGAGCTGCTGAAGGAGCCGACCAGCGAGCGCCAGTTCGTGCTGTACGAGGCGATCCGCAAGGGCGCCGATCTCGGGCTGCTCCAGGAGCGCACGCACATCAAGCGCTGGTTCCTGCAGCAGATGAAGGAGCTCGTGGAGCTCGAGGAGGAGCTGCTGCGCCACGCGGGCGCGCTCCCGCCCGACGCGCTCCTCACCCGCGCCAAGAAGGACGGCTTCTCCGACAAGTACCTCGCCCAGCTCCTGCGCGTGCCCGAGACCCAGGTCCGCGAGCGCCGGACGGCGCTCGGGGTGGTCGAGGGCTGGGAGCCCGTCCCGGTGAGCGGCGTGGAGGACGCGGCCTACTACTTCTCCACGTACCGCGCGCCCGACGCGGTCGCGCCGGTCGCCGGGAAGAAGAAGGTGATGGTCCTCGGCGGCGGCCCGAACCGGATCGGGCAGGGCATCGAGTTCGACTACTGCTGCGTCCACACCGCCTTCGCGCTGCGCGACGCCGGCTACCAGTCGATCATGGTCAACTGCAACCCGGAGACGGTCTCGACCGACTACGACACGTCGAACCGGCTCTACTTCGAGCCGGTCACGGTCGAGGACGTCCTCGCCATCTACCAGAAGGAGAAGCCCGAGGGCGTGGTGGTGCAGTTCGGCGGCCAGACGCCGCTCAACATCGCCCGCCAGCTCGAGCAGGCGGGCGTGAAGATCCTCGGGACGACCACCGAGACCATCGACCTCGCCGAGGACCGGGAGCGGTTCAGCGCGGTCGCGCGCAAGCTGGGCATCCCGCAGCCCGAGTCCGGGCTCGCCCGCAACGGCGACGAGGCGCTCGCCCTCGCGCGCCGCATGGGCTACCCGCTCATCGTCCGCCCGTCGTACGTGCTCGGTGGCCGCGGCATGGAGGTGGTCCACGACGAGGAGATGCTGCGCCACTACGTGACCAAGGCGGTCGAGGTCACGCCGGAGCGGCCGATCTACGTGGACCGGTTCCTCCAGGACGCGATCGAGACCGAGGCGGACGCGATCTGCGACGGCACGGACGCCTTCGTGCCGGCCGTGATGGAGCACGTCGAGATGGCCGGCGTCCACTCCGGCGACTCCGCGTGCATCATCCCGCCCGTGAACATCTCCCCCGCGCACCTCGCGACGATCGAGGACTACACCAAGCGGCTCGCCCTCGAGCTGAAGGTGGTCGGCCTCATCAACGTCCAGTACGCGATCGCGGGCGGCGTGGTGTACGTGCTCGAGGCCAACCCGCGCGCCAGCCGGACGGTGCCGATCGTCAGCAAGGTCTGCGACATCCCGATGGCCCGCGTCGCCGCCCAGGTGATCCTGGGGGCGAAGCTCTCGGACCTGAAGCTCACGCGCAAGCCCGTCCCGCACTTCGGCGTGAAGGAGGCGGTCTTCCCCTTCTACATGTTCCCGGAGGTGGATCCGGTCCTCGGGCCCGAGATGCGCTCCACGGGTGAGGTCCTGGGCCTCGCGAAGAGCCCGGGGCTCGCCTTCTACAAGGCGCAGC
>Ga0196971_1001064_pt1 | contig 13896 bp, 12 predicted proteins | sample S1v_1013CmetaG_FD_148660 | JGI IMG/M metagenome (GOLD analysis project Ga0196971, IMG submission 148660) | Soil microbial communities from Anza Borrego desert, Southern California, United States - S1+v_10-13C | ecosystem: Environmental > Terrestrial > Soil > Desert | place: USA: California... | reverse complement strand
TCATCAAGATGGGCGGGCCCGCCATCGCCGGGCCGATGCTGTGGCCGCTGCTGACCATGGCCTTTGCCTTCACCGCCTACTTCGTCACCGTCTCGCTGCTGCGGGTCAAGTCCGAGATCGTCGCCCGCAAGATCCAGACGCTGCGTCTCAGCCAGGCTCAGGGGTAAGACCATGACCGATTTCTTCGCGATGGGCGGCTACGCCGCCTACGTCTGGCCCGCCTACATCCTGGCGGGCGTGATCGTGGTCTGGCTGCTGGCAGCGACGCTGCAGGGCTTGCGCGCCCACGAGGCGACGCTGAAGGCGCTGGAAGGGACCCGCCCGACCCGCCGCCGCGCGCGGCGCGACGCCGCTCCGGCCGCCACCCCCGTGGTGGAGGCAGGTGAGGCATGACCCGCAAGAAACGCCGCCTGTACATGCTGATGCTGGGCCTCTTGGGCCTGGGCACGGCGACCGCGCTCTCGCTGACCGCGTTCCAGGACAACCTGGTGTTCTTCTTCAGCCCGAGCGACCTCCAGGTCCGCGCGGCCGAGGTGAAGGACCGCAGCTTCCGCCTGGGCGGCCTGGTCGAGGAGGGCAGCTTCAAGCGCCAGGGCGACGGCATCACCGTGGAATTCCGCGTCACCGACGGCGTCAACGGTGTGCCGGTCAGCTACCGCGGCCAGCTCCCCGACCTGTTCCGCGAAGGCCAGGGCGTGGTGACCGAGGGCAAGCTGCGCCCCGACGGCGTCTTCCTGGCGCGCGAGGTGCTCGCCAAGCACGACGAGAACTACATGCCGCCCGAGGTGACCGACGCGCTCAAGCGCGCCGAGCACTTCAAGGACACCGGCAAGACCGTCAAGCACTGACCGTCCGGCAACGCACCGGACACCCGGCAGGAACGCGGCAGCGGCGCCCCGCTGCCCGTCCGCCGTTTCGGGAGAAAATGCCCATGGTACCCAAGGCCCAGCAGCTCGTCTGGAGCGAGGCGTTCGCGCTTGGCGACGACGAGATCGACGAGCAGCACCAGCAGCTCTTCGAAATCTACAACGGCGCCCTCAAGGTGCTGCACGAGCACCCGGCCGACCTCACCCCGGCCGCGGTGTTGCAAGCGGTCTTCGACTACACCGAATACCACTTCGTCACCGAGCAGGCGCTGATGACGACGCTGCGCTATCCCGACCGCCACGAGCACGTGCGCGAACACCAGGCGCTGCTGTCGGTGATGCAGGCGCTGGTCGGGCGGGTGGACGACAACCCCACCCTGCTGTCCGACATGGTCGGCCTTCTGCGCGTCTGGATCCAGGGCCACATCCTGCACACCGACCGCCGGCTGGGCGAGTTCCTGAAGGCCCAGAGGTAGGGGGGGGCCCAGGGCAGGCGCCTCTACGGGCTTCACCCCACGCGCACCGAGCGCAGGAAGCGGTCGACCTCGCTGCTCAGCAGGCCGGACTGTTCGGTGACGCCGTGCGAGGAGGTCAGCACGCATTCGGCCGCCGTCTCGGCGTTGCTCGCCACCGTGCTGACGCGGGCGATGTTGGCCGAGACGTCGGCCGTGCTCTCCACCGCCATCTGGGTGCTGCGGGCGATCTCCACGGTCGCGGCGTGCTGCTGCTCCACCGCCGCGGCGATGTCGGCGGCAACCATGTCGATCTCGCCGATGATGGCGCCGATGTCGTTCATCGCCGAGGTCGCCTCGCCGGTCGCCGTCTGCACCGAGGAGATCAGGCCGCGGATCTCGTCGGTGGCCTTGGCGGTCTGGTTGGCCAGGCTCTTCACCTCGGCCGCCACCACGGCGAAGCCGCGGCCCGCCTCGCCGGCGGCGGCGGCCTCGATGGTGGCGTTCAGCGCCAGGATGTTGGTCTGCGAGGCGATGCGGTGGATCAGCGCCACCGCGTCGCCGATCTTCTGCGCGGCGGCGTTGAGGGACTGCACGCTCTCCTGGCTGGCGTGCGCGCGGTCCACGGCGGCGCGGGCGATGTTGCTGGACTGCGAGACCTTGGCGTTGATGCGCTCGATGGACTGGGTCAGGCTGCCGGCGGCGCAGGCGGCGGTCTGCACGCTGCGCGTCGCCTCCTCGGCGGCCGCCGCCACGGCCGCCGACAGGCGGCTGGTCTCGTCGGCGGTCTCGGCCATGGACTGGGCGGTGTACTCCAGCTCGGTCGAGGAGGCGGAGACGCTGCGCACCACGCCGTTGACGCTCGCCTCGAAGCTGTCGGCGAGCTGTTCCATCATGCGGCGCTTGTCGATCTCTGCCTGGGCGTCGCGCTCCTTCTGCTCCTGCTCCAGGCGGCGCACGGCCAGCATGTTCTGCTTGAACACCTCGACCGCGCGGGCCATGTCGCCGATCTCGTCGCGCATGGCGGTGCCGGGGACATCGGCCGCCAGGTCCTCGTGCGTCAGCCGGTCCATGGAGGCGGTGAGGCGCTGGATCGGCCGGCTCATCAGCGTGCCGACGCCCAGCCCGGCCAGCAGCGTCAGCACCGCCGCCCCGGCGCCCATCAGCACCATCTCCTGCTCCAGGCGGTTGATGGTGGCGAACAGCTCCTCTTCGGGCAGCAGCGCCATCGCCGACCAGTGCAGGCCGGGGAAGTCGCCGGCACCCGCGCTGTGGGCATAGCCGACGGCCTGCTCGCTCCCGGTCGCCGGGTGGCGGGCCAGCACGGCGCCGCTCTGGCCCTTGACAGCGGCCAGCGCCGCCTCGGATTGGGCGTCCATCCAGGGCGATGCGCCGACGCGCGCCGGATCGCGGACCGCCTTGTCCTTGGCACGGGTCGCGGCGGTCAGCTCGGCGAGCGTGCGGCCGGCCTGGTCGAGCAGCACGATCTCCGTCCCCGGCATGCCGCTGGAGGCCAGGTGCTTGTAGGCCGAGGCGATCGCGTCGTCGACCACCGAGAAGTCGGCGAAGTTGACCCAGACCGCCAGGGGATTGCCGTCCTTGTCGCGCACCGGGGCGGCGAACACCAGGCTGTAGCCGTCGTTGCCGCGCAGCTTGGCGACCTCGGGCACGAACTGCGGCGGCTCGACCACGGTGCCGGTCAGGCCGTTGCGCCCCTCCAGGAACTGGCCGGCGACCGCCTTCCTCAGCCAGGGCGCGTCCTTGAAGCTGTGGTCGTAGAGCCAGAGCGTGTCCATGGGCTTGCCGGCGCCGTCGATGGTGGGCACCGCCAGCACCTTGCCCTTGGGATCGACCAGCGCCATCAGGTTGTAGACGCCGTAGACGCGCATGTAGGCGTTCATGGCGTCGGTCAGCGGGTTCGGGTAGTCGGGGGTGTTCCAGTACGCCTTGACCTGGGTCGCGCGGTTGAGCGCGAACGCCTGTACGTCGGCATAGCGCTGGAGGAGGTTGCGGTCGATGGTCTCGGTGATCTGCACCGCGGCGTCGCCGGCCCGCTGGAGCCCCATCTCGCGGAACTCGCCCTCGCTGCTCAGCACGCTGAGGAAGCCGCCCAGGGCGGGCAGCGCCGCGAAGACCAGGAGCCACCCCGTCAGCTTGACGCGGATGCTGCCGAGCGTCTTGCGCAGAACGTCCGTGCGCATGGTCATACCCTTCAATACGAACCCTCGGCGATCCGTTTGCAAGATCCGGTGCAGTTGGCGGAATGGCGTTTCCCTGCGGGTTGCGGCGCATCGGGCATCCCGGTTCCGGGAACGCAGGGGCCTCGTTCCCGGATCGGGGAAGGGCGATGCGCCCGGGACGGCGGTTTGCCGGGACCGGAGCCTTGGCCTGCCGCTTGCACAGGGGGCTGCGGTTTCTGATCCCCTGTATCGACGAGACGACACCATGAAGAACCGCTTCTGCGCCCTGATCGCTGCTGGCCTGCTGGCCGGCGCCGCCGTGCCCGCGATGGCCGCCGACTCCTACAAGCTGGACCCGTCGCACGTCAGCGTCGTGTTCAAGGTCAACCACCTGGGCTATTCGTCCTTGTGGGGCCGCTTCAACGCGGTTTCCGGCAACTTCGTGCTCGACAACGCCAACCCGGCCGCCAGCAAGGTCGAGATCGTCATCAAGACGGAGAGCGTCGACACCAACCACCAGAAGCGCGACGACCACCTGCGCTCGCCCGACTACCTGAACTCGGTCGAGTTCCCGGAAATGAAGTTCGTCAGCACCTCGGTCGAGAAGACCGGCGACAAGACCGCCAAGGTGCACGGCAACCTGACCCTGCTCGGCGTGACCAAGCCGGTGGTGCTCGACGCGGTGCTGAACGCCGCCGGCGCGCACCCCTTCCGCAAGGAAGTGCAGATGGCCGGCCTGTCGGCGACCACCAAGATCAAGCGTTCGGACTTCGGCCTGACCTACTCGGTCCCGGCCATCGGCGACGATCTCGACCTGTTCCTGGAGATCGAAGGCATCAAGCAGTAAGCCTTCGCGCTCACGGTCTGGATGCGGGCCCACCCTCGGGTGGGCCCGTTTCCGTTTCCAGGGGCCGTCAGTCCGTGGCGTTGCCGTCCGGGCGCTCGGCGACCTGCATGGGCGGCATGCGGCGCGACAGCGCCTCCACGTAGACGCGGGTGCTGCGCGGCAGCGCCTGCCGGCCGCTCAGCGCGGCGCCATAACAGCCCGGCCCGCAGTTGTACGCCGCCAGGAATCCCGGCCAGCCGAAGCGGTCGTGCAGCTCGCGCAGGTAGGCGGTGCCGGCCAGGATGTTGTCGCGCGGATCGGCCGGATCGGCGCCTAGGCGGTGGCGTTCGCGCATTGCCCGATAGGTCGGCCCCGTCAGCTGCATCAGCCCGACCGCGTCGCCCAGGCGGGCGTCGGCGCGGCCGCTGCTCTCGTGGTGGATGACCGCGCGGATCCAGGGTTCGGGAATGCCGAACCGCACGCTGGCCTCGCGCACGTGCGGCGACCAGGGATCGGACGAGGCGCGGCCGTCGCGGGCCGGCGCCGCGGCACCGACCCGGTGTGTCGGGGCGTCGCCCGTCGGGAGGGAGAAGGGAGCGGAGGAGCAGCCGGACAGGGCGGCGCCGCAGGCCAGCGCGAACGCCAGCGGAAGAACGGGAAGTCGCATTGCGAACCCAGAGCGGACGTGCTTTCGGGAAGCACAGAAATCACTCTGGGCATTGCAAGCCACGGGCCAGAGCGTGGCTGTTCAGTGCTTTGGAATTGGTTGGGAATTGGCGGTTTTCCTGATGGATCATTGCTCGGTATCCGTCATCCCCGCGAAGGCGGGGGTCCAGGAACTGTGCCAAGCCTTGGCGTCGTCAGGCTGCCTGGGTTCCCGCTTTCGCGGGAATGACGGTGGAGGGGCTACAGTGGAGTGCAATCAGTCGCTTCTTCCAGACAGTCGGATGCACTCAACGACGGTCAAAAGAAAAGGCCGGCACTGGGCCGGCCCCTCATTCTTGGTCCCTCCGGCAGGCGGGAACGCCCCTACCGCTGCCGCAACTGGCCGCAGCAGTCGGGGGCGACGGCGATGGTGCGGGTTTCGCCGTTCAGGCCGGGGAAGTCGGTGAACAGCGCCGCCACCAGGGCCGGCAGGACCTCCGGCAGGTTGCGGTTGCTCCCCTCGCTGTAGCTGCGCCCCTCGAACAGCTTCACGGGCTCGGTCGCCTTCTTGCGGGCGTCGGTGATGCTCAGCTCGACCCAGCGGGTGAACACGGTGAAGCTCTGCACGTCGTTCAGCGGCGGCGTGTAGCAGTCGAACGGCGGCATCATCCGTGCGCAGTTCTGCCGCGTCCAGTAGGACTCCCGCCCGTACAGCGGCGTGGTGACGATCTCCGAGCGGCCGTTGTCGATGCCGTAGCGGAATTCGACCACCAGGTCGGCCGGCTTGCCGGCGGGCGCCTGGCGGTAACCGGCGGCGGCCATCTGGCTGATCACCTGCGAGGCGTAGGTGTCGAACTCGACGCTGCCCGCCTGGTCCTTCTGCGGCCGGACCACGAAGGTCTCGCCCTTCGGCGGCAGGTCACGATGGAAGCGGGTGACGGTCGCCTGGAAGTTGGGGGTTCCGCAGGCCGACAGGGCGAACAGGAACAGCAGCAGGAGGGCTTTCATCATGATGGCGTGTCTCGCTGGAGCGGTGGCCCGCGGTCAGTGTGCCTGTTCGACGGTGCGCGGGGAACGGCAGAAAGCGGCGAACTCGTTCGACGGAAGGGGTTTGCTGAAATAGTATCCCTGGCCCAGGTCGCAGCCGTCGAATTGCAGCATGTCCAGGTGCGTGTAGGTCTCGATGCCCTCGGCGACGACCTGGAAGCCGAGGTGGTGCGCCATGGTGATGATGGCGCGCGGGATGGCGCTGCCGGTGGCGTACTGGTCCAGGTCCTTGATGAAGCAGCGGTCGATCTTCACCGTGTTGATCGGCAACCGCTGCACGTAGCTCAAGCTGGAATAGCCGGTGCCGAAGTCGTCGATGGCCAGCGCCACGCCCATCTCGCGCAGGGCGTGCATGGTGCGGATCGAACGGTCGGCGTCGTCCACCGCGGTGCTCTCGGTCAGCTCCAGCTCCAGGTGGCGGGGCGCCAGGCCGGTGCGTTCCAGCGCGCGGGCCACCTGCTTCTCGAACAGGTCGCTGCGGAACTGGCAGGCGGAGATGTTGACCGCCACCTGCAGGTTCGACAGCCCCTGGTCCAGCCACGCCCGCGTCTGCGCGCAGGCGGTCTCCAGCACCCAGTTGCCGATCGGCACGATCAGCCCGCACTCCTCCGCCACCATGATGAACTCGCTGGGCGGGATCATGCCGCGGGTGGGGTGGTGCCAGCGGACCAGCGCCTCCATGCCGATGACCGACATGGATTGCAGGTCCACCTTTGGCTGGTAGTGCAGGCGCAGCTCATCGCGCTCCAGCGCGTGGTGCAGGTCGGTCTCGATGGCGAAGTGGCTGCGCCGCTTGCCGTCGCCATGGCTGGAGAACAGCCGGAAGGTGCCGCGGCCGGACTGCTTGGCCTCGTGGAGCGCGCAGCCCGCGGCCTTCAGCATCGTCTCGGCGTCGGACGGCGCTGTGCCGCGCAGGACGCTGATCCCCATGCTGGCGGTGCCGAAGATCTCCTGGCCGCGGATCACCACCGGCTCGGCCAGCACCGCCAGCAGCGAGCGCGCCAGCTTGCGCAGCGCCGCTTCGTCGCCGGCGTCGGGCAGGAAGACGGCGAACTCGTCGCCGACCAGTCGCGCGACCGTCCCGTTTCCTGGAACGCATTCCCGGATTCGGCGCGCAGTGACGCGCAGGATCTCGTCGCCGGCGGTCAGCCCGAAGGTGTCGTTGATGACGCGGAAGCGGTCCAGCCCGACCACCGCCACCGCCGGCACGTGCCCTGAGGCGCGGGCGCGCTGCACGGCGTCGCTCAGCGTCTCCACCAATTGCGCGCGGTTCGGCAGGCCGGTCAGGCCGTCGTGCGTCCAGCGGTGCAGCATGCGCCCGGCGTGCTGGTCGGAGGAGCCGATGTCGCCGTACACCGCGGCGTAGTTGGTGAAGTGGCCCTCGGCGTTGCGGATGCCGGTGATGGTGATCCAGGACAGGAACACCTCGCCGCTCTTCTTGCGGTCCCACATCTCGCCCTGCCAGATGCCGGTGGTCTCCAGTTCGCCCCACATGGCGTCGTAGAAGACCCGGTCGTGCCGGCCGGAGTTGAGGATGCGCGTGCTGCGCCCCACCACCTCCATGGGATCGTAGCCGGTCAGCCGCGTGAAGGCCGGGTTGACCGAGACGATCAGGCCCTTGGCGTCGGTGATCAGGATGGGTTCCAGCGTCGCCTCGAATACCTTGCCGACCAGCGCCTCGCGCTCGCGCGATTGGGCCAGCACCACGTTCTTCTCGTGCAGCATGGTCACCAGTTCCTCGGCGTAGCCGTGCTCGATGGCCGCCAGGATGTCGGAGAAGGACAGCAACCCCTCCAGCGCGCCCGACGCGTCGGTCACCCCCAGATGGCGGATGCGCTTCTCGGCCAGCAACGAGCGCGCGCTGTACAGCGTGCAATCGGCGGTCACGCACAGCAGCGGCCGCGAGGCGACCGTGCCGACCGGCGCCTCGCCGGCGCCCTGGCTGAGGTGGCGGACGATGTCGCGCTCGGTGAGGATGCCGTACTCGCCGTCCAAGTAGCGGACCACCAGGGCATCGACGCCGCGGCGCTTCATCAGCCCGGCGGCATCGGACAGGCCGCGGTCGGCGTCCAGCAGGTTGAGTTCGCACGTGCGTGCGGACCGCACATTGCGCAGGGACAGGTAATGCTGAATCCCTCGGTTGAGAATGACGTCCGTCTGCGTGACGACGCCGATGGCGCGGCCGATGCCGTCGGTCACCACCAGATGGCGGACGTTCTCCTTCTTGAAGAGGACGGCGGCATCGCCCAGCGCGGCGCTGCCGCGGATGCTCTTCACCGGGCTGCGCATCACCGCGCCGATGGGCGTCGCCAGCGCCTCGGGACGGGTGACGTCCACGTCCAGCGCGTCGCGTTCGGTCCAGATTCCCGCGACTTTCTCGCCGGTCATGACGACGATGCAGCTGCAGCGGCTGGTCGCCATCCGCGCGGCGGCCTCGGCAAGGGAAAGCTCCGGCCCGCACGACAGGATGCGGCCGTGGATGACCCGCTCGACGGTGATGTTCGCGGTGTTCACCTTTGACACTCCACAGGCCGGATCGGGCGTCACAGAAAGATCACCCGCGTGCACGCTGCAACTGTCGGGCCAGAACCGGGCGGGCTCTGCACGCGGGGTTTCCCGTCGCCAGGGCGTGCAATGTCCCGATTGCGGGAGGGTTATTCCCGCTTCCAAGACGCAGCCGGCCCCGCCGGATCTCCAAACCGTGGAATTTCACGCCGCGAGCATGTGGCACGCCGCGTGCAGAGAAGGGGGCAGGACACCAAGCGACCTGAACGGTTTGGAGGAGTAACTGCTATGAAACGCCTATCGTTCGCACTTATGGCGGCGACGGTTGCGCTGGTCACGGGTCTGTTCGCGGCGTTTCCGGACTCCGCCGACGCCCAGACCTTTACCGGCATCCGGAACACGAAGCACAACCTGTCGAGCAACGGTCCGGGCACCCGGAACAACGCCACGAACCAGGGTGAAGTCTGCGTGTTCTGCCACACGCCGCACGGTTCGTCGACCACCGCCGCGGCCCCGCTGTGGAACCGCAAGATCGACACTTCGAAGACCTACCAGATGTACGAGGGCAACGGCGCCTTCGACGGCGCCGGGACCATCGGCTTCATCGCCTCGTCGGTCTCGCTCGCCTGCCTGAGCTGCCACGACGGCAGCCAGGCCATGGACACCGTGCTCAACAAGCCGGGTTCCGGCGGCTACAACGCCGACGGCTCGTCCATGGGCTCCACCTGGAGCAGCCCGAGCGGCTCCGGCGCCCAGTCGGCCGGCAAGCTGACCGGCCTCGCCAACCTCGACGACTCCGTCGGCCTGAAGAACGACCACCCGGTCGGCATGGAATACGCCAAGTGGGGCAGCGTGACGCTGGATCCCGACTTCAAGACCGCCGCCAAGGTCACCGGCAAGAACCTCTGGTACGTCGAGTCCGGCAAGGGCAACGGCTCGGATCGCGACAAGCAGGACATGTTCCTCTACACGCGCGACATCAGCGGCACGGCCAAGCCGTACGTCGAATGCGCGAGCTGCCACGATCCGCACGTCGAGAACCAGACCTTCCTGCGCATCCCGAACACCGACAGCGATGTGTGCCTGACCTGTCACACAAAGTGATGCGCCTCATCGGGTAAGCCTGCACCGGCCGGAAGGCATACGCCTTCCGGCCGGACTCCGAAAGGAAATCACATGAAGTACGGTCTGCTAATGGCTGCGTGGATCGCCTCGTCGGCGGTCCTGTTGCCGTCTTCGGTCCATTCCCAGGACGCGCGGCATGCGGCCGGCGTCGTCGTCGCCAAGGTCAACGGCGAGGCCATCACCGCCATGGAGATGGAAGCCGCCTTGTCGCGCGCCGCGCGCCAGACCTTCTATCACGGCGCCGTCAACGAAGAACGGCTCGACGAGCTGCGCCAGAAGGTCCTGGACGAGTTGATCGCCGACCGCCTGGTGCTCGCCGAGGCGAAGAAGCGTGGCATCGGCCCGGACGAGTCCGTGGTCGAGGAACGCATCGCCGCCTACGAACAGCAGTACAAGGACAGCCAGCAGTGGAAGCAGATGCGCGAGCAGGTGCTTCCGGAACTGCGGGCCAAGATGCGCGAGAACAGCATGCGCAGCCGCCTCGAGGCGCAGATCCGCGAGGTCCCGGCGCCGACCGAAGCGCAGCTCGCCGCCTTCTACAAGGAGAACATCGCGTCGTTCACCGAGCCGCAGCGCACGCGCGTCTCCGTGATCCTGCTCAAGGTCGATCCGTCGTCGCCGACCGCCGTGTGGGAGGCCGCCAAGAGCGAGGCCGAGCGCATTCGTGCCCGCATCGCCAGGGGCGAGGCCTTCGGCGACTTGGCCAAGATGCATTCCGGTGACCCCTCCGCCGACAAGGGCGGCGACATGGGCTACCTGCACCGCGGCATGTTGGCCGCCGACGCCGAGCAGGCGCTGGAGAAGATGAAGATCGGCGACCTGTCGCAGCCCATCCAGCTGCTGCAGGGCTATGCGCTGTTCCAGCTCACCGAACGCCAGCCCGCCCGCGTGCGTGCGCTGCAGGACGTGCGCGAACGGGCGACCGAGCTGTACCGCCGTAACACCGGCGAAAAGCTCTGGGCCAAGACCACCGAAGGTCTGCGCCGCCAGGCGACCATCTGGCTCGACGAGCCCTACAGGCCGAAGCGCGCCGCGGTCCGCGACTGACGGACCCGGTCGGGGGGCATGAGCCATGCGCCCTCTTCGGCAAAGCGGCTGCATCCTCATCGCCGCCCTCTATTCCTGGACCGCTGTGGCGGAGGAGTACTCATCCTCCTTCGAATGGCCGCCGCTGGACTGGGGAGGGGGCGCGACCTACAGCGTCACGTCCTCGCGCGGGGCCGGCGAGAAGCAGCGGGCCCTGCGCCAGACCGTCACCCAGACGCTGGAAGGCGCCAGCTACATCTACGCCCCCTGGCTCGTGGGCGTCAGCGGCAACGTGAACGTCACCAAGTCGGTCGGCCGGGGGCAGTCCAGCAGCGAGGATGCGCTGACGCTGACCGGCGGCATGACCGTCAGCGTGCTGCCGCGCAGTCTCTATCCGGTGGAGATCTCCTACAACCGCTTCGACAGCTCCGTCGCCTTCGATGGTGACCTGTCGGAAATCAGCGGTCAGGTGCTCAAGGTGCAGTCGCGCATCCTGTCCTTCGACAGGACGGCGATCTCCACCGCGCTGACGATGTCGGACACGCGCTCCGACGACGGCTTCCAGGAGAACTACAAGGAAGCCGACGTCAGCATGACGCGGAGCTTCGACAAGGACGACATGAACGTCCGCCTGAGCTATCGCGACCGCGAGTTCAGCCGCCCAGACGGCACCAGCGAGACCGGCAGGGCGGTCAACGCCAACTGGCGCTACCGCTCCGCTCCGTTCGTCGACGTCAACACCGACAGCGTCACCACCGTGCGCTACGCCACGCTGGTCAGCCCCAGCTACGACGAGCGCAACGTGGCCATCCAGGGCGTGTCCACCGCCATGTGGCGCCCCAAGGAGCTGCCGGAACTGTCGGTGCACGGCGCCGTGCGCACCTACAGCCTGAATGGCAGTGCGGTGAACCTGGAAACCGGCAACCGCATGAGCAGCAGCTACCAGACCGCCTTCACCGACCTGTCGGCGAGCTATCTGTTCGCGCCCCGCCTGGTGGGGAACTTCGGCATCGACGCCGGCTACGAATCCCAGAAGCAGGAACAATCCCAGTCGTTCAACCTGAGCAACAGCGCGATGCGCTACGGAACGCGCGCCAACCTCGGCTACAGCTCGGTCAGCCACCCGCTCCTGGGATTCGACTGGAACTGGTCCACCTCGACCAGCGTCGGCGCCCGCTACGGCAGCGCCGGGCTGGAGCATTCGGAGTCCATCTCCCTCGCGCACAGCGCCCGGCGCATGCTGGAACTGCCGTTCCTCGACGAGCCGTTCTCGCTGAGCTTCAGCCAGAGCGGCAGCGTCGGCTATTCCGACCTCGACGCCGCGCTCAGCGTCGGCCACGCCGTCAGCCTGGGCCGCTCGACGCGCGAGGGCAAGAACTGGGACTACATCCAGGCCTCGGTCACCGACAACCGGGCCTTCGGCACCGCGGCGACGGAAGGGCAGCTCATGCACTTCCAGTTCACCCGCGGCTACGATCCCGACCGCTTCAGCAGCCTGTCGGGCAGCATCAGCTATCAGATCGCCCGCTTCAGCTCGGCCCGCGGCGAGGCGGTGCACAGCGATTCCATCGGCGGCAGCGTCACCTTCCGCCAGATCAACGTCTTCGGCGTCGAGCGCCTGAACTTCACCTCGGACCTGTCGCTGCAACCGCCGTCGCTGTTCCGCAGCGAGCGCTCGTACTACTCGTCGTTCGCGGCGCGGGAAGAGGATGTCGGATTCGGGACCCAGCGCTGGACGAACCGGCTCGACTACACCATCGGCAAGCTGCGCACGAGCCTGATCGCCCGCGTCATCAACACGCCCGAAGGCCTGGGCGAAAGCATCCTCTTCCAGGTCACGAGAGCGTTCTGACGCTCTTTCCCGAAATTGGAAACGGCCGTCGCCGCGCGCGTGTGCGAGCCGCGGGAATCCAACCCCCTCAAGCCTTCCAGCAAATCGGCTCGGGACTTGCATTCACCGGGTGCGGGGCTCGATCGCCCGTTCGCCCAGGAGTTCGTTATGCTGAAATGGTTCCTTGCCAAATGGTACGTCGCTGCCGCCATGCTGGCCATGGCGGTGGTGGGCGTCCTGGCGACGGCCTCGTTGAACGAGGCCAAGGCCGAGTACGGTGACGTCGTCATCAACAACTATTCGGACGCGGCCGGTATGCGGCCTGCCGTGTTTCCGCACTGGTTCCACCGCATCCGCTTCCGCTGCAAGGTGTGTCACGGCGACCTCGGCTTCCAGTTCAAGGCCGGCGGCAACGACATCACCATGCTGAAGATCTTCGACGGCCAGTTCTGCGGCGCCTGCCACAACGGCCAGATCGCGTGGTCGGTCGAGAACTGCACGCTCTGCCACTCCGGCAAGCCCGACACGCCGACCAAGGTGCACAACAGCACCATCGACCGCCTGGTCACCCCGCCCAGCAAGGCCGGGCAGTCCGCGTCGTCCGCCGAGCCCGCGGGAGGCAAGAAATGATCCGCATCCGCATGAACCGACTGGGCGCGGCCGCCGCGGCGCTGGTGCTGTGCATGACCATGGGTGCCGCTCCCGCGGCCGCCCAGGACGGCGCCAACAAGTTCAACCGCCTGATGAAGTCGTCGATCGAGAGCAACGCGTCGCCGATGACCGACGGCATCCACGATGCGGGCAACGCCGGCACCGCCGCGCTGCAGCCGCCCAAGGAAGCCTTCGGCGAGCTGCCCAAGGGCAACTCGGGCAACAAGGTGGACTGGGTGAAGGCGCTGCGCAACGGCGCGGTGTTCCCGCGCGTCGACAAGGACGGCACGAAGGCCCCCAAGCAGACGATGGACATGGACATCATCCGCGAGGTGAAGGGCTCCATGCCGGACGTCGTCTACCCGCACCTGGCGCACACCGAGTGGCTGGACTGCGCGCAGTGCCACCCGAAGATCTTCGTGCCCAAGAAGGGCGGCAACCCGATCAGCATGGCCGCCATCCTCATGGGCCAGTACTGCGGCGTCTGCCATGGCAAGGTGGCGTTCCCGGTTTCGGAATGCTCCAAGTGCCATTCCAAGTCCAAGCCCAACGCCAAGACCGCCGGTTCGCCGCCGCCGTCGCACGCCGCCGTGGAGACGGCCGCCGCTGCCGCTCCGGCCGCGACGCTGACCCCGGCCGCCGTGACCAGCACCGCGCCTGCCGCCAAGCCGGCCGCCGCCGCCGCGGCCCCCGCGCCGGCCAGCCTGACCAAGGACCAGCTGATGTCCAAGGGCAAGGCGGT
>Ga0196971_1001063_pt1 | contig 13896 bp, 7 predicted proteins | sample S1v_1013CmetaG_FD_148660 | JGI IMG/M metagenome (GOLD analysis project Ga0196971, IMG submission 148660) | Soil microbial communities from Anza Borrego desert, Southern California, United States - S1+v_10-13C | ecosystem: Environmental > Terrestrial > Soil > Desert | place: USA: California... | reverse complement strand
GGCCGAAGCCGACGCCGGCGACGAAGTCGAGATCGACCGGGCCGACTGCAGTGCCGAGATAGGCGTTGGTTTGTCCGAACCAGGACGAAATCTCGCCTTCCGGGCGGGCCGGCTCTTCCGCTTCCGACGCCAGGAATGAAGCCGAGAGACCGAATAGCGCGCCGTTGTCGAGCGGGCCATCGATGCCGACGGCTAAGCCAAAGCCATTGCCGCGGAATTCCTGCGCGTTCGGCGTGGTCGCCTCGCGATTGAGGCCGTAGCCAATTTCCTGCACCCACACCGAAACCTCGTCGAGCCCGGTGAGGCGCGTGTGCGACATACGGTTCGTGGTTGCGCTCTGCGCCTGCTGGATCGCGGTGGCGGCCAGTTCGGTCGATGCCGAAGCGTAGCTCGGCATCAAAGTGGCGTAGGCGTCGAAGAACGCCTGCTCGCCGCTCAGCGACGCGAACGCCGAGGCGGCGTCGTCATTCAAACGCAGCGCGACGATGATCGGGTCGAATGCGGCCGTCTGATTGGTGCTGAGACCCAGATCGACGGCGCTCTTCATGATGTAGCTGGCTTCGAGCGAGTTCGGATCGCCGCCCACCACGCCGATCGCCAAATTGTAGAGGAACGGCGCGCCGACGCCGTCCACCGCGCCGATCACGTTCGCGGCGCCAACCAGACCGCCATCGGCCGTCAAGAACGTGTGCGTGCCGGAAACCGGAAGTCCGGTCGGCACCAGCGGGACGATTTCCGCGCCGGCTGCGAACGTCACCGCGCCAGACGCATGCAGGAAGGTTGATTCACCCGGCACATCCGAAAGCGTGACGCCCAGCACGCCATCGGCGCTGAAGTTGGCGCTCGTCAGATTGGTCGTGCCGCCGAGATGGTTCAGGATGCCGTCCTGAACATCGATCGAAAGCGCGCCGTCGCTGTCGTCGATGCGGCCGGCGAACAGCGCCTCATTGTCGATGACCAACGTGTCCGTCCCGGCGCCGAAGGCGATGTCGCCGAGGATCTCGCCGGCGAACAAATTGACGGTGTCATTACCCGAGCCGAACAGCACATCGCCTTCGATGACCGTCGGCGGCCGGAAGGTGGCGTCATCGTCGGTGGTGTCTTCATCCGGGAACGGGACATCGGCGGTCTGATTAAGCGTGACGTCAATGGTCGAAGCCGAGACGTCGATCGCGATCGCCGAGCCGGTGATCGGCGGCGGGGGGATGTCGTCCGTCAAATCCGAGTCGGTGGCGAAGATCTCGGCCGTGATGCGGCCGCTATTGTTGATCGTCGCCAGCGTGTTCGAGCTATCGACAATGCCCACGGCGTCGCCGGTCTCGCCGAGCAAGGTCGAGCGCACCGAACCGGTATTGGTGAATTCAGGCACATTGGCGCCGGCGTCGATCGCGACGGCCGTCGCTGTCTGGGCGAGGTCCGAACTGACAAAGGACGTGATGGAGCGGCGCGACAGGATTTCCGAAATCGTCGCATCGGCGCCGATATAGACAGCCGTGGAATCCGCGTTGGTGGCCCCAGATTGGACCGTTCCGTCAAGCGCGACACCGTCCGCGATCGTCACGGTCGAGCCGCCGACGCCCTCGATGCGCAGCGCATTGGTGTTGACGCCGTCATAGACACCCACCGCCGAAAGCGTGCCTTGCACGTGCACGCCGTAGCCGGTCGAGGTGGCGCCGATATTGATGTTCGAGCCGTCCGCTTCGATGTGCAGCGCCGGGGCTGAGCCGTAGACGGCGATCACGGCCGCCGCATCGTCGTCCGCATCGCTTTGCGCTTCGGTGACGCCGTCATCATCGTCATCGGCGTCATCTTCGACACCGACGCCTTCGATCGTGATGCCCCCATCCACGTCAGCGTGCACGGCGATCGCTGCACCGCTTAGCAGCAGATCGTCGGCATCGAGATCGCTAATGTCGGAGGGGCGAACAATGCTGTGGAACCCGGTGACCGTCCAAGTGCCGCGAATGTTCAACTCGCCGCCGATCACGTCGTTCACGACGAGGCCTTGTGCGTTCTCGCCGCGCGCCAGCACGCTGCCGCGCACGTTGACGTCCCCAGTGACGCCTTCATTGATCGCGATCGCTGTCGAATTGTCGCCGGTTACGCTGAGATTGCCGGACAGATTGAGGTCGCCATCGAGCAGGGAATTGAGCGTGACCACACTCGAATTATTGCCCTCAATGGTGATGCCGCCGCTGCTCGTAATGTCGCCGGTGAATGTGCCGCCGGCGTCGAGGAAGATGCCGTGCCGGTTCGTGCCGGTGGCGTAAGCGCCGTCGAGATCGCCGTCGGCGTCGGCGTCGGCCAGCACGTAGGTCTCGATCAGCGAGATGTTGCCGGTGTTGTTAATCGCGCCGCTATTGCCCGGCGTCAGCCGGATGCCGGTGGTGTTGCTGGCGTCGCTGGAGTTGAGCGCACCCGCGACGGTGACATCGTTGCTCGTATCGACGGTGATCGCCGTCTGCCCGGCGGCGACCGTGATCGAGCCGCCCGACGCAACCGTGATGTCACCCGCTTCGACCGGCGCCGCGGTGGGGTTCGGATCCGACGTGGTCAGCGGCGTCGTTGTCGCCGTCGATATCGTGACGTCCTCAGCATTCGCGCCGGTCGCCGTGACGCCCGCGAGCATTACCGCCAAACCCGCGAGCTGAACCTTATTGATGCGCATGCCGGCTCCGTCCCCTTCACCTCAAGCGGATGGAGCGCCTTAAAGCGCCGAGACCGACCTGCCGCACCCGGCCTCAACCGGCGCCCGGAGGGGCCTCATACCTCACCCGCACTCGCCCCCGCTTACGGGCGGCGCTTTCGGGTGGCATGCCGATTTTGCCGAATTTTGTCCAGTGCGCGACGCATGGGCGAAACCGGGCGTGCGCGTCATAATTGCGACAGTCGCGCAACGAGTTGTGCGCCAGCGCCTGTGGGGCGAAAGCCGTTGCTGCACCGCACCGATCTGGCCCGCCGCGTTAGCTGCCGCGCTGCGTCCGCAAATCGGTGATTTCGGCTGTCCGCACCGGCTCGGCGCCCTTCGTCATGCCGGCGACGAGATCGTCGACTTGGTCGGCGGGCACGGCCTGCGAGAAGAAGAAGCCCTGCAGCTCGGTGACGCCAACCAGACGCATGACCGAAGCCTCCGTCTCCGTCTCGACGCCCTCGGCGACGATGTCCATGCCAAGGCCGCGGCCGAGCGTAACCACAGACTGGATGATCGTCATCGCCCGCTTGCGCTCATGGATGCCGGTGACGAAGGCGCGGTCGATCTTGATCTTATCGAAGCGGAAGTCGCACAGATAGCGCAGCGATGAGTAGCCGGTGCCGAAATCGTCGAGCGCGATCTTGAAGCCGAGCTTGCGCACGGTCTCCAGAATGTGCCGGTTGCGGTCGGTCGATTCCATCAGCACGCCTTCAGTGACCTCGAGGATCACCCGGCTCGGATCGATCGCATATTTCCTGAGCAGCGACTCCAGCAGCTCGTCCAGATCGACGTGGCGGAATTGCACCGGCGACAGGTTGATGGCGACGTCCAGCGTCGGCCAGCGGCGCGCTTCCTGGAATGCGCGCTCCAGCACGAACGCCCCGAGCGCCGGCATCAGCCCCGCCTCTTCGGCGATCGGTACGAACACGGCCGGCGAAATATCGCCCTTAGTCGGGTGCTTCCAGCGCAGCAGCGCTTCGAGCCCGGTGACCTTGCCATGGGCGCAGGACACGACCGGCTGATAATGCAACTTGAGCTGGCCGGCGGTCAGCGCGGCGTGCAATTCGAGTTCGATTTCGCGCCGCTGCTCGACCTCCGCCGCCATCTCGCGGCTGAACAACATCGCCCGGTCGCGACCTTGGTTCTTGCCCTGATAGAGCGCAATATCGGCGTGGCGCATCAATTCCTGCGGCGAAGCGCCGTGATCGGGTCCCTGCGCCAAGCCGATCGAGGCGGTCATGCGCACGGGCTGGCCATGCACGTCGAAGCTTTCCTCGAACGCGCCGCGCAGCCGCTCGGCCAGTTCGGCAGCCGCCTCCGGAGCGTTGGAAAGGCGCAGCACGGCGAACTCGTCGCCGCCGAACCGGGCGAGAAAATCTTGCGCCGTAATGTGCTCGTTCAGCCGGCGCGCCACCGCCATGATCAGCGCATCGCCGGCGGCGTGCCCCATCGTGTCGTTCACGTCCTTGAAGCGATCAACATCGATATAGGCGACGACGACACGGCCATTATTGCGCGCCTGGATCAGACCATCCAGGCCAACCTGCAAACGCTCCACGAAGTGCGGCCGGTTCGGCAGGCCGGACAGCGCATCGTGCAGCGCGGCGTGGCGCGATTCCGCTTCCTGGTCGGCCAATTCGGTGGACGCGCGCCGCAGGCGGCCGAACATCAGCCAAGTCAGCGCCCCGGCGCCGATCACGCCAAGCCCCACCATTGGCAGAATAAACATGAGCAGCGTCTGGCCCGGCTGCTTAGGCGTCCAGGTGAGATAACCCACCGGCGCGCCATCGTCGGCCACGAACTCCTCGGACAGAACCGAGCCTGATGCAGGCGGCGCAGCCGACAATGATAGGTCCGAAATCAACAACGAACTGCCGACCTGAGTCATGAAGCCTTCGTCGATACGGACAACGCTGAGCAGCAGATGCGGTTCGCCATCGAGCAGTTCGGGATCGAGGTTCGGAACGATCGACAAGGCGGCGACAACGGCAGGCTCCCCGTCCACACTCATGATGTGGCCGGCCCACTTGCCGAAACTTGCGCCGAGCAGCGCATCATAATTGCTTTGGCTCTCGGCGAACGCCCGATCGCGCGGCCGCAGATGGCCGTCCGCGCCGCGTCGCGCCTCGGCGACGATCTGATCCAAAACGTCCGCCCGCGCGGCATAAGCCGCCGCCGGATTGGCGAGTTCACCGCCGACATTGGCGTAGACCGGACGATTGTGCCCATCGACGATGATCACCTCGTCGTGGCCATACGTCTCGAAGAAATAGATGCCGACATTGGTTTCCAGCCATTCGGTCGCCAGCGGCCGAGCCTGGGCGTTGACCACGGCGTCATCCCACCAGGCGATCGCTTTTTGCTGGTCGAGCACGGAGCTGACGCTGCGGTCGAGTGCGTTCTCGACCAGCTGGCGCTCGCGCACCACGGCGGTGCGGTTCGCCGACCAGCCTGCATAGGCGACGATGACAAGTAGGAGCGCGCCAAAGATGACAAGCGCTCCGCCGATTATGGCCATCAGCCTGCTAAGGTCGGTCTTGTAATGATCAGCTCTTGAGATGCTGGCGGTCATAGTTAACAAGCCACGAATACTAGGCGCATGTCGCACAGCTGGGAACTTTGACACGGCCAATCCGAATATACTGTTACGTAAATCGCGATTATCCGCGCGCGCGCCCTGAGTATTACTTTGCTAACCATGACCAGCACACGCTGCGCTCGTGCGCCCAAACCCATTGTTAATATTGGTAAATACAAGTTAGGACTTGTCTTTTGGAACTTTACTCTTTATTAGGGAACTCGCGCCTGGGGAAGCATTGCTGGGTCATCGCGGGGACGGGCGCAAATATTGGTTAACAACTGGGTGGTGCATGACGCGGTACGTCGTGAAGACGCGCGCCGATAGTCCTGAGTTGCGCAAAGCAGCAATGGCGATCGAGCAGGCGGCGTGGAGTGCGTTGGGGTTCCTCAATTTCACGCGCGCGCATTTCGCGTTCTATCAGCAGCTTCTGGAAGACCACGCTGACTGCCAGCTCTGCCTCGTCGATGAGGCGACCGGCTATCCCGTCGCCGTCGGCAATTGCGTCCCGCTCTCGTGCGACTTCGACAATCTGCCGCCTGAGGGTTGGGATTGGATCGTCGAAAGCGCGGCCAACAATAACGGCAAGCGCCGCAATGCGCTCGGGGCGCTGGCCATCTCGGTACCGAACATCCATCGCGGCAAGGGCGTCGCCCGCCGCATGATCGAAGAATTCCGCGCCCTCGCCGAGCGCAAGGGCCTCGACGGCGTGATCGCGCCGGTGCGTCCTTCGGAGAAACACCGCCACCCGTTCATCTCGATCGACGAATATATCGGCTGGGCCGACGACAAGGGCCGCCTGTTCGATCCGTGGTTGCGTAGCCATTCGGCCGCAGGCGGCAAACTGATTAAGCCGGCTGCGCGCTCAATGGTCGTCGAAGAGCCGGTCGCGTTCTGGGAGATGTGGACGGGCCGCCCGTTCGAGCAAAGTGGCGAGTACGCCGTCGATGGCGGCTTGGTGCCGGTTTCGGTAGATCTCGATAACGGCGTCGGCCGCTATGTCGAACCGAATGTCTGGTTCGCCTATCGCGCGGCGGCCTGAAGCCGCGAGGCAGCGACCATCGCCGGGGTCAAATATTCCGGCATGATCGCGGCCGCGCCATAGAGAAAGCCCTGCGCCAATTCGCAGCCCATTGCCCGCAGCGCTTCGGCAGTCGCTTCGTCTTCGACCCCCTCGGCGGTCACCTTGAGACCAAGCGCTTTGCCCAGGCCCACCAGCGCGCCGACAATGGTCGCGTTTTCGCGGTCGGTCAGTATCCGCGCCACGAACGATTGGTCGATCTTCAATTTGTCGATCGGCAATTCTCGCAGCAGAAACAGCGACGAATAGCCGGTGCCGAAATCGTCGAGCGCGATTTGAACGCCCTGGTTCTTGAGTGACAACAACGCCGATTTCGCGCGCGCCACGTCGCCGATCATCGCGCTCTCGGTGACCTCGATCTCGAGCCTTTGCGCCGGAAAGCCGGTCTCACGGAGCGTGCGCAGCACCTTCTCCGGGAACCATTGATCGCGCACTTGGCTCGGCGAGATGTTGACAGCGAGAATGAATTCGCCCGGCGCGTCGAGCGCCTTGCGGCACGCTTGCGCCAGCAGCGCCCAGAACATCGCATCGACCAGGCCGGCGTCTTCGGCGACCGGGATGAAATCGACAGGCGAAATCATGCCGCGCACGAGGTGCGGCCAGCGCGCCAGCACTTCGAAGCCGGCGAGCTCGCCGGTGTCGAGACGCACCACGGGCTGGAAGTACGGAATGATGTCGCCGTTCGGAATGGCAGTGCGCAATTCGGTTTCGAGCGCCGCTTTCGATTTCAGCTCTTCGTCGATCGAGGAATCGAAGAATTTGAAAGCGCCACGCTCCTCTTTGGCGCGCAGCATCGCCGCGTCGCCGCGCTGCAAGAGTTCGGCGGCGTCCCGGCTGTCTTCGGGGCAAAGCGCGACGCCGATCGAGGCGCCGACAGTCAGCTTCAATCCGTTGACCAAGATTGGCGCGGCAAGTTCGTGCAGAATACGGCGCGAGGCTGAGGCGACACCCTCCCGCCCCCCAGGATCCTCCAGCAGAATCGCGAACTCATCGCCGCCAAGACGCGCCGCGAAGCTGTCGTCGCGGATGCAGCCCTTCAGGCGCGTTGCGATCACTTGCAGCAGTTGGTCGCCGATGGCGTGGCCATGCACATCATTAATCGGCTTGAAGCGGTCGAGGTCGATGAACATCAACGCGAAGGCGTGGGATTCATCGCCGACGAGAGAAAGCCGGCGCTCGAGTTCTTCCAGGAAATGGCGGCGGTTTGCGAGCCCGGTCAGCGGATCGTGGCGCGCCAAGGATTGGGCGCGCGCTTCGGCGGCTTCGCGTTCGCTGATTTCAGCTGAGAGCGTCTCGTTCGCCGTGACCAGGTCCTGCGTACGCTCTTGAACCGTGCGTTCGAGGTTGTCGCGGATGGCGTCAAGCTCGAGGACGGCCTGACGGCGATCGAGCTGCGCTTTGACGCGCGCGGTCAGCACGCGCAGGTCGATCGGCTTGGTGATGTAGTCGTTGGCGCCGCCTTCGAGCGCCTTGGAGACGATGTCGCCGTCGTCGAGCGCGGTGACGACGATAACCGGCACGTGTTCAGCGTCGAAGCGGGCGCGGATGCCGGCGAGCGCGTCTGCGCCGGAACGCTCGGGCATCATCCAGTCGAGCAGGACGAGTTCGATTTTGTCGGTTTCAATGGCTTCTTCGATGCCCACGGCGCTTTCGCGCAGCACGACATCATAGCCGCGCCGCTCGAGGCGCCGGCCCAGCATGTCGCGGTTCTGCGCCTGGTCATCGACCAGCAGAATACGACCAAGGCGCGCCGAAGCAGACGCGCCGTCTTCGCCTTGCGCCGAGGACATTTGCTCCCCTGGCCTCATGAAACCCCATACCAGCCATCGAATTTACGATGGGGTGGTTGAGGCGGCGCTAATTCCGGGAGCGCAAAGGAGAATAATTCATGCCTAACGCGCGCTAACCGTTAGCGTGCGTTCACCGCACCGCCAGTGTACTTCTCGATCAGAGCAACGAGGCCAGCGAAATCGACCGGCTTGGTCGCGAAGTCATCGCAGCCCGCTTCCATGCATTCGCGCCGGGCGCTTTCCATCGCGTGCGCCGTCAACGCCACGATCTTGACCGTGCTCACGGCCGGCGTCTGGCGCAGCATCCGAGTCGCTTCGATGCCGGACATCACCGGCATCGAAATATCCATCAGGATCAGGTCGGGCGCGCATTCCTTAGCCTTCTCGACAGCCTCGGCGCCGTTTTCGGCGACGTGCACTTCATAGCCGCGCCGTTCGAGCCGGCGCGTCAGCATCTCGCGGTTATCAGGATGGTCTTCGGCAATCAGGATACGCATGGGCGGCCTCTTACGCAGTCTTGGTCAAGGGAAGGTTCGCCGGCGCGGCCGGCTGGGTGGTTTCGCAAACACGGGCAAAGCGCAGCGCCGCCGCCGCGAGCACGTCGCGGTCGGCAGGCTTCACCAATAAATCGCAGGCGCCGAGCGCCAAGGCGCGCTGGCGGTCGTCATCGACGGAGTGAACGATGATTGGCGTGCCCACCGTTTCGCGCGATGCGGCCAAGCCCTCGATCACGTCCCAGCCCGTAATATCGGGCAAGTTGATGTCGAGCACGATCAGGTTCGGTTTCAGCTCCGCCGCCAAACGCAAGCCTTCGCCGCCGCTCGATGCGCCGCGGACATCAAAGCCCAGCCGCGCCAGTGACCGCGCCGCGAGATCGCGCGCGCTCTCTTCATCATCGATGATCAGCACAATGCGCTGAGCGCCGTCAGCGCGAAGGTCCTCAAGGTCGAACCGCGGCGACGCTGCGGCTGCCGGCAAGTGCGCCGGAAATCTCAGGGTGAAGGTCGAGCCTTCGCCCGCACGGCTCGACACCGAAACATCGCCACCCAGCAGCTGCATCGTCTTGCGCGTGATCGCAAGGCCAAGCCCGGTGCCGCCATAACGCCGTGCGGTCGATGCGTCGGCCTGTACGAATGCGTTGAACAAGCGCTCCATCTGTTCGGCCGTCATGCCGATGCCGGTGTCGCTGACAGCGATCTCGATCCAATCGCCGCCGGCGGCGCAATCGCGTTTCGCACGCACCGTGACATCGCCGTGCTGCGTGAACTTTGCCGCATTGGCGAGCAGGTTGAGCAGACATTGATTGAGCTTGAACGCATCCGTCGAGCCTGCGCCCAACCCATCGGCGAGTTCGATCTTCAACGCGTTGCCGTTCTTTTCCGCCGTCGGCCGGACGATTGCCGCCGCCTCGTTGATCAGCTTGCCAATGTCGAACTCGGACGCGGCCACATCCGTCCGCCCTGCTTCGATCTTCGAGAGATCGAGAATGTCGTTGATGAGGTGCAATAATTGACGCGCCGCCGTAAGCACGCGGTCGATATCGGCCACATCTGTCGCGCGGCCATCGTCTTCCGCCTCTTCCTTGAGGATTTCCGAGTAGCCGATAATGGCGTTGAGCGGCGTCCGCAGTTCATGGCTCATCGAAGCCAGAAATTGCGACTTCGACACGCTGGCCGCTTCCGCCGCCTCGCGCGCTGCGCGCAGCGACGCCATCGTCTCCGTCAGCATCGCATCACGCACGTCCATCTCAGCGATGATGCGGTCGAGCCGCTCGTGCATCTCCACCAGATTGACCGCGCCCTCGTCGATCGCCTCGACCGCCGCAACGTCGTCGCCATAGAGCGCGCGCTTGCCTTTGAGCGCTTCCTCCGCACGCTGCATCGCGGCGATGAAGTCTGCTTCACGGCGCTTTCGGTCCGTGATGTCTTTGGACAGCATGATCAGCTTGCGCACCGCGCCGCTGCGGCCCAGCACGCGGACGGCGAAACACTGCGCCCAGCACACGCTGCCATCGCGTTTCACGACACGATGTTCGATGCTGCCGCTGCCGCCGCGGGCGATGTCGTGGAAGTATTGCGCCATCCAGTCGTAATCGTCCTTATGGACGAACGGCACCTGGTTTTGGTCGAACTGCTCGAAGGTGAACGTCTCGCCATAGACGGGCGCCGGATCGCCATGCCACGAGATCGTGCGCGTCTTGTAATCAACTTCCCAAACGACCCCGCGCCCGGCTTCCAGCGCAACGCGCAATCGCTGTTCGTTCGACGCAGCCGCCGCGCGCGCTTGCACCAGCGACGTGATTTCGCGCCCGTGCGCGAGCACGCCGCAAATTTCACCATCATCGCCGCGCCACGGCAGTGCTTGCCACGAGAAATAGCGCACGCCGACGGGCGTGTGCCCCTCATCTTCGTCATAGCGAACATGCTCGCCCGTAAGCGCGCGCGCGAACGCTTCACGCCAGCGCTCGGGCGACCATGGGATGAGATCCTCAAGCCGCCTGCCGATCGCCTCGTCGATGCCGAGCCCGAGACTCATATTCTTGCTGATCGCCACGACATTGCCGCTCGTATCGACCAGCACTGCGGCGAGCGCATCGTGTTCGAAGATCAGCTTCGCCAGCGTTTGCTGCGTGCTGGCGGCGCGCGCGTTCTCGCGCAATGCGCGCTCCGCCTCTGCAGCGCTCACGCGCGCTTGGGTCACGTACGCCATCAGAGCGCCGCCGCCGACCGCAGCGATGACGGCCAAATCCCAATCCGGCTGTGTCGCCATCGCTGCGATCACCAGCGGCGCAAACACGAGCGAGAGCGCTGGCGGCGCTGCGCCCGCGAGCGCGATCGGCAATGCGCCCGACCCGCCCGGGCTAACGTGCCGGACGACGCCTGCAACCCACAGCACCATCGCCGCCGCCGCGCCGGCCGCTTGGCCATCCAGCCACAGCGACGCCGGCAGCACGGCATAGAACGCCGAGCTCGCGAACGCCCACGCTGTCAGTCCAAACAGAGTCTTGCCGGCGATTTTGGTTTCAGCAGCGTCTAGGCGGCGATACAGCTCAGTGTCGAAAATCAGCAGAAGCGACATGATCGCCGCCCAGCCGACGGCGCCCATGCCGTCCATGATCGCTGCAGCAAGGCCCCCGGTCAGGATGATCAGGGCAATCGAGGCCGGCATCTCGCGCCGGCGCGTGTCGGCCGCGCTTGCGAGCGCCGTTGGCGGCGTAGTGGGCATAGGCGAGCGGTCTCCGCCGGACAGAGAAGTTCGGCCCGACGCTGCCACCAGGGCGTGAAGATAGACTAAACCATAGCCGTTCAGCGTATCCTGAAGGTCGATTCTATGCCCAGGCTCGCCGACCCCGCCCTGCCCGAACGCCGCCGCGGCCAGATCCTGGAAGCGGCCCGCGCCTGCTTTCGCGACCGCGGATTCCGCGCGACCACGATCGAGGAAATCTGCGCCGAGGCCCGCATCAGCCCCGGGGCGCTTTATCGTTACTACAATTCTAAGGCCGACATCGTCGCCGCTATCGCGCTTGAGGCCCGCGCCGACGCCGAAGCCGCGCTCGAACGCTTGAGCGCCCCCAGCAGCTTGATCGACGGCCTGGCCGACCTCGCCCAAGCATTCTTCGAAGCCTTCGACCGCGAAGCCGACGGCGCGCTGTTGTCGGACATCTGGGCTGAGGCCGCTCGCGATCCCGCCCTCGCTGCCGCCCTGAAAGCGCGGGACCGCATCGCCGCCGGCCGCATCGCCGCCGCGATCGAGCGGGCGCAGGCGGCCGGGGCGGCCTACCCCGCGCTCGAACCGGACGACGCCGCCCAAGCGCTGATGGCGGCCCTGGAGGGGTTCGCGCTCCGCCGTGCGCTTTGGGGCGAGGATGGCCCCGGCGAAGGCGCGCGGCGGTTTCGCGCGCTCGCCCTTCAAATTCTCAAGCCAAAACGGTAACTTAGATAGTCCGATGGGCCACGATGATGGCCACGTTGACCAGGAAACAGCCGACCGAAAGCGCGAACAGCCACGGGAAGCTGTGCTTGTGCCCCCCCCGCCGGGCCAGGGCTTCCAAGGCGCCGCCGGCGACCACAAGCAGGGCCGACACCACCAGGATCCAGACCTCATGCGCGTGCAGGAACGCGTGCAGCGGCTCGAACGCCCCCGCCAGCGCAGCGATCCCGGACGTCGCCCCGGAAATGGCGGCGGCCAGCATCGCCAGCGCCGGCAACCCGCAACACAGCGCGTGCAGCCCCACCACGGCGGCATGGGCCAGGTGCGCTCTCTTGCCGGCGCGCGCGCTGTTATGTTGTAACATCGCGCGGTATTTAGCGTAGCCACAGTCTGCGTCAAGCGGTGCAGCGTTCGTAACACTCGCTTCGTTATTCGGTGCGAGTTACCGCAGCGGCCGCTTGCCGCTCGGCGCGGATAAGCGCACATACCGTTTCGCTGCATCGAGGATGAGGGCATGCTGTCGGTTCTGGTCGCGATCCGTGATTTTCTGCTGGCGATGGCCCTTGCCTGGGTCGGCGTCACCGTGGAGCAGCGCGTCAACAACACCGACAGCTGCGCGACTGAGGCCTGCGAAGCGGCGCGCGATCGCTGAAACCTCGTCCATCTAGGCGCCAATGATGCGGCGCGCTCTTGAAATGGCCGCACTTCTTTCGTTTCCGTTGATGCGTTAACGCGCGATACTGCGCGCGCTATTTCGGCGGGACGCATCTTAATGACGAACACATCGCCCTCTCGTGGGCCCTCCCCTGGCCGCGCTCCTGAAACGGGCGCGATGGCCGGGAAGCTGGCCATCGGGGTTGCCGTGCTTTGGGTGGTGGGATCGCTCGCGGCCACGTTCGCGTTGCTGGGCGCCGACGGCCTCTCGCGCCTGGCGCCGGTCGAGATGGGCGCCGTCGCCGCCGCTGTCTTCCTGCCGGCGCTGATGGCGTTTTTCTCCGGCATCGCGGCGCGCGACAGCGCCCGCGCCCGCGCTGAAGCCCGCCGCCTCGCTGACGCCGCCGACCGCTTGCTCAATCCCGAACGCAGCGCCGAAGACGCCGCCCGCCAGCTGGCGATGACGGTGCGCGGCGAGATCACCACGCTCGATAAGGCGCTCGAGCAGACGCTCTCGCGGCTGCAGGACGTTGAAGGCCAGATCGCCCGCCAAGCGCAGTCGGTCGACGCCATTGCGACCAAGGCTAAGGGCGGCGCGGGCGCGCTGATCACCGGCATGGAACGCGAGCGCGAAGAGCTGCTGCGCATTTCGAACGAACTCACCAACCAGGCGCAAACGATCGGCAACTCGATCGGCAAGCACACGCACTCGATCTCGGAAGCTGCGAAGCTCGCCGAAGCCGAAGTGCGCGCCGCCGACCAGGCGCTCGACCATCGCCTCACCTCGTTCGGCGCCGCCGCCGCTTTGATCAGCGACCGCACGCACGGCCTCTCCAGCGCCGCGCAAGCCAGCGCCGATTCCGCGCTGCGGCTCGAACAGGCGCTCTCGAATGCGCTGGATGTGCTCGCGAAGGCCACCAATCTCACCGACGCCGCGCGCCAGTCGGCGGAAGCTGCAACGCTTGCCGCCAACTCCACCGCCGGGGCGGTGCGCGACACCACTTCGCGCGCCGTGGACGACGCCAAACGCGCTGCCGATCTGATCCGCGGCGAGGCCGTCAATGTCGAACGTGAAGCGGCGATTGCGCTCGAGCGATTGCGCGATGCGGCCGACGCTGCGCGCGCCGCCGCCATTGGCACGCGTCATGCTGTCGAAGATAATACGCCGGAG
>Ga0196971_1001062_pt1 | contig 13934 bp, 8 predicted proteins | sample S1v_1013CmetaG_FD_148660 | JGI IMG/M metagenome (GOLD analysis project Ga0196971, IMG submission 148660) | Soil microbial communities from Anza Borrego desert, Southern California, United States - S1+v_10-13C | ecosystem: Environmental > Terrestrial > Soil > Desert | place: USA: California... | reverse complement strand
CATCTGGTTCGTGGGCGTCCTGGAAGATGCCCTGGTCTACGCAGCCCTGGGTCTCGTGGCTCTGCTTCTCATTCTGGCCTCGGTGGGCTCCCGCCGCCGGGCTGTGTAGGGGGTGCTGTAACGAATGGCCCAACAAGGCATCGTCCGTGACCAGGTCCGCCCCACGCTGATCATCGGCCTGGGCGGCACGGGCAAGAACACGCTGCTGAAGATTCGCCGCCGCTTCTTCGACCGGTATGGCGACCTGACCCGCTTCCCCAGCATCGCCTTCCTCTATATCGACACCGACACCAACGACCTCGGCCTCAACAAGGAGGCCGCCGGTGACCAGCTGATCAAGGACGGCACCGACTTCACCAACGACGAGAAGGTCTCCATCACCGTGGTCTCCACTGCACCCTACGTGGATAGTCCCAAGAACACGCCCCACGTGGCGGAGTGGTTCTACCCGAACCTGCGGGATAAGGGCGACCTGGTGCAGGGGGCCGGCGCCATCCGCCCCTACGGGCGCCTGGCTTTCTTCCACAACTACGACCGCATTCATACGGCCATTGATAAGGCCATCCAGCGCATCACCGACCAGCGGAGCCGGGAGCTGACCCGGGACAACGGCCTGCGGGTGGTGGCGGACGGCACCATCGACGTCTTCATTGTGGGCAGCGTGGCGGGCGGCACCGGTTCCGGCATTCTGCTGGACACCAGCTTCCTGATCAAGCACATCGCGCCGGGAGCCAAGCGCTACGGCTTCGTGGTACTGCCCAAGGTCTTCGGCCCCCGCTTCGCCTCCGAGAGCCGCTACGCCAACAGCTACGCGGCGCTCAAGGAGATCAACCACTACACGCACCGGGCCGATGCCAACCGGGTTGTCACCGTGGGCGAGATGCGCTCCATCCATAACTTCAACGTGCGGTGGAGCCTGAATGAGGACGAGCGGCACATTCCCGGCCCGCCGTTCCACTACCTGTACCTGGTGGATGGGGCCAACGAGCTGGGCATCACCACCAACCACGACGGGGCCTACGAGACCATCGCCGATGCGATCTTCTACGAGTTCGCCATGAGCGAGTTCGGCTCGCAGAAGCGTTCGATTCGTGATAATACCGACCAGTATCTCTGCAAGGTCGCCACCATTGCCAACGAGGACGGGGCCGACGTGAACCGGCCGCAGCCCAAGCACTACAGCAGCTTCGGCCTGTCGCGGATCACCTTCCCGGTGGATAACGTGCGCGGCGCCTGTGGGGCCATTTTGAGCCGCAAGGTTGTGGCCCAGTGGGAGCGGGCCTCCACCAACCCCGTCAGCCCGCAGGAGATTGAGCAGTTCATGCAGAGCTCCTTCCTGCGCAACGTGGGCCTGTACGACAACCGGCAGAAGCTGCGGGCGGGGCGGGTCAGCGAGCGGGACTCGCAGATTGTCTCGGCTTTGGGTTCGGCCGCGGTGGAAGGCAAGAGCCTCTACGATGATCTGAACGGCTGGATCGCCACCCAGCGGCAGGACATGGAGCGGCTGGCGGGCACCCGGCCCCTGGCGGCCCTGATTCGGGAGCGCTTCGCCGACCGGGAGTTCAAGCTGGCCGGCTGGGACTCCGACTTCGAGTCCGAAGGGCGGGATCTGGCCCGGCAGCTGCGCTCCAACCTGCAGGTCAAGCAGGCCAAGATCACCGAGGCCATGAACCGGGAGATTGAGACCCTGCTGGCCGACCCGGCACGGAGCTTTGCTTACGCCCGGGCGGCCGTCAACCGGCTCTATCAGATGCTGACGGAGGAGAAGTCAGGCCTGATCGACCACTTCCGCGAGGAGCGGTCCCGGGCGGAGAAGGACCGCCTCCAGATGCGCAAGCTCTTCGACGCCGCCGTGCTGGAGCTGGAGGTCGACGGCGACCGCATGACCAGCCTGCCCGTCTGGAAGAGCATGACCCTGCGCTACCTGGCCGGGCGTGCCGTCGATGCCATGAAGGCTTACTTCGACGCCCACATCCGGGCGGCCATCTCGGAGTATAGCTATCGGCTCGCCGTCTGGCTGGAGCAGGAGCTGCGGGAGGAGAACACGTACGGCCTGCGGAGCCGCCTAGCCGTGTTGGGCAACTACCTGACCGAGATGCGGGGCCAGCTGGATGCCCAGGAATCCCGGTACAAGGCCGTGCCCCGGCATGCCAGCCAGATCGTGCTCTTTGAGCCGGAAGACCTGCCCGACATCTACCGGCACCTCCTGGCCGGCAAGGAAGATGAGTGGGTGCGCGAGCTGGCCCGGCAGGCGCTGGAGCAGTTCGGCGGCAATCTTTTCGGCCTGATCCGGGCCGTCCAGCGGGATGGGGTCACGGAAGTGACCGACTCGCTGATCAAGCTCTGCGCCCGGCCCTTCGGGGAGAGGCTGCTGACCGATCCCCGCTTTGAGGCCATGCGGCTGTTCCAGCGGCGGTATCCGGTGGAGCAGGATCAGATGGATAAGCTGCGGGCCCTCTTTGACTCGTCGCGGGCCTGGATCCAGTTCCGCCAGGACATGGCGGGCAAGGAAGGGGTCCGGTTGGAGCAGCGGTCGATCATCGTGGGCCGGTACACCCCGGACGGGGCGGGCCACGAGTACTACGACTTCGACCAGCAGATGAGCCGGGCAGCCGGCGCTGACACGCACATTCGCCCATATCGGACGGATAATCGCAACGAGGTCGTCATCTACTGCGAGGTGGCGGGCTACCCGCTCTTCCTGATGCAGGGCGTGGGCGAGATGCGGGAGTCCTACAAGGCGGCACGGGATCAGGAAGCCAAGCTGCACATCGACCATCACCAGGCCAAGTACGGCGACCTGGAGCCCATTGTGGGCGAGCAGTACCGGCAGTACCGGGAGGTCGTGCGGGGCTTCGTGCTGGCGCAGGCGCTGGGCCTCTTGAAGGTCCGGATGCACCAGCAGAGCGGTCTGCCCGTCTTCATCTTCCCGGTGGAGCGGGGCTGGGGCCTCATGCCCCGGGACGAGCATCTGGGCTATGAGGACACGGCCATCGAGCGGCTGCAGCAGCGGGCCGAGCTGCGCAAGTCAATGCTGGAGCAGGTCAACCGGAAGCTGGCACAGCTGAGCGAGCAGGGTCCGGAGGCTATGGCGGCCTTCTACTCCGTGCTGACGCACTACGTGGAAGTGGTCTACCCGCCGGTCCTCATGGAGAGCCAGGGCGGGGCCTACGAGTACGAGAACCCCATCTTCACGGCCGTGCTGGAAGCGGAGATGGAAAAGATCCAGAAGGAATGGGCCTCGGTCCAGGCCTGGAAGCTGGCCGCGGCCAAGTGCCAGAGCGAGCTGCGCCTGCAGCGGCAAATGGACTTCGTCCGCCAACTCGCCCCCGAGGTGGTGGGGCTGGAAAACCGGGTTGTGTTGAACTTGTGATTTTCCGGGCATGTATTTTGCCGCGGATTTGCTGATTCGCGGATTTTCAGACAAACGCGGATTAATACATTATTATTATGTGTCAAAAATCCGCGTCTGCCCCGAAATCCGCAAATCCGCCAATCCGCGGCAGATAAAATGCCCCAGGAGGCATGACCGTGAAGCCGCTAGGACTGTGGATTGGCGACTGGCAGATGACCTGGCACTATGATGGCCGGTCGGACAGCGTGCCCACGCGGGTGGGCACGCTGACCCGTTGGCAGGAGGGGTATGAGCTGGTCGACTACCTGCTGGTGGGCGACGAGACGGGCGAGAGCGAGGACTCGACCCTGCTCCACCCTCGCCGGGCGGGCTATCGCTGGACGGGCGAGCAGGTGACGGCCGAAGTGCTGCGGGCCCTGCTGGCCCGGGTGCGGCAGAGCGTGCCTCCCGGCGAGTCGCCGGGCCTGGTGCTGGCCGTGCCCTACTGGGTCCAGCGCCAGGGCGAGGCCCTGGAAGCGGCCGCTCGCGCCGCCGGCTGGGCCAAGGTCACCCTCGTGACCGACCTCTACGCCCTGGCCCTCGCCCATGCCGCCGATGAGGATCTGCTGATTACCGTAGTCACCGGGGCCGACCTGGTGGATGTGGGCGCCTGGCGCCTTGGCCGGCCCCTGGCCTGGCTGTCGGTGCCGCCGCCCGAGGTGGATGGTGTGATCGCCGCTTTCATCAAGGCCGCCGGTGCGGAACGACCGCGGGTAGTGACGGCCAGCGACAGCCCTGCGGCCCTCCAGCTTGGGCTGGGTGACCTCCCCGTCGATGCGGTGGCACGGGCTGCCGCGGCCTTCTGCGACCAGACACTGCCCACGACGGAGCTCTCCTGGTTTGTGGAGACAGCGACAGGAACCGTTCCGGTCCCAGGTTCTACCGAGGCCCCCGAAGTCTGGCGGGCCTTGCGCGGTGGGGGGGCGCCCACCGCCATCCGTCTGGTGGGGCGCTGGGAACTGGCGCCTTCCGGCGGCGTGCCGCTTTGGGAGACCACCGTCAGGGCCCATGACCCGCTGCTCTTGCACATTCAGTGGGAGTCGCACCGGGCACAGGTCTGTTCCGCATCGGGCGAAGTGCTGGCCGAAGGGCGACTCTCGTTCCGTAGCTCGTAGATGAAGGAGGTGGGGGCTGTGGTCGTCCGCGTGAGCATGGGTCTTGAGCTGAGCGATCTGGCCATGGCCACCGGGACCTCCCTGGCGCCCACGGTGCAGGGCCTGCTGCCCCATCCGTGGGGCGGCCCCTGTGTGCTGGCCTCCCCCTTCCGGTGGGAGGGGGGCACCTGGCACCCGGGCCTGCGCCACATTCCATTGAAACTGATCAACGCCGGGCCGGCTCCTGCCAGCCTGCTCAGCGTTGTGGTCGAAGGCGACTGGCTGGCGGTGCCTGCCATGGAGCCGCTGCATCTGCCCGGCTACGGGCAGCCCGTGCCGGTCACGGTTCCTCTGCGCCCCGCGGGGCTGGAGCCGGGGCTGCTGACCGGCGCCGTCACCCTGGTAGGCCAGGGCTGGGGTGTGCGGGTGCCGGTAACGCTGTACATGCCCTTTGGCTCCTTCCCCTGGTGGGAGCAGGAACGGGTGACCCTCGCGACCCACGTGCAGGAGCACGCGCTCTCCCTCCGCGCGGACGATGCCCCCGACGGCGACGCCTGGGGGGAGCTGTATATGGGCGATCAGCGCATCGCCACTCCCAGGCCTGAGCGGGACGGCGACGGCTGGCGCTGGGATCTGACGCTGACGGCGGGTGAGTACCGTTGCAGCCTGCTGGTGGATGGCAAGGCGGTGCCTCTGACCGCCGCCGCCCCCCACCACTGGGACTGGCAGCGCGCCGGGGTGGGCCGCCTGACCGTAGGCGCTGCGGCCTCCACAGCGACCGTGCGCAACGTGGGCGATCAGGCGGTGGAGTGCCATGTGGAGAGCGATCTTCTCTGGCTTGACACGGCGCCGGGGTTGCTGCGTCTGGAGCCGGGCGAGGCGGCCCGGCTGGATCTGCGGGACCGCCTGACGGCCCTGGAGCATGGCCGGAGCGAGGGAACCGTTCGCCTGCTGGCCCTGCCAGACCGCACGGTCTGGGCCACCCTCCCCGTGTACCGGCAGATCAGCGCCGAGCGGCCGCTGCCTGTGCTGAGCCGATCCAGCTTGCAGCTGAGCGGCGTGGGCGACCGGGTGGAGGAAGGGCGCTTCACCGTCCGGAACGCAGGCGGCCAGCCGCTCAGGGTCAGGGCGCATGTGCCGCCGGGAGTCACGCTGCGGGGTTTGGGTGACGTCTTGACCCTGGCACCGGGCGAGGACCGCCTGCTGGCGGTGCAGCCCACCGACGGCGAGGAGACCCGGGTCCTCATTCGCCTGGAGACCAACGCCGGGTACCCGTCGCTGCAGGAGCTGTACGTGACCGTGCAGATTCGGCGCCTCTTTATTGAAGCAGACCCGCCGGCGGTGGACTTCGGTCCAGTGGCCCCCGGCGGCAGTCAGTACAAGCGGGTCAAGCTGCGTCGCGGCGATGGGACAGCCGGAAGGTTCGCCATTGAGGTGCCGCCAGAGCAGGCAGGCTGGCTGGAGGTCCGGGGCGACTACCTGACGGCCCGCCATCGCAGTCGGGACGGGGGGCCGGTCACTGGGCACGTGGTTGTGCGGGAGTTGTTCAGCGGGGCCCAGGCCCGCCTCTCCGTGCGGGCCCTCATGCAGCGCCCCCGCATGCGCCACAGCGGTGCCGTACGCCTGGAGGGGGTCAGGCCCGGCAAGCCCGTCCGCCACGTGATTCGCATCTGGGATGAAGGGCAGGGCCTGCAAGTGCGCGACGTGCGCAGCACGCAGCACTGGCTGACGGCCCGAAAGACCGCCGACGGCGTTGAGCTGCTGCTCAAGCTCGGCAAGGAGCGGCGGGACCTGATGGGCAAGGTGCTGGTCCAGACCAACGACCCTGACCAGCCATCAGTCACCATTCCGGTCTATGTGGAAGTCAGGCCCCTTCGGGTCTGGCCGTTTGCGGCGGCAGCGGCGCTGCTGCTGACGCTTGGGGTGCTGGCCGGCTTCCTTCTGTTGCGAAAGCCTGCGCCTGCGCCCATTCCCCCCGTAGGAGGGACCTCGCACGATGTGGATACTCGGTAGTAAGCGGGGGCCCATCCCCATTGAGCGTCAGACGGAAGGGGCTTTGCTGGCAGGGGGCCGCATCTACCACGTGCTGCCCTCGGCGGGCGATATGGCACGGCGGGTTGCGCTGTGGCGCCGGCTGGAGGGGCTCCATCCCCTGCTGCCGGCATCCGGCGAGACTGCCTGGGCCCGCTCGGGGCCGGACCGGCCGTGGATGCCCGTCTACGGTGTCCGCCCGCCCACGGGGGAGCCCCTGGCTGGGGCTGCCCTGAGCCTCGACCTCTTCTGGGCGGTGGTGCCGCCCGTGGTGGAGATGCTGCGCTTGGCCCGCCTGCGGGGACTTACCTTGCGGCGGCTGCCGCCCGAGGCAGTGTTGCTCACAGACGGCGCTGCGGCAGCGGTGGACGCTCCGTTCGAGTGGATGCTCACCATTCCCGGGCACGAGCCTACGCAGGTGGCGGCCCAGTTCATCCACTGGTTCCTGCGGGCTTTGCGGCAGACGCCGGCGGCCGGCGAGATTCCCTCGCCCCTGTGGGCCCTCTGCACCCGGGCCCTGGAGGGCGGCTACGCCCGGACCGGCCTCTTCAAGCTGGAGCAGGACCTTCAGCAGGTCAGCCAGCGACGGCGCCCCGGGACCGGGACCAAAAAGGCCTGCCTGGTGCTGGATCAGGCGGGCGTCAAGGAAGCCACCGGTGCCTACCTGCATCCCTGGCTTACCCTTGAAGCCCTGTGGCAGCCGGGCCTGGTGATGGATCCCCTGGTGGTGGTGCAGGAGGGGGAGTTGCCCCGGGGCCTCGCCGCGATGCACCAGGAGGCCCGCTTTGTGCCCCACAGTCTGCTGTGGCACTTCGGGCCCAAGCAGCTGCTGGACATTCTTGGCTTACGGGCCACACCTGAGCACGAAGTGATCCTGGTCTCCGGACGCCGGGACTGGAAGGCCATCCGTCAAGCCTTCACCCGTGCGGGCTACCGCTGCCGCCTCATCGGCTTTGAGCGGGCCGACGGCGTGGAGAACGGCATGGACCACCTGCAAGCAGCCCTGCACCTGGCCGCCGGTCAGGGGCCGGATCACATGGAGGGAAAGACCTTTGCTCACCCCACTTAACCTGGTCTTCGTGGCCCTGATCGTGGCCGTGGCCGCCTTCGCCATTCACCTGAACCGGCGGCTGAACCGGCTCTACGGCAAGCTCCGGCAGGACCTGCAAGGCTTCCGGGTGGGCGCTGCGGCTCCCTGGATGGAGGCCCTCGTGCGGGACTACATCGACGCGCAGCAGCGCCGGGGCGTGCAGCCCAACGCCCAGCTCTGGGTGGACCGCATGCTGACCAGCCTGACGGTGGACGCCTTTGGCCTTCGCCTCCCTGTGTCGGGAGCCGAGCGAACCCTGCGCTTCTGCGGCAGCATTCCGGTGCTGCTGGGCCTGACGGGAAACTTCGCGGGCTGGATGATCGCGCTGGTGCATCTGCGGGCGTCGTGGCCAAGTCTGGGCAGCGGGGAACTTGGCGCGCACGAGATGGTCTCCCTGCTCGATGCGCTCCAGCAGCCCCTCGGTGGTCTGAGCACCGCCTTTACGCTCAGTATCGGCGGCCTGGTTGCGTCGCTCTTTGTCAACAGCTATCTCTACATTCGAAATGCGCCCTCGTCCCGGGAGCGGCTCACGGCCGAACTGGAGGCCTATCTCGAGGAGTGCAGCACCGGACGGGGCGCCCCCGGCGATACCCAGGACCTGCTGGTGCGGGTGCTGGACCGTTTTGGCCAGATGGCTTCCTCCATCGAACAGAATGTCAGCTACATGATGCAGAGCGTGAGCCAGGTGGTGGTCCGGGTCGATGCCACGGTGGCCACGGCTGGCGAGATGGTCGGGCGGATGCATCCCATGGCCTCTGCGATGGAGCGCGCCGCTGATGCCATCCAGGTGATGGCGTCCCGCCTGGAGAGCATCGTCGGCAGGTTGGAGTTCGCTTCCGGCAGCTTCGCCGGGGGCGCCGATACGCTGGAGAAGGGGCTGGAGTCCTTTGGCGTGGGCGTTCACCGCCTCGCCGATGCCCAGGACCGCAGCGTGAGACTGCTGACCGACCTTCAGGCCAGCACGGCCTCGACGCTGGGGCTGCTGTCCGAGCGGCTGGCGGCGTTGGAGCGGGTGGAGGCGCGGCTCGAAGAGGCATCCAGCGGCACGGTGCAGGCCCTGCAGGCCATGGTCGCCCCCGTGGCCGCATCGGCGGCGCAGCTAAAGGAGCAGTACCTGTCGCTGGAGCGGCAGACGGCATCCATGGAGGTGTCGGTGACCAAGCTGCGGGCATCGGGCGACCGGCTCGAAGTGGCGGCCACGGCCTTGCACGAGAGCCAGGACAAGTTTGTGGGCGAGTTGGAGCAGAACCTCATGCGGGCCAACCAGACGCAGCTCCAGCAGATGCTCGACGCCCTGAACGATCTGAACCGGTGCCTCACGGAGACCCAGCAGAACTACATGGCCACCATGCAGTCCACGGTGGGGACGCTGGTGGAGAGCCTCTCCCACCCCGTGCTGGAGGACCTGGTCAAGTCTCTGCAGCGGCTGGTGGATGAAGGTCCGGCCATCCGGGCCAGATAAGGTGGTGGGGGCGTGCGCCGACGGTTTGGTTTCGACGAGGAGAATCAGGATTTCTGGCCCGCCTTTACCGACCTGATCTCCACCATTTCGCTGGTGCTCTTCCTGGTGATGCTGCTGGCCATCGCACAGGCGGCGGTCAGCGCCAGGTTCACCATTCAGGGCAGCGAGCGGGTGCAGGAGATCTTCAATCAGCGGGCGGAGACCACCCGCAAGCTGGTGGAGCAGATCGGCTCCGGCCAGGCTACGGTGGATGAGACGGCGGCCATTCGCTTCAACAGCGATGTGCTCTTTGCGTTCGAGTCCTATGAGCTGACGGAGAAGGCGAAGCGGGAGGTGCTCCCGCCGGTGGCTATGGCCCTGGGCCGGGTGCTGAAGGAGTACGGGTCGAGCATCGAGACGGTGGTGATTGAGGGCCATACAGCAGGCCCCGCCAACCCGGCGGATGAAGCCCAGTGGGTGCTGGGCGCCCGGCGTGCCGTGGCTGTGCTGTCGTTCATGCAGAGTGCCAATCCGGAGCTCCAGAAGCCTGAGTATGCGGCCAAGCTTGGAGCCACGTCTTACAGCTACTACCGGCCGCCCGCGTCTGCGGCGGGCATTCCCCTGGGGAAGTGCGACAACGCCAAGGGGCAGTGCAACGCCATCCGCCGGATTGAGGTCCGGGTGGTCCTGCGGGACCAGGGGCTGCGGGATGAGATCTTGCGTGTGCTCGAGAAGGCAGAGTAGGAGGTGGCGGCGTGTCGGCCAACCGGTGCCCGAACTGCGACTACGATGAAGTTGAGCTGGAAGACTCCACCTGCCCGGCCTGCGGGTACAGCCTGACGCGGCCCAACTACCTCTGGATCTGGCTGGGGATCGGGGCGGTGGTGATTCTGGCCGCCATCGCGATCTTCTGGGCGATCCCGGACTCCAAGCCGTCGTCCTCGCCCGCGGCGCCGCCATCTGCACCTCCGTCCGCGCCGAAGGTGGAGAGGCCTGGGTCTACGCGGGAGCTGGTGGAGCGGGTGCAGCCGGGGGTGGTCTCCGTGCATGTACCATCCGCCGGGAAGATGGGCTCGGGCTGGGTTTGGGATCAGAAGGGCTACATTATTACCAACGCCCACGTGGTGGCGGGGGCGCGGGATGTCACGGTGGTCCTGCACACGGGCAAGGAGTACCCGGGCCGGGTGCTGGGCTTCGATCAGGCTTGGGACATCGCCGTGGTGCAGGTGGAGGGGCTCTCGGTGGCTGCCCTGCCCGTGGGCGATTCGTCCCGGGTGCGGTCGGGCGATGAAGTGCTCGCCTTCGGCAGTCCCCTGGGGCTGGAGAATACCGTCACGGACGGCCTGATCAGCGCCACCCGCGAAGGTGTGAAGACGGAGACCACGACTCTGGGCCGGGTCTTCCAGATCTCGGCGCCCATCGCCCCGGGCTCCAGCGGGGGGCCTCTGGTGGACAGAGCCACGGGCCTGGTCATTGGCGTGGACACGGCGGGCGTGGCAGCGGAGAAGGCGGCCAGCATCGGGTTTGCGGTGCCGGTCAACGAAGCCGTGGCAGCGGCAGGCCGGATCGTGAAGGGGAGATAGGGCCGGGAGACAAAGACAGTCCGGAGGGAGTGACCCCTCCGGACTGTCCTCCTTATACGCCACTACTGTCTTCCTTATACGCCACTACTGTCTTCCTTATACGCCACTACTGTCTTCCTACACGCCACTACTGTTATGCCACGAAAGTGGTAGAGCGCTTGTGTGACGGTCGTTCTAGCCATCGATGCGGAGCAGTGGCACCGCCTGGCAGCCATCTTGTAGGGGGCTTGACTGGTCTTGCCGCGGCCAGCGGGCGGCGATACTCCCTGGGGGTAGCTTGGCCCATGCCGCCTGGGACAAGCGTTGTGGGGCTATGATGCTCGTGCGCGGGCCGCAGTACTGCTTCCCAATGCGCCACTATCCTTTCCCAATGCGCCACTATCCTTTCTCTATACGCTGCTGGATTCAGCCCTCCAGGGGAGATCCTCGCAAAGGTAGATGCAATGGTAACAGAAAACCTTGCCCAAGAGAGCAAGGTGGTGCACTATTCGATGCGCTCGCTAGTGCACTTTTGCTTGCAGGCTCAGCGCGCGGCGAAGGAACGGTATATTTGGGCAAAAGAGGGATAAAGGAAGGCACTATGTCACAACTTTATCAAGAATCCATCGAAGTTCGCGGCGCAAGAGAAAACAACCTCAAAAATGTTTCGCTGCGCATACCCAAACGCAAAATCACCATTTTGACCGGGGTATCCGGGTCCGGCAAGTCGTCGAACGTTTGACACGATTACCCAGCGGCTGCTGAACGAAAACTTCAGCATGTCCGTGCGCAGCTTCCTGCCGCGCTATCCGCAGCCGGATGCCGCTGCGATCAGAAATCTCAGCATGGCGGTCGTCGTCGATCAGAAGCGAATCGGCGGAGGCGCTCACTCCACCGTGGGCACCATTACCGATATCTCCCCGGTTCCACCTGGACGCTGCAGGATTTCGGGGGCCGGCAAGGTCAACCTTCATCGCGAGCACAGCCTCGGATTATGTCGAGAGTTGACGAGCGAAAAGAGGAACACACCTTCAGCCTTTTTTTTGGCCGAAAGTGCGTTCTCTGCTATCCTGATTTTGGGAGACCGAGCGGCCCCTCCGAAAAGGAGGTGTCCCGGACGAAAATCACCATTGAGGTTGATGCTTCAACGCTGATCCTCCTGGTGCTGATCCTCCTGGCGCTTTCCGCTATCAGGTAGCGGTTAGCCAGAGCTAAAGCAACGGCTGCCGTCAACTGTACAACGAGGCGGCACCCGCGGGCTCCAGAGCGTCCGTCCCACCGGACGCTCTTCCTCATTGTGGACAGACTGGTGCCGTTTCAAACCGGCCCGTTTCTGGACCCGAGGTGCTGACTCGACCCAATCACGGCGAATTGCGTAGGTTACTTGAACTCCTCGTTTTGGATTGGCTTCTTGCTACCAAAGCGAACGAGGGAAGCAGGATTCCAAGACTTTCTCCGAGAGCGTCCTCAGGTGGATTGGGAAAAAGTGGCGGAATCACGATTTTGAAGGGCCTGTTCACCCCGCAAATCGCTCTTGTAGGCCCCCGACGGGGGCATATTGGCCCGGACTCGGCCGAAAAACGGTGGTTCCGTAACCATCTGGCCCTTATTTTTGTAGATTCCGCCACGTCTTCCCATAGGCCTGGAGACTCGCCCGGAAAAATGTCGTGGAATCCAGCCAGTTCAATGTTCCCGACCGGCGTTTTCTTGCCCCTAATCCCGGGTCCGCTCGATCGCAGCCCTCACGGCTTGCTCGATGCGAGCCCCCCGGCGCTTGAAGCCCAGCTCCTGCACCATCTGATCCAGAATCTCGTCATCGGTGCGCAGCCGGCCGTCTGACTTGACCCATTCGACCAGGTCGTCCAGCTCGGACTGCAGGTACTCTTCGATCTTCTCCCGCAGGGGGAGGGCCGGCTTCGGCGCCCGCCCCGACTGCTCGACCACTGCTGCGGGGGTAACGGCGGCCACGGCGGCCACGGGCTGGGCCTGAGGCGGCACCTCCGCCACCCCGTCCGCCACATCGGCCGAAGCCACAGCCGCCTTGTAGGCGGCCACAGCCCGCTCAACCTCCTGCTCCCGCCGCATGAACCAGTCAGGCGACCAGATGCGGTGATACTTCCAGCCCAGCGTCTCCAGCTGCTGCTGCCTGAGGCGGTCTCGGTCCCGCACGGTGGGGGCCGACAGGTAGCCCGGGCCGTCGCACTCGATGGCCAGCACCATGCGCTCTGGCCGCAGCGGATGCCTGGCCACCATGTCTACCCGGTAGGACGACACGCCCCAGTGGGGGAGCAGGGCCACTCCGGCGGCGGAGAGCGTCTCGTAGACATCCTGCTCGAAGGCATCCAGGACAGCGGCCCCGGCGTCCCGAGGCGCCGAGGACGGCCGGGCGGTGTACTCCAGGTAGGCACGCAGCAGCTGCACCCCCCTGGCGGAAGACCGGCCCGGATCCATATCGAGATGAGTGAAGGAGGAGACCAGCGTCATGTGCCGGCGGGCCCGGGTGACGGCCACGTTCAGGCGGCGCTCGCCGCCGTCGTGCAGCAGGGGCCCGAAGCGGTAGGGCAGCTTGCCGGTGCGGTCCTTGCCGTACCCAATGGAGAGGATGATGGCGTCCCGCTCATCGCCCTGCACTCGCTCCAGGTTCTTGACGAAAAAGCGTTCCTTGCGGGTGGAGTCGAAGACGGGCTCCAGCTCGGGCGCCCGCCGCAGGGCTTCATCGATGGCCGCCTGCACCCGGTTGGCGTGCTTGATGCCCATGGTGATTACGCCCAGCGACTCCTTGGGCCGCTGCCGGGCGTGCTCCAGCACCAGGTCCACTACGGTCGCCACTTCGGCAGCGGAGCTCTCCTCCTGCCCGCCGTCATCGACCAGCACGTGGCGGATGGCCTTGCTGCCGCCGATGCCAGGGAACGTCACCAGCCGCTCCTCATAGACGTGGCGGTTGGAGAAGGCGATCAGCGACTCATCCTGGCTGCGGTAGTGCCACTGAAGCCACCGCTGGGGCAGGAAGGCTGAGGTCAGCTTGAGCAGGCTTTCAAACCCGGCCACCAGCGAGTCTTCCGGCATATCTTCCTCTTCGCCTGCGCCATCGGCGAAGAACTGGGTGGGCGGCAGCTGGTGCTCATCGCCGGCGATGACGGCCTGGGAGGCCCGCATCAGCGACGGGATGGCATCTTCGGGCAGAACTTGAGAGGCTTCATCGAACATGACGATGTGGAAGTAGCGCCGGTTGGCATCCATCAGCTGGCTGACGGAGAGGGGGCTGGCCATCCAGCAGGGGAAGAGGGCGGTCAGCACTTCTGGCGCTTCGGCCAGCAGCTTC
>Ga0196971_1001061_pt1 | contig 13942 bp, 13 predicted proteins | sample S1v_1013CmetaG_FD_148660 | JGI IMG/M metagenome (GOLD analysis project Ga0196971, IMG submission 148660) | Soil microbial communities from Anza Borrego desert, Southern California, United States - S1+v_10-13C | ecosystem: Environmental > Terrestrial > Soil > Desert | place: USA: California... | reverse complement strand
CGCGCCCGGCGCGGATCGTCGCCCGCCGGCCGCCGACGTCCTTCACCGTCACCGAGCGGACCCGCCGCCCGTCCGCCGACAGGGTCAGCGCCGTGGCGGTGGCGTGGATCAGCAGGCGTGCCCGCGGATGGCCGGTCAGGTCCCCCAGGTTCGGCAGGACGAAGCGGTTGGGCCGGTCGTCGAAGCTCCAGCACCCGACGCGCAGCGCGCCGCCGTCGAGCGTGCCCAGGATGGGGAAGCGCTGCATCAGCGCCTCCCGCCCCGCCGCCGGTTCGGCGATCTCCAGCGCGCGCGCCGCCTCGCGGTAGTAGGGCGCCAGATCCGCCGGGCCGATGGGCCAGCCGCTGTGCGGCACCCAGGGGCGGGCCTGAAAGTCGATGGGGTCCAGTTCGGCGCAGCGCCCGCCCCAGATCGGCGTGGTGCCGCCGACCATGCGCAGGTTCACGTCGCCCAGGTCGTAATAGGGCTGTCCGCTCGACGTGCCGGCGGCAAGATCCTGGATCTCCGGCTCGAAGTCGGGGCCGCCGCTGTCCACCACCAGCACCTCGTGCCCGCGCGCCAGCAGGCGCCGCGCCAGCGTGATGCCCGCCGCCCCGGCGCCCAGGATGCACACCGGCGCCTCGAAGGTCGGCGGCTCGGCGATCTCCCGGAGGTCGAGCAGCATCGCGGTCCTTTGGCAACGCGCCCCACATCGGTGCGGGCGGGAACGGCGGCGGGGCGAACGCGATATACCTATGGCCCGGACACGGCGCGCACAGCGGCGGCGCCGGCCTCGGGGACGACGGAAACGGGATAAGCCCTTTGGATCGGCACGCAGAACGGCAGGCGGGCACGCTGCACACGGGCATGCTGAAGCGTGCGCTGGGCAACGTCGGCCGGCTGCTGACCGGAAAGGGGGCCGGCGGGCTCATGCAGCTGGGCAGCTTCGCGCTGATCGCGCGCGGGCTGGGGCCGGTGGAGTTCGGCCTGTTCGCGTTGCTGCAGACGCACGTGCAGATCCTGTCGGGCATCGCCACCGTGCAGTCCAACCAAGCCATCATCCACTATGGCGTGCGGCATCTGGCGGCCGGCGACGTCGCCGCCTTCCAGGCCACCATCAAGGCCGGCACCCTGGTGGACGTCGGCGGCGCGCTGATCGCCATGGTGCTGGCCGTCGTGCTGGCGCCGGTGGTGGCGCCCTTCCTGGAGTGGGACGCGCGCATCGTCTTCTACGCCCAGTGCTTCACCCCGCTGGCGCTGGCGAACGCCATCGCCACGCCCAAGGGCATGCTGCGCCTGTTCGGCCGCTTCGACCTGCTGGCGCGGCACGTGGTGGTGACGCCGGCCGTGCGTCTCGCCGGCTGCACCATCGCCTTCCTGCTGGACGCGCCGCTGCCCGCCTATCTGGTGGTCTGGCTGGTCGCCGGCTACGTCGGCGCTGCGGTCGCGGTGGCGATGGCGTGGCGGCAGGCGGCGCAGCGCGGCCTGCTCGCCGGACTGGACGCGGGCCTGCGCGGGCTGTCGCGACCGAACCCGGGGATGTGGAAGTTCATGGCGATCTCCAACGTGCATTCCACGCTGGCGCTGGTGCCGAACCACCTCTCGGTCTTCCTGGTCGGCGGCATCGTCGGCCCGGCCGCGGCCGGGCTCTACAAGGTCGCCCGCGAGATCGGCACGGCCATCGGCAAGCCGGTGGACCTGCTCAGCCAGGCGCTCTACCCGGACCTGGCGCGGCTGGCCTCGGCGCACGACTGGCACAATCTGGCGCGGATCGCGGTGCGTGCCGGGCTGCTGGCCGGCGGCACCGCGGCGCTGATCTACCTGCTCGCCCTGTTCGCCGGCGAGGCTATCGTCGGCACGCTGTTCGGACGCGACTTCGTCGCCGCTACCCCGGTGCTGCGCCTGCTGGTGCTGGCGACCGCCATCACGGTGACCGCGTTCGCCGCCGAACCGGTGCTCTACGCCCTCGGCCGCCCCGACGTGCTGCTGAAGATGTCGGTGCTGGTCAACGGCACGCTGTTCGCGCTGATGGCCTGGATGCTGGAGCGCATGGGCCTGATCGGCGCCGGCTGGGCCACGGTGATCGTCGCCCTGCTGGGCGCCCTGCTCGCCGTCGTCTGCACGCTGGGCACACTGCGCACCAGCGCCGCGGGGGCCGCCGCGGCCACGCGGCCGTAGCGCCAGGCACGGGAGCCCCCGCCCCTCCGATGCGCACCGTCAACCATCCCGCCGCCGCCCTGTTGAGGAGTCCGGGGCGGCATGGAGGCGTGTCATGGTGGGGCGGATCGCCGTCATCGGTTTGGCCCTCGCGGTGTCCGGCTGTGGCGTGACGCCGTACGGCAGCGTGGGTATCGGGACCCGGATCGGGAACGTGCACGTCGGCACCGGCATCGGCGTGCCGCTGGGGCATCTTGGCGGATTCGGGGGCGGGTTCGGCAGCGGGTTCGGGGGCGGTCCGAAGGCGAGCGCCGGGTCCTTCGGCGGCGCCGTCCTCGGCGGGCTCGCCGGTTCGCGGTTCGGCCAGGGCACCGGCAAGCTGGTGGCGGTGGGCCTCGGCACCCTGTTGGGTTCCGTCCTCGGCGGGTCGGCCGGCCGCTCGCTCGACCGGGCCGACGAACTCTACGCCCGGCAGGCCGCGGCGCTGGCCTACGCCGCGCCCGTGGGCCAGTCGTACCGCTGGTCCAACCCCCACACCGGCAACACCGGAACGGTGACGACGACCCGCGACGGCTGGTCCTCCTCCGGCGCGTACTGCCGCGAGTTCCAGCAGACCGTCATCGTCGGTGGCGCGCCGCAGGCGGCCTACGGCGCCGCATGCCAGCAGCCGGACGGGTCCTGGCGCATCCTGGCCCAGTGACCCAGCCGCCCGCCGCCGTGGTGCCGGCACGGCCGAAAAATGTCCCAGGCCACCAAGCCTGAGCCAGGGTGTGCCGGCACACGCAGCGTGCTAAATTAGCACCGCGTGTTCGCACACAGGGTTACCCAAATGTCCATCATGACGCCTCATGGCCTTTGCTTGGCCGTTGCCGGTGTTGCCATGTCCCTTGCTTTCGCAACTCCGGCCTTCGCCGGTGATGGACATCGCCACAAGCATCGCCATCACCACAAACACCACCACCATTATTACTACTACGAAGATCATCGGCCGGTCGTCGTCTATGAGGCGCCACCACCCTACGTGGTGGTCCAGCCGCGGCCCAGGGTGTACTACGTTCCCCCGCCGCCGCCGGTCTACGCACCGCCCCCCGGCCTGAGCATCCAGATGAACGTACCGCTCCGCTGATCCGGAGCGCGCCGATCAAGCCCACGGTGACGGTTGCCCATTGACGGGCGCCGCTACCGTGGGCGAAGCGCTTCAGCGCAGAGCGCGGCAGGCCGAACCGCTCATACGCTTTGACCGAATTCCAAGTTCGCAAGCCTATGCATCGTCAGTGCTTACGCCGCTCGACCAATCGTCAAAGTAGTACACCGAAAGTCATTGACTTGCTTTGACAATTCTCAAGGTCCCCATCTTCAGGCATCCGCTATCCTCGACCCACACCGTTGAATGCTTCGACGGCCGGCTCCGAAGGGGAAAGGCCCAGGCAGGCGTGGAGAGTGTGGATGCGCGGCATTGATTGGTCCGATTCCCTGTCGGTCGGGTGCGATGAGGTGGATGCAGAGCACCAAGCCCTGGTTCGGCTCATCAACGAATGCATCGCCCTCAGCCAAGCCGGCGGCGAGGATGACCGCATCGTCGCGGCGGTGGCTCGGCTCATCGTCTTTGCCGACCGGCACTTCACCAACGAAGAGCAGGTCATGGAGCAGGCCGGCTATCCCGACCTGGAACGGCACTCTGCGGCCCACAAGGAGGCCATGCAGGACCTGTGTCGGATCGGCCTGAAGACCGGCGGCGTCGAGCTGTGCCGCAGCGTCGGCGAGTACCTGGCGTCCTGGTTCTTCGCCCACGCCATGACCCATGACAGGGAATTGGGACGCTGGCTGTCCCTGTCTTCCCTGGCCTGCCTGTGGCCCGAAAGCACCGGGCAGCACGACGCCCGACAGCCCTGACGCGACCGCCTCCCCACCCCCGGTCCCTCCGGGGTCCGGCGTCGGCGGCGGGGATGTCACCTTTTTGCCCCCCTTCGGCCACAGGTTTCTCACCGGCTACCTCTTTCGATGCGCCGTACCATGGGTGCAACGAGAAGGAGGAGCGATGCCATGGAGCACACCGAGACGCTGAACGTCAGCAAGTTGCCGGTGGTCGGCCTCTCCGAAGCGACCGACCTGTTGAGGCGCGAACGCTTCATCTTCGTGGGCGCCCCGAACCGCTGGCGCAAGGAGATGGACGGCCGCATCACCCGCGCCGACATCCGGCGCGAACACGACGGAAGCTGCGTCGTCGTGCTGTTCCACTGGACACGGCCGCAGTAGGCGTCTACGGCCGGGCCCCATTGACCTCCGCCAGGATCTCGTAGGAGCGCAGCCGCGCCGCGTGGTCGTAAATGGCGGAGGCCACCATCAGTTCGTCGGCGCCGGTCTGCGCGGCGAACACCTCCAGGCCGCGCCGGATGGTGTCCGGCGCCCCGACGAACGAGCAGGCCAGCATGTTCGATGCCTGCACCTTCTCCATCGGCGACCAGTAGGACTCGATGTCGTCGATGGGCGGCGGCAGCTGGCCGCGCGTGCCGCGCAGCATGTTGGTGAACTGCTGCTGCGCCGAGGTGAAGAGCCGGCGCGCCGCGGCGTCGCTGTCCGCGGCGAACACATTCACGCCCACCATCGCGTACGGCCGGTCGAGCTGCGCCGAGGGGGTGAACGACGCCCGGTAGACCTGCAAGGCCTGCATCAAGGCACCGGGCGCGAAGTGCGACGCGAACGCGTAGGGCAGGCCCAGGCTGGCGGCGAGCTGCGCCCCGTAAAGGCTGGACCCGAGAATCCACAGCGGCACGTTCAGGCCGGCCCCCGGCACCGCCTGCACCCGCTGCCCCGGCTGGGATGCAGCGAAATAGCCCTGCAATTCCAGCACGTCCCGCGGGAACTCCTCGGCGGCCGCGGGGTCGCGGCGCAGGGCGCGCAGCGTCAGCTGGTCGGTGCCCGGCGCCCGGCCCAAGCCCAGGTCGATGCGGCCGGGATACAGCGATTCCAGCGTGCCGAACTGCTCGGCGACCACCAGCGGCGCATGGTTCGGCAGCATGATCCCGCCGGCGCCGACGCGGATCGTGCGCGTGCCGGCGGCGACGTGGCCGATGACCACGGCGGTCGCGGCGCTGGCGATGCCGACCATGTTGTGGTGCTCGGCCAGCCAGTAGCGGCGGTAGCCCCAGCCCTCGGCGTGCCGCGCCAGGTCCAGCGTGTTGCGCAGGGCGTCGGCCGGCGTGCTGCCCAGAGGCACCGGGGCGAGGTCGAGGACGGAGATCGGGGGCACGCGGTCGTTCGGCTCCATTCAGGCGCCGTCTTCCAGCGACGTCGGCAGGGGCTCGCCCTCCGGCACGAAGCGCAAGGAGATCGAGTTGATGCAGAACCGCAGGCCGGTCGGCGGCGGGCCGTCGGGAAAGACGTGGCCCTGGTGGCTGCCGCAGCGGGCGCAGACGGTCTCCATGCGGACCATGCCGTAGCTGGTGTCGCGCACGAGCGTCACGTGCTCCTTGTCGAAGGGCGCGGTGAAGCTCGGCCAGCCGGTGCCGGACTCGAACTTGGTGCCGGCCCGGAACAGCGGCAGGCCGCACAGCTTGCAGCAATAGGTGCCCGGCTCCTTGTTGTGGAGCAGGGTCCCGCAGTGCGGGGCCTCCGTGCCGTGCCGGAGCAGCACGTCGCGCTCCTCGGCGGTCAGGCGCTCCTCGAGCCGGCGGCGCAGCTCCGGCGACGGCGGCGACAGGTCGAACCCCGAAGGCGAGCGTTGCGCGGATTCGGATGGTGCCGTCATGGTTCGGATGCTCCCTCTGGCGTCGGCGTTCGCTTTGACTCTAGGGCGCCGGCGCCGCTTCACCAGCAGCCGGGGCGCGCGTCTGCCATTCGCCGGGGCAATGCTGCGAGGGCCGCCGCGCCGGTCATGGGTCCTGCGGCGGGTTCAGCAGCTCCAGCAGCAGGACCAGCACGCCGGCGGTCAGCCCCCAGACCTCGGGTGCCAGCCGGTCGAGGGGGAAGCGGTGGGTCGTCGCCTCGCGGCCCTTCCAGATCAGGGTCTTGCGCCCGGCCAGCGGCGCCAGCGGCAGCACCGGCACCCAGGCGGCCTCCTCCACCTCGTTCTCGCCGAGACGCAGCGGCACGTCGCCGGTCAGCACGCCGACGGTGGTGTGCAGGCGGTGCCCGGTGGCGCCCTCGAACACGTCGAGGCTGCCCAGAACCTCGACGGCCTGCGGTGGGATGCCGACCTCCTCCCAGGCTTCGCGCAACGCCGCGGCGGTCATGTCGGCGTCGCCCGGCTCGCGCCCGCCGCCGGGCAGCGCCACCTCGCCCGGATGCAGGCGCAGCGTCGAGGGGCGGCGGGTCAGCAGCACCTCGGGACCGGCGGCGCCGCCGCGCAGCAGCACCAGCACGGCCGCATCGCGGAACGCGCCGGTGAAGCGCATGTGCTCGCCCAGTTCCCACTCCCCGCGCGTGCCGGGCACGCGGCCGGCCAGCACGGCGCGCAGACGGTCGAGCGGGGAACGGGTGGGCATGGCGGAGATCCTGGATCGGGCGGGCGCCGGGCGGGTGCCCGTGCGTCCACCGGTGGCACATCCGGCGCGCGGACCGGCGTGCAAACCGCCCATCAGCCCTGCGTCATTCCGCCGCACCCCATTTGGAAATTGGTCATACCACTTTGCCGCAAACCTGATCTAAAAACCGCCCCGGCACGTACACACGTGCGTTTCCTCCCTAGACTTCGGGCCGCTGCATCGCGCAGCGGCCTTTTTTCTTGGGGGCCGGCGGCGCGCGGCTCAGCCCTGGCGCGGCCCGGAATACAGGGTCAGGACGCGTTGGACGTAGGTGCGCGTCTCGGGATAGGGCGGGATTCCGCCGTGCCGGACGACGGCGTTCTCCCCGGCGTTGTAGCCGGCGAGCGCCAGCGCCACGTCGCCGTCGAAGTAGGACAGCAGCCAGCGCAGATAGGCCATGCCGGCGCGGACGTTGTCCGCCGGGTCGAAGGGCTGCGTCAGTCCGAAGCGGCGCCCGGTTTCCGGGATGATCTGCATGAGGCCCATGGCCCCCTTCCCGGACACCGCCTTCACCCGGAACCCGGACTCGACCTGGATCACCGCGAGGACGAGATCGGGGTCAAGGCCGAGCGCCGGGGCGTGCGAGCGGACCAGGCGCTCGACCTCGCGGCGCAGGGCGTCGTCCGCCGGGTCCCGCGTCGGCCCGGCGCCGTCCTCGGGAAGCCGGCACTGCGCCCGCTTCTCGGGCACGCCGTCGAAGCGGACCAGGAACTGTCGGGCCAGCGCGTGGCCGCCGTCGGCGGCGCGGCGCAGCCAGCCGGCGGCCACCGCCGGGTCGCGCGCCATCCCGGCTCCGTGATCGCTGAGAATGCCGAGACGGAACGCGGCGTCGGCGTGGCCGGCGCGCGCCGCGCGGCAGTAGTGCACGGAGGCGAGCGCGAAATCCGCCCGGTTGCCGAGCCCCATCTCGTACCGCAGCCCCGCGCGATAGCTGAGTTCCGCCGAGGCGTCGCGCGCCGAGGACACGCCCGGCAGCACCGCCGGCGCCAGCCCGAGCAGCACCGCGCCGAGGCGCAGCCAGCGGGCCGCGGTCATGGAAGGGAAGGTCGTCATGACAGGAAACCCGGGCGAGGACGGGGCGCCCGGAGCGGCTGCACCGCCCCGGGCAAGGACCGTCGCCGGCATCAGGGAACGGACGGGGTGGATGGCTTGGTCAGCACGTTGGCGACGTTGGCGCCGACCTGGTTGATGTTCTTCAGCGCGCCGTTCGTCTCGATGACGTTGGCCGCGGTCTGCGCGGCACCCGAGGTCTGCATCAGCGTGCCGAACACGGAGCTGCCCATGACGGCGACGTTGGCGGCGTTCTGCGCCTCCTGCCCGACCGTGGTCATCGCGCCGTCGTTACGGCCGTAGCCGCCGCCGGTGTAGACCAGCCGGTTGCTCGCCGTCTGGAACGCCGGATCGAGAGTCTGGGTCAGGTCGCCGACGGCGCTGTCCAGGCTGACGATGTTGGCGACGTTCTGGGCGCTCTGGTCGAACTTCGGCCCGGTGACGCCGTCGGGGTTGAACGCCTTGCCGAACTTGGCGACGTTCCTCGCCTCCTGGAAGGCGCCGGAGGTCTGCGACACCGACAGCGCGTCCGTCGCCAGGACGACGTTGACCGAGTTCGTCGCGGTCTGGCCCAGGTTGGCCCAGGACCCGTCGGTGACCGCCCTGTTGACGGCGATCTGGCCGTGGAAATCGCCGGCGACGTCGGTCGACTGGACGACGGTGCCGAGCAGCTCGCCTTCGGCGGCGACGGCGTTGGCGGTGTTGCTGGCCGACTGGCGGATCTTCTCGTTGCTGAACGAGTTCTGGATCGTGTTGTGCACGCTCTGCAGGTTCAGGAACATCTGGTCGACGTTGGCCATGTCCTGCGCCTGCGCCGAACCGACTCCGAGGGCCAGCACACTGGCGGCGAGCAGAAGCTTCTTCATTTCAGTCTCCATCGTGTTTGCATCGTGTTCGCCCGGCCGCCCACGGCCGAGCCTGTCCACCCACCCGCACCAAAGCGGCCGGGAATTCCGTTGGAACTGCGCTGGGGCCCGGACTCAGCGGTCGCAGATCATCCGCCCGCTCAGCACCCGGCAGCCCGGCCGTTCGGGTTGAGCCGCGAGCGACGGCGCCGCAGGCTCGGCCGCCCGGGGTGTCGCGTTGAGCGCTTCGTCCGTGACGCGGGCCTGGCTGCCCGGAACACCGGCCGGTACGGCCGATGCCGCGGCCCGTTCCGCTTCCGCGCGCTCCGCCTCGCGCCGCTGGCGGGCCGCCTGGGTCAGATGCTGGTCGCAGGCCGCACCGAAGCCGTACATCTCGCTCACGATGTCGTAGGCGGCGGACTCCACGGCCCAGCGGACGGCCCCTTGCAGCGGCTCCGTCGGCTGTTCGCCGATCGAGATGTCGAACAGGACGTCGCCGGCGAAGGCACCGCCCTGGACGCCCAGGTCGAAGAAGCGGAAGAGGTTCGTCGAAGTCTCGTAGCCGATGGCCTGCTTGCGCCACGACTTGGAGTAGACGATCTGCGAGGTGCGGGTGTCGGTCACCGCCAGGTCCAGGCCGATCTGCACGGCGTAGGACTTGGCGCCGCCGCCGATCCCGGCGATCGTCACTTCGGCGGAGTTGTTGACGACCTTGAAGTCCAGCTCGGTGATCGCACCGGTGATGTAATGGGTCGATCCCAGCAGCACGCCCTTGGGGATCGGCCGGAAGGTCACCGTCTGGCCGCCCGCCTGGACGGCGCGGCCCTCGCCGAGGCGCTGGTTGAGCGCCTGCGCCAGTTCGAACTCCATGATCGCGGTGGTCGAGCGGTTGACCTGCGGAACCCGTGCGGTGCCGAGGCTGCTGATGAGCATGTGGGTGGCGCCCTGGGTGACGTAGGCGCCGATGTCCTGGTAGTTGAAGCGCCCGGTCCTGTCCGGGACGTCACCCACCGCAAGCCGCAGATCCAGCGGCGGACGCGGCAGGCGGGCAAGGCACTTGAGCGCCTCGGTGGACGGGGTCGTGGTCTTGACGGGGATCGGTCCGGTGAGCAGCTTCGCCGGTTCCTCGCCGAGCGGCGGCGGAACGGCGCAGGCCGACAGCAGCAGGATTCCCAGCAGGGCGGGAGCGAGGCGGCGCATGCGTCATCCTCCTCAGCGGCTGCCGGACAGGGAATTGTGCACGCCCTGCGAGCCCGAACTGGTCTGCACCGGGTTCAGGTTGAGATAATTGTTGCTGCCGGACTGGTTGATGATGACGACGTTGTTGTAGTTCTGGCCGGCCTGGGCCATCTGGCGCTGCAACGCCGTCTGGGCGTGCTGCTCCTCCATCTGCAGGCGCTGCAGCCGTTGCTGCGGCCCGTTGAGCGTACGGCCGGTGATGTTGGTGAAGTCGGCCAATGCCGGTGTTGCGACACCCGTGGCAAGTACTGCTGCCATTACGAGCATCACCCTCGACGTTCTCCGCCCCATTCCGCAGGGCGAGGTCGAGCAATGGCGACCTGGTTGCCCAAGATTCATAATATGGCTTTCCACGAACAGCGTTGACGATGCTCAACGACCGGCCCATTGCGCCTTGGAGGTGCCGACCCAAACAGGTCGCGGCTTGATCGTCGATGATGTGAACATTATGGCGGCCGCCCGGCGCCGGTGGAATTCGGCATCAAGCTAATAACCTTATTTTACGTGAGGTCTTTATCGGTTGAGGAGTCGCCGCTGCCGGCTAATTCGGCTTCCTGCGGGCGCAACCCGATGCGCACTTCCGGGAAAAATGGGTAGGGACGCTTCCTTCGTCCGATAGGCGACGCCGCCAGGGCGTATTCCGTCGGCGGGCCGAGCCACCTATGCCCGCTTGCACCGCATCCGCGCGCGGCATGGAGTCGGACGCGGGACAGGGTCCGCGCCGTCCTGCGCGCGGCGTCGTCAGCGAAGGGGGCATTCCATGCGTGTGCATCGTCTCGCCGTGCCGCTTCTCGCGCTTTGCATCGCCGTGCCCGCCGCGGCGCGGGCCGACGGCTTCCTGAACGCCGGCCCCGCAGGCGCCTTCCTGAACCTCGGCACCGGCGGCGCACAGGCGGTCGTGCCCATGGGGGGCGGGGTGGCGACGATACCGCCGCACCCGCTGCCCTCGGCTCTGCTGCTCGATGGCGGATCGCCGATCCTGCCGGTGTCGGGCCGTGTCGCGGCCGGGCCGGTTCCCGGCAGCCTGCTGGCGGTCCAGCTGGCGGCGGCGCGGCGCGGCGGCGCGGTCGTGCTGGCGCGGACCGGATCGGGCGCCGTGCGTCCGCTGGTGATCCCGCCCGGCGCCCTGCCCGACCGCCGCTGATCCGTCCGGGGCGCGGCGGCTCATTCCGCGGCGCGGCGCCAGGATAGGACCAGGTACGGGCGCTCGGGCGCGTAGGTCAGGCGGATTCCGGCCAGGCGCACGAAACGCGCGCCGTCCACGGCGGCTTCGGCGCGGATGCGGAACAGGCGGCGCTGCGTGGGGGCGGCCATGCCGGCGCCCTCGATCCCTTCCCGTGCGGCGACCATTGCCTCGGCGCTCTGCGGCTCGGTCCCGAGGGCGAGGAGCACGGGCAGGGGCGCCACCGCCGGATCGACGACGCGCTGGCGGGTCGCCACCGTCAGGTACGGCGCGGCGCGCCCGAACAGCTCGCGGCTGAGGTCCGGCAAGCCGACCAGCGCCTCGACCGCTTCGAACGGCCCGCCCTGGTCGAGCTGCGAGCGGCGCTCGACGATGCCGCGGGCGACGGCGGCGGCCACGTCGTCCGGCGCGCCCAGGACGGCGAACAGTGACGCCAGCAGCTCTTCCGGCGCCGCGTTCACGTCGATCAGGCCGGCCTCGTCCTGGATGCGCACGTCGATCCGGCCGGCGCCGAGGGGAAAGGCATAGGGCCGGCCGTCGCCGCGCCAGCGCTCCTCCGGCCGGAGGTCCAGGAGTCCGTAGACCGCACGCACCACCCCGCCGTCGGCCAGCGCCTCCGCCCGGGCGGCGGCGGCGCCGTTGCGCGCCAGGCGGATCTCGTCGCGGGCGTCCCGGTTCAGGCCGGCCGTGACGGTGGACAGCAGCAGCAGGCTCCACAGGACCAGGAGGAGGGCGAACCCGGCCTGCCGCCGCCTTGCGGCGGTCGGCCCGCGGCCCGTTCCTCCCCCGGTCCGCCCGGACATCAGCGGATCCGCGCCCGGGGATCGATGGCACGCAGGCGGCGGCGCAGCTCGTCGGTCGCCTCCTGGGCCTCGGCGGTGCTGCGGATGACCCGCGGCGTCAGCATGACCAGGAGTTCGGTGCGCTGCTGGCGCTCTTCCGTGGTGCTGAACAGGTGGCCGAGGATCGGGATGTCGGAGAGGATCGGCACGCCCGACTTGCCGGCGTTGCGGCCGTCGCGGATCAGCCCGCCCAGCGCCACGCTCTGCCCGTCCTGCACGGCGACCGTGCTGTGGACCCGGCGCTGCTGGATGGTGGGCGAGTCGATGCCCGAGGTGCGCGTCGGCACCACGTCGCTCACCTCCTGGTAGATCTCCATGAACACCCGGCCGCCGGCACCGATGCGCGGGCGCACCTCCAGGATGATGCCGGTGTCCTTCAGCGAGATCGAGTTGACGATCGGCGAGTCCGGGTTGAGCACGCTGACCGCCGACTGGGTGGCGATCGGTACCTGGTCGCCGACCTGCAGCCGCGCCGCCTGGTTGTCGAGCACCATCAGGTGCGGCGACGAGATCACGTTCACGTTGGTGATCGCCGACAGCGCGTTCAGCACGACGCGCACGTTCCCGGCCTCGAACAGGTAGGAGAAGCCGGCGAGCGGCCCGACCTGCCCGGTCCGCGGGTCGCTCATCGCCACCTGGTGGTTGCCGGAGCGGAAGAACCACTGCACGCCGTAGCGCAGGTCGTCGTTCAGCGTCACCTCGGCGATGGTCGCCTCGACCAGGACCTGGAACGGCGCGACGTCGAGGCGGCGCAGGGCGTCCTGCACCATGTCGTACTCGCGCGGGGTCGCCATGATCACGATGGCGTTCTTGTCGCGGTCGGCGATGACGCGCACGTCGGGCGCCGGCGACGGCGCGGCACCGAGCGGGCTGCCCGGCGCCGGCAGCACCGGCACGGCGCCCGGGGCGCGCTTGCCCAGGCTGCCGGCGTCCGGCACGCCGCCGGGCGGGAGCACGGGGTCGTTGACGGGAAGCATGGACGGGACGCCGCCGGGACCGAAGGCGGCGGGCATCAGCCCGCGCCCGCCGTAGCCGCCGGCCGCGCCGTTCGGGCCCGAGACGCCGGTGAACCCGGAGCCGTACCGCCCGCCGGAGGACGGAGCGCCGCCGTAACCGCCGCCGTTGCCGCCCCCGAAGCCACCTCCGAAGCCACCTCCGAAACCTCCGCCGAAGCCGCCGCCCATGCCCCCGCCGCCGGAGCGGCCGGAACCGAACCCCCGCCCACCCAGCTCGGTGGGCGCCAGCCTGGGGGCGACCTGCGCCCCCAGGCCGCCGCCACCGCCGCCACCGCCGCGCCCGGGCGAGAACATCTCGTTCAGCGTGCCCGCCAGCGCTTCGGCGTTGCCGTTCTGGACGTAGTAGACGTAGACCCGCGGCGTGTCGAAGCCCCGCGCCTGGTCGAGGCGGTCGACCCAGCCCTGCACCGTCTTCAGCAGCTCCGGGCGCTGCGCGATCACCAGCAGCGCGCTGAGCCGGTCCACCGGCACGAAGCGCAGCATGTTGCCCATCGGCCCGTCCTCGGTGCCGAGCAGCGAGGCCAGTTCCTTGGACAGCTCGGTCGGGCGGACCGATTCCAGCGTGAACATGCCGAAGCTCATGCCGCGCAGCCAGTCCACGTCGAAGGACGCCACGAGTTCCTGCAAGGTGGCGATCTCCTGGCGCGTGCCCGCCACGATCAGCAGGGGCCGCGAGGCATCGGCCTTGAGGATGCGCTCCGCCGGCAGGAAGGGCTGGAGGATCTTGAGCATCTCCGGCGCGCTGACGTGGCGCAGCGGCACGACCTGCACGCCGAAGCCCTGCGCGCGCTCGTGCTCAGGGACGTTGAGGTGGAGCTGCGCCGCCGTCGCCGCGTCCTGGAGCGGCACGACGGCATAGCTCCCGGCATTCTCGACCAGGGCCGCCCCGTTCACCCGCAGCGCGTTCTCCAGCAGCAGCAGCGCGTCGTCGCAGGGGATCGCCCGGCTGGTCTGCACCGTGATCTGCCCCTGGACCTTGGGGTCGATCACCACCGGCTTGCGGACGGTGGCGTCGATGATGCCGCGCACGACGTCCTTGATGTCGGCATTGACGAAGTTGACCGAGATCTCCTCGGCGTTCACCAGCACGCCCGGCGCTCCACCGGCC
>Ga0196971_1001060_pt1 | contig 13955 bp, 6 predicted proteins | sample S1v_1013CmetaG_FD_148660 | JGI IMG/M metagenome (GOLD analysis project Ga0196971, IMG submission 148660) | Soil microbial communities from Anza Borrego desert, Southern California, United States - S1+v_10-13C | ecosystem: Environmental > Terrestrial > Soil > Desert | place: USA: California... | reverse complement strand
GCCCTCCGCAGTAGGCTGGTACGGAGGACAGGCGATACAGCAGACCCGGTGGTCTGCGCTATCGGTGCGCGGCCACGCGCCGCAACGCGCGTTTGACCGCCGGATCGGCCATGATCTCGCTGAGCAGGCGCATTGTTTTGCGGCGCCAGTTCGGCCGCTCCTTGTAGGTGCCTGGCATGTTCTGCGGCTGCTCCTCAAGCACGAGATCCTCCAGGTTGATCAACACAATCTCGGCAGGGCTGCGCGCAAGCCACTCCAGCACGGCAGGCAGCACCTCCTGAAGATCAGCTTTGCCCTTCACGAGGCGCTGCTTCCTCAAAAATGCCACCAAAGCCTCGTTCAGGAATGCACGGTCCGAGCGTTTTGCCCGCACTTGATTCCTGGCGACAAGCCCGAGTTTCGTGTGATCGACGATTTCCAGGCCCTTCCAATGAGCCGCGAATGTCGGGATGTCGTGCGTGTTGAGGCTGGCGACGGTCCGCTGCGCCGGAAGGTCGAGTGCGGACTTCGGGTCGGGCCGTTGCTGATATTGGGCCACGAACATGCCACGAAGATCGTGCCGCGCCATTGCGTCGTTCACTTCAGGTGGAACCGTGCCGAGGTTTTCGCCAATGAGGGTCGTTTTATACCGGTGTGATTCGACGCTGAGAATCGCATGCAATTCCTCAGCCGCGTAGCGGACGTAAATGCCATCGGTCGGTTTGAAGCCGTGGGGAATCCAATACAACCTGTGCAGGCCCATGACGTGGTCGATCCGAAGCAACCCGGTGTGCCGCATTTGGAATCGCAAATAATCGATGACGTAGCGGTATCGTTGCTGGCGGATGCGCTGCGGATGCAGGGGCGCGAATCCCCAATCCTGTCCGAGCGTAAAGAACGAATCAGGCGGCGCGCCCGCACTGGCCCCGAACGCAAAGGCACTGCGCTGCCGCCATACATCATACCCGTCAGGATGCACTCCGAGCGGAAGGTCGAGGTAGAACTGAACGTTGATTTCGCGGCAGTGGGAAATGAGGTCATCCACCTGTTCCTGCATCTGCCATTGGATATACAGATGAAAATTGCGCGTCCGCTCATCAAAATCCTCGGCGCGCAATTCACCGTCGCGCAGGCGCCGCGGCCAGACATGCCACGATTCCCTGCGCTGATCGCACACAGCGCGAAAGGCCGCGTAATCGCGGACTTCTGGCCGTTCTTTCAGGAAGCGTTCGAAGCGATCCTTGCGGTTCTGTTTCGAAAAGAATTCGTCTGCCAGAATTTCCAAAACCTCCCGGCGCGCGCGCCATTCGGCTTCGTAATCCACCAGCCGTTCAGAACGAAAGCGTTTCAGCCGCCGCTGCATCGAGGTTTCGCCCGCATGCTTGCGCGCGGTTGCTGACTGTTCGAATTCCGGGATGCGCGTGATGTCGAGGTAGAACTCGTTCCAGAACAGACGGCTCGCGGGGGAGTACGGGCTTGGGTCGCATTGAGGATGATCCAGGAACGCAGCGGTCAGGGGCAGGGTTCCAGCGACTCGACCACCAAGCGACGCCGTCCAGTCGCAGAGCTGGCGCCAGTCGGACAAATTGCCGCTGCCCCAATTTTGCTCCGTCCTCGCCGCATACATCGGCAGGAAGAGTCCCCAATCACGGCGATTACGTTCAGAGTAACTACGCGTCGGGGCGGAGATGATCCACGACGTCCAGCGTCGCCCTCCGGCTTCGAGTTCCAGTTCGTGATAGCCGCAGGGAAGGGGCGGCAACGTTAGTTCAACCGCGTCCAAGGTGCGATCGCCCGATTCGACTCGAGCCACAACGCAGCTGGCATTTCGATTCAGACGGACTGGTTTGCTGCCGTCCTCCAAGTGAACGCTGGCCTGAAAACGCCCGCTGTGCGACCCGGGAAGGCAGGCGCGCACGACGCTGGGTCTTCGATTCCATTGCACGGCGGCAGGCCCGAGCGGCTCGTTCCAGATGTGGTTATCGTGCTCCTTGATGGCGCTTCGAATCTGCCTGGTATTTCCCGCCTCGACGCCAAGCACCCGCAGCAGCGCGACGAGCGCTTCGGGTTGCGCTGTAACGCGTTCGCCCGTCATCGTCTCGTACGACGTTTGCACGCCATGCGCCTGCGCGAGTTGCTGGAGCAACGGCCAATCGCTCATTGTGTTTTCGAGCGCTCCATCAGTTGCAGGATGCTCTGCAGCGAAACAGGGAGCCAGTTGGGACGGTTGCTGAGATCCTGGCCCATTTCAGTGAGGGCGCGATCGAGCACGAAGGCATCGAGCAAAACAGAAATGCCGGTTTTTGATTTCGGCACGAGGAGCGATCCGCGCACCGTTTGCAGGTAGGCGCCGAGGAAGCAGGCGCTGATTGAGCGGGACCAGTATTGGGCCCACGGCGCCACGACACGCACTTGTTCCCCCTGCAAGGTTCCGAACTCGCTTTGCCGGAACAACACCGCCTGCGCGGCGCAGTCGAGCGATCGAATCATTGCGGCAACGTCCCTCAATGCGGGGCGCTTGATGCGGCGTTCGCTGAGTGAACGCCCGGGCTCGCCTTCGAAGTCGATGACTACGAAATCGCGCCCCGTGTGCAGAACATGGCCGAGGTGGAAATTTCCGTGGCATCGAATGCGGACGGTTTCCAGGTTTGACTGGTGCACGACGCGAAAGCGGGCGAGCATCGTATCCCGCATCGCGAGCACCTGTTCGGCGAGCGGACGCACGCTGGGCGCGAGGTTGGGCACTTCGCGGGCAAGGATTTGGAAATGATGCGTGAGGTGATTCCGGAACGATTGGTAGAGCGACCGCTGGTAGAACGGTGTGAACGGTTCGGGGGCGAAATCTTTGCTGTCGGAATCCGACGCCAGCGTGAGGTGGAGTTCGCCAGTGCGTTGTCCCAGCAGGCGCGCGTTCTCGTAATAGGCGCCGAGGACTTCCAAAGACCCGGGCGGCACATCGCGCTCCGCCAGTTCAATTAACGAGAGCTCTGCCGACCCGTCATTTCGCCGTTCCAGAGGAATGGTGCGCACCCTGTCGAAGAAGCGATGCAAGGCATCCTGCGTGAAATCCCAGCCGTTCTGCGCGCCCGGAATGAACGCCGTCAACAAACCAAAGCAGGTCGTTTCGCCGTGCTCGCGCTGAAATTCCAGTCCGCCCGCAAATGTTGGAACATGCGGGAAGTGCTTGGAGTCAAGGAACTGCGCCGATTCCAATCCAGGATTCACACCCGCTTCAACGCGGCGAAAGAGCTTCAGGAAATAGCGATCCCCGTAAATGACCACTGTGTTGCGCTGCTCGGTGCGGATCGCGGCCGGCTCCAGCCTGACGCCACTGCCCGCGGATTTCAGGGCCGCCCCCGCGATGGAAGTGATTCGTCCGCGCGCGTCGCGTATCGAGCCGCCATCGCTCATCAACTGGAACAGGACCTGCGCGAAACGGCGGTTGGCGCCCGCGTCATAAAGGACGCCTTGCGTAGCCGATGACTCGAAGGCGACTTGCGCGATGACAAACTGCGGTTGCTCGCGGCTGATTCGTTCCGCCTCCGCGCCGCTCGCAAATGCGAGGGGCAGCATGTATTCCTCGGGATCGAACTGAGCAAACTCCACGAGCAGGAGCGCGGCGATTGCGGATTCGCCTTCCAGCGGCACTTCGATGGTGTCGCGCACGCGGACGGCCTTGATCTCGCCGCGGCCCACGAACCAGCGCTGGCGCTGCACGTAGGAAGGGAGGCAGGCTTCGAAGCTGTCGCGTTCGCGGCCCGCAAGGAGTTCCTGCCAGCGCTCATCAACAGTCAACAACTGGCACTGGGCCGGTGCGGCCGACGCGGCAACCCTGTTGGAGGCTGGCTCCAGCGAGAACCAAAAAACCGAATGCGGACTCAGAGTCAGCGGATACAATCCTTCGCCGATCGCGGGAAACTTCGTGCGGCCGAACAGCTCGATCAGCGTGTGATCTCGAAAGCGTGAGAGGTCAAGGGAGACGGGCTGCGGAAAGCGCGAGAGATTCGCCACGACCAGGATGTTTTCGCCATCACAACGACGAAGGAACGCCAGCACCTTGCGATTTTCCGGCTGCAGGAATTCCAGGGTTCCCGTTCCAAACACCTTCCAACGCTTGCGCAATGCGAGCACGCGCTTCGTCCACCACAGCAGCGAATGCAGGTTTTGCTGCTCGATGTCCACGTTCACCGCTTCGTAGTGATACTCGGGGTCGAGGATGATGGGCAGATACAGCGCCTGCGGACTTACCCGCGAGAAACCTGCGTTCTTGTCGGCGCTCCATTGCATCGGCGTGCGCACACCATTGCGATCGCCAAGGAAGATGTTGTCGCCCATTCCCACTTCATCCCCGTAATAAATCACGGGCGTGCCGGGAAGCGAGAGCAGCAGGAGGTTCAGCAGTTCGATGCGTTTTCGATCGTTGTTCAACAACGGCGCGAGGCGGCGCCGAATTCCCAGATTGATCCTCGCCTTTGAATGGCTTGCGTAGACGCGGTACATGTAATCGCGCTCCTCGTCGGTCACCATTTCCAGCGTGAGTTCATCGTGGTTGCGCAGAAAGAGCGCCCACTGGCAGTTCTCCGGGATTGCGGGAGTCTGGTCGAGAATGTCTGTGATGGGAACGCGATCTTCCATCCGAACGGCCATGAACAGGCGCGGCATCACGGGAAAGTGAAAGGCCATGTGGCACTCGTCGCCCTGGCCGCCTCCAAAATAATTCACCGCGTCCTCCGGCCATTGGTTGGCTTCCGCCAGAAGCATGCGATTTGGATAGCGCGCGTCCACCTGGCGGCGAAGCTCCTTCAGGTAATCATGAGTCTCCACCAGGTTTTCGCACGACGTTCCCTCGCGTTCAAACAGGTAGGGGACTGCGTCCAGCCGAAAACCGTCGACGCCCAGGTCCAGCCAGAATTCCAGGACCTTCAGCACCTCGCGATGCACGTCGGGGTTGTCGAAGTTGAGGTCGGGTTGATGCGAATAAAAACGATGCCAGTAGTAGGAGTGCGCGACGGGATCCCACGTCCAGTTCGAGGGCTCGAAATCCTTGAAGATGATTCGCGCCTCCTTGTATTTCTCGGGCGTGTCACTCCAGACATAGTAATTGCGCTCGGGGCTGCCTGGCTTTGCTCGGCGCGATTTCTGAAACCAGGCGTGCTGGTCGGAGGTGTGGTTGAGCACCAATTCGGTGATCACCTTCAACCCGCGCGCATGCGCCTCCTGCATGAATTCCTTGAAGTCATCCAGCGTGCCGTAGATCGGGTTGATCGAATAGTAATCGGCAATGTCATAGCCGTCGTCCTTGAGCGGCGACGGATAAAATGGGAGCAGCCAGATCGCGGTGACGCCGAGGTCGGCAATGTAGTCGAGCTTCTGTGTCAGCCCGCGGAAGTCGCCAATCCCATCGGCATTGCTGTCGAAGAACGCGCGAACGGGAACTTCGTAGATGATGGCGCTTTTATACCAGAGTGGATCCTGGTCCGGGGTAAAGTCAGGGTTTTGGGGCTCGGCCATGCGTTACAGTTCTCCGAAATGTCACCGTCGTGCAATGCAGTTTCTATCAAGTTTCCGAGGGAGGTCTCTGGGGGCAAAGCCCCAGTGAGAGGTGCGGAGTAAACGGCGCGCCGCCTCCGAGTCGGTGTCGGAGGTTCTTAACCGCATGGCGTTCGTCACGTCCATCCGGCTTTGAAGCCGGCGAAACAGCCCGTCCTCCGCAGCGGCCTACTGCGGAGGGCAGCATAGGTTTGGTAACCTGCGCGACGATTGGACTTCATCCTTCGCCTGGTTTACAAACTGTCGGCGCAGCCCCGGTCGGAACTGGCCGGGGCTCAAATTTTTGATGCATTGGATCCTGGCCAGCCTTTTGTCTGCAGTGTTTCTCGGCATCTACGAGCTGAGCACGAAGCATGCGGTGCGCGCCAACGCAGTCCTGCCGGTACTGTTCTTCAGCACGTTCACAGGCGCGATCGTTTGGATCGGCTTGCTCGCTGCGGACGCGATTTCGCCCGGCAGCCTGCCGCCGTCCGTCACAACGCAGCGACTGAACACAATCCAGCATCTGCAATTGTTTCTGAAATCAGGCATTGTCGCCGCTTCCTGGATCTTCACCTACTTCGCATTGAAGCATTTGCCGCTGTCGCTCGGTTCCCCCATCCGCGCAAGCAGTCCACTCTTCACGCTGTTCGGAGCGATCCTGGTTTTGGGCGAACGGCCGAGTGTGCTGGAAACGATTGGCGTCCTCACAACGCTGGCTTCATTCGTGGGATTGTCGTTCGTGGGCAGTCGTGAAGGCGTTCACTTTCATCGCAACAAATGGGTCGGGTTCCTGTTGATCGGCACGTTGTTCGGGGCTGTGAGTTCGCTCTACGACAAGTACCTGCTGGGCAGCGCGGGTTTCAGTGTCCCGACAGTGCAGGCATGGTTTTCCGTATATCTTCTCGTGCTGTTCACGCCATTCATGATCGGCTGGCAGAAGCGTTGGTGGGAACGCAACGAATTCCATTGGCGCTGGAGCATCCCGCTGATCGCCATCGCGCTGCTCGTCGCCGATTACATCTACTTCAGTGCGCTCGCCGATCCTGATTCGCTTGTTTCGATCGTGATGAGCCTGCGGCGAGGCAGCACGCTGGTTGCATTCGCGGGAGGGATCATGCTGTTCCGCGAGCAACACGGGCGCGAAAAACTTCCGGCCGTGATCGGCATCATGATTGGGATCATCCTTACGATTCTTGGCTGAGTCTGCGACTCACGCGTTCTTCAGCAGGGCGCCCACCACGCCTTCGATCGTATGCACCTTTGCTTCGACCGTGGGTTCAAGCCCCAGTGCGCGAAGCGCCTTGCTCGTTTCAGGACCGATTGACGCGAGTTGCACGTTCGGAAATTGCAGCCGCAGCCTGGGGAGATCGAATCGCGCATGGAAATGCTCCACGGTTGATGCGCTCGTGAAGGTGATCCAATCGGCGCCATCCTTTAGCAGTTGAGCCGCGCTGCCTGTGCGGTCTTCCTGCTCGGGTTCCGTCTTGTAGACCGCAATGTCGTCAACAATGGCGCCGAGCGCCTCGAGTTCCGCGGGAAGATCCGGATTCGCCACCTGCGCCCGCAGCAGGCAAATCTTCAAGTTCTCAACGGATTCAAACTTGTTGATGGCAGCAGCGACCCGCGAGCCCAACGCTTCGTCCGGCATGACGTCCACCTGCAAGTGCAACTGCCGCAGCTTTTCGGCGGTGGCAGGGCCGATCGCCGCGATTTTCACTCCGCCAATGTCCCGCAAATCTTGAAAGCGTTTGAAAAACAGGTCGAAAAAGGACGTGACCCCGTTCGGGCTCGTGAACACAAGCCAGTCGTAGGAATTCAGTTCCAACAATGCGTCCACGATGTCCTCGCGCCGGTCCGAAGGAGCAATGCGGATCGTCGGAATCTCCAGCACTTCGGCGCCCAGTTCATCGAGGCGTTGTGACAACTGGCTGGCCTGGTCGCGCGTGCGTGTGACGACAACGCGCCGGCCAAACAGCGGGCGCTGCTCGAACCAGTTCAGGCGCGAGCGCAGCTTCACGACGCCGCCAATGATCGTGATCGCGGGCGCCGCGATGTTCTGCTGCGTCGCAATGTGCGTGATCGTCGCGAGGGTGCCCTCCACCGATTTTTGGTTTCCGCGCGTGCCCCAGCGAACCATGGCAACAGGTGTGTCGGGACTCATGCCTTCCGCGATCAGGGTCTCAACGAGAACGGGCAAGCGCTTCAGGCCCATCAGGATCACCTTGGTCCCGGGTATCCGTGCAATTTCCTTGAAGTCGAGATCCGAGCTTTGTTTGTCGGGATCTTCATGGCCCGTCAGCACAGTGAACGCGGATGCGTAACTGCGATGCGTGAGCGGGATGCCTGCGTAATTCGGCACTGCAGCAATGGACGAGACGCCGGGCACCACCTCGAAAGGAATGCCGGCAGCCACGAGTTCTTCCGCTTCCTCCGCTCCTCGGCCGAACACGTACGGGTCGCCACCCTTCAACCGCACCACGCGCTTGCCTTCCTGCGCCTTGCGGACGAGGAGCAAATTCAAATCGGCCTGCGACAAAGCGTCAGTTTCGCCGCGGCTTCCGCGCGGAATCAGTTCCGCGGCCGGCCGCGCGAGACGCAAGAGTTCGGGATTGACGAGCATGTCGTAGATGACGACGTCAGCCTGCCGCAACAGTTCGGCTCCTCGCAACGTGAGCAATCCGGCATCACCCGGTCCCGCTCCCACCAGATAAACAATACCTTTCAAATTCACGCGCGAAGCTTAGTGGCTGCGGCGCGCTGGAGCAATGCGCGCCACGACGCGGGTTGTTGTTGGGATATGAACTGTCCCGGATTTTGGGTCATCGCCCCAGTAGAGTTTGCGGGCCCCGTGACTGACTTAAGCGGGACCAAAACGAAAGGCATTTTATGGCAGAGAAAAATCGAAGCAATCAACGACGTGGTGATGACGAAAACCGTGATCCGATCTCCGGCGCGCCGGGCGCACATCCGGTTGGCACCGGGCTCGGGGCTGCGGCGGGAGGCGCGGCAGGCGGCGCGGGAGCAGCAGCATTGGCTGGAGCCGCAGCAGGCACCGGTATCGGCGGTCCCATCGGAACTGTGGCAGGCGCAGCGGTTGGCGCGGTGGCGGGCGGCTTGATCGGAAAAGGCATCGCCGAACGCGTGAACCCCACACAAGAGGACGCGTATTGGCGCGAGCAGTACCAGCGTGAACCCTATTACAACAAGGATTACACGTATGACGATTACCAGGGTGCGTATCGGACGGGATACGAAGGCTGGGGTCTCTACGGCAGCCAGGGCAGAACCTACGACCAGGCGGAACCCGATCTTCGCCGCGAGTATGAGAAGAACTACGGCAAGTCGCGTCTGTCCTGGGATCAAGCCCGTCATGCAACGCGTGCTGCGTGGTCACGCTTCGATCGCGACCTGAGCAAGTACATCGGCTACGACGTTGTCGATCAGAACAACGACAAGATTGGAACGCTGGAATGTCTTTGGTCCGATCACCAGGGTGAGCCCGCGTTCATAGGCGTCCGCACTGGCTGGTTCTTTGGCAAGAACCATGTCGTGCCTGCGCAGCAAGTGAACGTCAATGAGCGCGATAAGCGGATCCGCTTGCCCTATGGGAAGGATCGGGTGAAGGACGCCCCCGCGTTTGATGCAGATGCCGACATCCAGGTAAACGACGAACAAACGATCTATTCCTACTATGGCCTGGCGACTGCCCAACGGACGGGTGCGACCCAGCAACGGGCGCAGACGCAGGGGACGATGACGAGTGGGCAAAACACGACACAGCAACGAGCAGGCGACGAACGCACGATCAAGCTGGCGCAGGAAGATGTGAAGATCGGAAAGCGCGAGGTCGAAGTCGGCGGAGTACGGTTGCGCAAGGTTGTTCGCACCGAAACTGTCAACCAGCCGGTCCAGCTCAAGCGCGAGGAAATCGTGATTGAACGCGTGCCGGCCACGGAATCAGGCGCGGCGACAACGGAGTTTTCGGACAAGGAAATCTACATTCCTTTGCGACGCGAGGAGGCGGTGGTGGAGAAGCAGACACATGTGCGCGAGGAGGTTCGGGTGCGCAAACAGGCGCGCACGGACGAACAGCAGGTCTCGGAGGAAGTTCGACGCGAAGATGTGGAAATAGAAGAAACCGGGGAAGCGCGACGAACGGGGACTGGCAGGAGGGCAGGGTCGGGGATGCGCGAGAGCGAGGAGGTTCCACGCAGCAAGCGGCAGAGCGACCGCTGAAGAGCGAGAGTGGTTGAGAGGCAGCAAACTGCGGGTCCAACCCCCGCAGCTGAGCGGAGGTGGCGGCAGCAAGACCGCTGGGGTAAAGGCAGCGTGGGCAAGCAACGTCTGCCGCAGATGAGGGCGATGACCGCAGTTAACAAAGTACCTTCATCGCGGCATCCGAAGAGGCGAGGCAACCACGAACCACACGAACCACACGAAAAAGGTGGAGGCTGTGAACACTGATTCGTATCTCATCCGTGATTCCCATGTGTCGCTATCCCTTATGCAGTCCTTGGCGCTGGAGCGGCTGTGGTTTTGCAGCATGCAGACGTGCATGACCCCTATGGGCTGATACATTCTCGTGCTCGACGATGATGACCTGAACCCGCGGTCACCATTTCGGACACCAGAATGAACATGCCGTTTGCAAAGGTCGCCCTCGCTTTGTGCCTGACATCCATTGCTGCAAAAGCCGCAACGCTTTCGGACAACTTCAATTCCACCATCGATTATCTCAGCACCGGAATTTCCGGGACAATCTGGGATGGCGTGTATCTCGGCGCTGGCGAGTTTTCGAACTCGGGCGTGGGCGGCGGAGGTCCTGGCGCCACGTTGAAGCTCGATGCGAACATCACTGCCAGCGGGGTGTTGTCGGTGCAATCGACAGGGACTGCGTGGGAGCACGCCGATGACGACGGATTCTTCCTCTACAAGGTGATGCCGGGTGACTTCTCGGTCTCAGTCCGCGTTGTCACGCCATTCGACAACAACAGTTTCAATACGGCGGGCCTGCAGGTGCGGGCGTTTTCTGACGGAGGCAATCCACTGGGAGGCAGTGAAGATTTCTTATCGTGGACGCGATTCGACCAGTTCAATTTCCCGAATTACTTGCGGAACCAGGTGAACGGCGCGACAACGCAGGTGAACCCGGGCGGATTTCCCAACAACAATTACTGGCTTCGCATCGATCGAGTGAATGGAACCAACTTTCACTTCTATCAACGCGCCAACGCGGGCGATCCCTGGCAACTCGTCAACTTTCCCGCGCCAATCAGCGGCACGGTCATTCGCCGCGCCGACTTCGCAGGCTTGCCCCTGCAGGTTGGATTGGTCCACGCCACGTTCAGTGACACTGCGCGCGAAGCCAGGTTCAGCGACTTCAGCCTGACTGCAACGAACATCGATTCCGTCAGCGTCGCTCCCAATCCCGTCACGAGCGTCGATGTCGTCACGGGAACGAATCGCAACGCGACGATCTCATGGAATCCCGATGCAGCGAGCGCAGGAACGCTGGTGACAATCTGGACGGGATCCAGCCTTCTGAAGCAACGGCCCGTGGACGGCTTTGTGTATGCGGGTGATCCGAGCTTCGGCGCAGGCGAACGGTTGCTGGCGACGAATGCCTATGTCGTCTACTCGGGCGCGGGAACGAACGCCGAACTCACGAACCTTCCCGCGGGCGCAACGTGTCATGTCGCAGCGTATGCGTTTTCGGGTGACGGCAATGCCCGCGCCTACTCAGCCATTCCGGCGATAGCGACTTTTATTGTTGCGAACAACGCAGCCAACGGGTCGCCAAGCAACATCGTTGTCGATCCCGTTTCGCCGCCGTTGACCAATTTCGTGATTCTTGCAAGTTGGGAGACGAATGGTGCTTTGGCAGGCTGGACCATGGCTGGGATCGCCAGCGCGACCGTGACGAATGGCGTGCTGAGCGGGGCGGCGAGCGGCAGTCATCCACAACTGTCGCGCCTGAACTTCGCAAACGGCCCGAACCTGAATCTTGGATTTAACGACTTCCTGGAATTGCAACTGCAGGTGCCTTCGGCGTTCAGTGGAAATATTCAGATCTATTACGGGGTCACGACTGCGCCCGGCATCAATGCAACACGAGCGCTGACGATTCCCAACTCGCTCATCCCCAAGGACGGCGCCTTGCACGTGTATCGACTTGAGCTCGGACTTGAACGTTCCTGGCGCGCCACATTGCGCGATTTGAGAATCGATCCCCTGGGCAATGCTGCATCGGCGGGCCAGGAGTTTGCCGTCGGATACGTTCGTGCCGGCGACATCACCGGCGACGCCTACCTCCCACGCTACAGCACGGAATGTCCCGCTCCGGGCGCGGCGAACACATTCGGGCGGACAGTAATGTCGATGGAGTCGAAACACTTTCGATTCCTGTGGGATTCGACTGTCGCATCGCACGCGTCGTGGAATGTGAACATGCCTGAATGGACACTGCGCAACCTGGAGGAGACGTGGCAGGTGTACGTGAACCATCTTGGATACCGCGAACCTGCTGAATCGTGGAATCCCGCCAATCGCAATGGCAGCAAATACAAGGTGAACATGATCACCTGGCACAGCGGTTATTGGGCCGGAGGCGACGGAAACACGCAGTTCGGATACATCAATATCACTCCTGACGGGCTTCGGATGGACCCGCCTTCGTGGGTGATACCCCACGAGCTCATGCACGTGTTCCAGTTTCATCAGCGTGATGGCGGCCAGGCCGTGGATGGAACCTGGTCGGAAGGCCAGGCGAACTATGGGCGAGAATTGTGGATCACGTTCTATAGGAACCTGTTTCCAAACGACAGCGGCATTGATGCGAACTACATCCACAGCGCGCACATGACCGTGGCGCACGGCCGGGACTACTATCTGTCGTGGCCCTTTTTCCTGTATCTCGACGAAAATCCGGATGCGTTGACGGACCTGGGATTCGGCACGATGGCCAGGATCTGGAAACAGAATCTTCCCGGCGTTTACATGTACACGACGCTCGAGAACCTTACCCCGCACTCGAATGTTAAGGACATCATCGGATACTTCGCTCGCAGGCAATTGACGTTTGATTACGAAAATCAGGCGGCGATCACCAACGCACTCAACTCCCAGAACCCGGCACTGTGGCGTCGATTTATCACGACCGACCTGGTGCGGAGGGCGGATGACATCAACTGGTGGCGGGTTCCGATGGAAATGGCGCCGATGCAGGGCGCCTATGCGATTCACGATTTGGTGCCGCAGGGGATCGGAGCAGGGCGCGAAGTCACCGTGAACTTTCGGGGGCTTCCCGACACGACACGCGGCGCGGACTGGCGCGCGGCGTTCATCGTCATTTCCGATTCCGGTGCCGAACGGTATTCGCCGCTTTGGAATTCCGGCAGCAACAGCGTCACGCTCGCGGCGAATGAAAACCGCGTATATCTCTCAGTCGCGGGGACGCCCAACAGCGTTCAATTCACAGGCTTCGACGACCTCGTTTATCCGTATCGCTCCCACGGATCCAAACAGCGGCTGCATTACGAGCTGCAGATGTTTGGCGCAGTGCCACGGGAATCCAACAACGGCGGAACGTCCGGCTTGATCCAGCACGCGAATGGCGGCGGCTGGCGTTCGGCGGGCGCGCTGGTTGATGCGTCGGCCTACATTGGGCCGAATGCGAGGGTGCTCAACAACGCGCGGGTCCGAGGCAATGCGCGCGTGGAAGATTTTGCCGTTGTTCGCGATTCCGCAACGGTGACTAACAACGGCGTGGTGAGTGGACACGCGCTTGTCATGAATTCAGCGGTCATCCGCGACAATGCCAAGGTTCGGGATTGGGCGGTTGTGAGTGGCGGTTCTGTCATTGGTGACTTTGCCAGGGTGCTGGAGCGCGCGCAGATTCGTGGTGCGTCTGTGACGAATTGGGGCGTTGCAAAAGGTTCAGCGATTCTGGAAGGCGGATACGTTGCCGGGTGGGGCGTGATCGACGGCGATTTCCAGGCAGGCCGCGCTGTGACCAACGGCTTCGCCTTTGGGCATCTGCCGTTCACGGGCGTCCCGAACAATTGGGTGCGCACTGCGCCCGAGCGGCAGTTCGCCGCCTATGAATTCGCTTCAGCCAGCGGCCCCATGACGCGCGACCAGATTGGTGTCACAGACGCCTACCTCATTGGGAGTCCTTCCTGGCGCTTGTCCGAAAGCGGACGCGTGGGAGCGATGTTATTCAGCGGGACGAACCAATATGTTGTCCTGGATCGCTCCTTGTCGGACCTGAAGGAAATGACGATTACGGCGTGGGTTCGATGGAATGGTGGCGAGTCCAACCAACCCGTCTGGCATTTTGGATCCGCGGCAACCAACGCGATGTTTTTGACGCCCGACGACGGCTCGGGGCGCGCGCGTTTTATCCTGCGTCACTCAGGTGTCGAGCACACGCTCACTGCCGCCGC
>Ga0196971_1001058_pt1 | contig 13975 bp, 12 predicted proteins | sample S1v_1013CmetaG_FD_148660 | JGI IMG/M metagenome (GOLD analysis project Ga0196971, IMG submission 148660) | Soil microbial communities from Anza Borrego desert, Southern California, United States - S1+v_10-13C | ecosystem: Environmental > Terrestrial > Soil > Desert | place: USA: California... | reverse complement strand
CACCAGCCGGTCGAACATCTCGCCGCGCTGCGCGCGATCCCCAACCTTTACGTTTTCCGCCCCGCCGATGCGGTGGAAGCGGCGGAGTGCTGGCAAGCGGCGCTGCTGAATGAAGACGGCCCCAGCGTGATCGCGCTCTCGCGCCAAGCGACGCCGGCACTGCGCGGCGACGCTAGCGAGAACATGTCCGTACGCGGCGCCTACGAACTGCTGGCGGCCGAAGGCGGCGCTTCGCGCGTGGCCATCTTCGCCACCGGCACCGAAGTCGCGCTTGCGGTGAAGGCGCGCGAACTGCTACAAGCTGGAGGCATTCCCGCGCGCGTGATTTCGGCGCCCTGCTTCGAGCTGTTCGAAATGCAGGACGAAGCGTACCAAGACGCGGTCTGCGGTGACGACGACGAACTCAAGATTGGCGTCGAAGCGGCGATCGGGCAGGGGTGGTTCGAAGCGTTTGGGCTCGACGCCTTCGTCGGCATGTCGACGTTCGGGACCTCAGCGCCGGCGAAGGACGCGTACGCGCATTTTGGCATCACAGCGGAAGCCGTGGTCGAAACGGCGAAAGCGTTGCTCTAAAACTCGGACCGCCGGCGCCCTCGCCGGCATCGCTCGTTCGAGCGAACTGTCATAAGCGGCGCTTGGCGCAACTAGGCCGGTGAGGGCGCCGGCGGTCCGAGCCGATCACAGCTTCTCCGCCAGCTCCCGCAGCAGCTTCACGTCTTGCGCCCGCTCGCGTGGGACCACGATCACCGCCTGCGGCGTTGCGATCACGACAAGATCGCTGACGCCCGCGACGCAAACCTTGACACCGTCGCCGCGTAACAAGTTGCCCGACGCATCAACCGCCACGGCCTGGCCTTGCAGCGCGTTGCCCTGCCCATCGCGTGGCGAAATGCGCCAAATTTCATCCCAAGCGCCCACATCGGCCCAACCGATCTCGCACGGCGCCACCGCTGCGCGCGCCGTTTTTTCCATCACCGCAATGTCGAGCGGCTGCGACGGCACCTGTGCGAACAGCGCCGCATCGAGCCGCACTTCGTCGCCGACACGTTCGGCAGCTTTCAGCGCGGCAAGCGCCTTATCGCGCAGCTCGCCGCTCGCGCTGAACTCAGCCAGCAACGTCGCCGGTTGAAACAAGAAGATGCCTGCGTTCCAGGAATAACCGCCAGCGGCGAGATAGGCGCTCGCCGTTTCAGTGTTCGGCTTCTCGCGGAAGCTCTGAATGGCGAACATGCCCTCGCCCAGTTCATCGCCGCGCTTGATGTAGCCGTAGCCGGTGGCCGGCCGATCCGGCGCAATGCCGAACGTCACGATGCGATCCCGCGCGAACGGGGCCGCGCGCTCGATCACGGCGCGGAAGCCAGCGGCGTCGGCGATCACATGATCGGCCGGCAGCAGCAGCACCAGCGCGTCCGGATCGATCTCCTGCGCCAGCGCCGCCGCGATCGCGCCGACGGCCGCCGTGTTGCGCGGCGCCGGCTCGAGCACCAAAGCCGCCGGCTTTACGCCAGCTTCGACCAAATGCGCGCGGACTAATTCGGTGTGACGCGCGTTGCACAGGATCAGCGGGTCGGCGAACGCCACCGCGCCCCCCGCGCCCTTCACCCGCAGCGCCGTTTCAGTGAACAGCGAGGTTTCCCCACCGCTCAGCGCATGGAATTGCTTCGGCCGCGCCTCGGTCGACACCGGCCAGAGCCGCGTGCCGGCGCCGCCGGACATGATAGCGGGGATGATGCGAATGGTCATGACACAGTGTGGCCTGCCGTGCGCTGTCGCAAAAGGTGAGCCTTGGCGTTTCGTGCCGAATTGGTACGCATCAAATTAAGATCTAACGTCCGATCGCCTTGCTGATCGCTTTGACGATTTCCTCAGCGGCTTCCGCGGGACTTGTCGTCGCTGCATCGATCCGCACTTCCGGACGCTCCGGGGCTTCGTACGGCGAGTCGATGCCGGTAAAGTTTTTCAGCTGGCCGGCGCGCGCCTTTTTGTAGAGACCTTTCACATCTCGCTCTTCGGCGATATCGAGCGGCACATCGACGAACACCTCGAAGAATTCGCCTTCCTTCGCCAAGCTCCGCGCCAGCTCGCGTTCGGCCCGAAACGGCGAAATGAACGCCACCAGCACGATCAGCCCGGCATCAGCCATCAGCTTCGCCACTTCGGCGACGCGGCGGATGTTTTCGACCCGGTCCGCATCGGTAAAGCCCAAATCGCGGTTGAGGCCGTGGCGAATGTTGTCGCCGTCCAGCAGCACCGTGTGACGGCCAAGCGAATGCAAGCGCTTCTCGACCAAATTGGCGATCGTCGATTTGCCGGCGCCGGAGAGACCCGTAAACCAGAGGATTGCCGGCTTCTGGTTCTTGATCGCCGCGTGGGCGTTGCGGTCAATCTCGAGCGCTTGCCAATGGACGTTGTGCGCGCGCCGCAGCGCAAAGTGGATGAGGCCCGCGCCCGTGGTTTCGTTCGTGTCCGGATCGACCAGAATGAAGCCGCCGGTCTCGCGATTGTCTTCAAACGCGTCGAACGGAATGTCGCGGTCGAGGCTCAGATTGCAAACGCCAACGCCGTTGCCGTCGAGCTGCTTCACCGGTGTGTGCTGATAGGTGTCGATATCGAAGCCGTGGCGAATTTCCGTCACCGTCGCCCACGCATGCGCCGCGCCGATCTTCATCGCGTAACGGCGCCCCGGGAAGAGGGGCGTTTCGCTCATCCAGACGATGGTGGCCTGGAACTGGTCGGCGATTTCGCACGGATTGTCTGCCGCTGCGATAATGTCGCCGCGCGAACAATCCAACTCGTGATCGAGCGTCAGCGTCACCGATTGGCCCGCGATGGCGCGCGGCAGATCGCCATCCGCCGTAACGATTCGGGCGATATTGGCAGTTCGTCCCGAGGGCAGAATGCGGATCGCGTCACCGGGCTTTACGCTGCCGGAGGCGACGCGTCCCGCAAAGCCGCGAAAATCTTGGTTCGGTCGCACCACGCTCTGCACCGGCATTCGGAACGGCTGATCGGCGCGATGCGCTTCTCGCGGCTCCGCGTTTTCCAACAGCTCGATCAGCGTTGGCCCGTCATACCACGGCGTTGCTTTACTGCGCGCCGCGATATTGTCGCCGCTAACCCCGGAAACTGGAATCGCCGCTAAGCGCGGAAGTTCAAGGGAGCTCGCAAGCTCGACAAAGTCCGATACGATCTGATCATATTTGGCGCGGTCGTAGCCGATCAGATCCATTTTGGTGATCGCCAGAACCACCTGCTTCACGCCCATTAGCGAAGCGATAAAGGCGTGCCGGCGCGTCTGCGTTAGCACGCCTTTGCGCGCGTCGATCAGCAGGATGGCGACGTCGGCGTTGGACGCCGCCGTCACCATATTGCGCGTGTATTGAGTGTGGCCGGGCCCGTCGGCGACGATAAATTTGCGCTTTTCGGTGGCGAAATAGCGATAGGCGACGTCGATGGTGATGCCTTGCTCGCGCTCGGCCATCAGCCCATCGACCAGCAGAGCGAAATCGAGTTCGCCGCCGCGCGTGCCGACTGTCTTTGAATCGCGCTCCAGCGCTTCCAGCGTATCGTCCGGGATCGTGCCGAGATCGTAGAGCAGGCGGCCGATCAAGGTGGACTTGCCGTCGTCCACGGAGCCGCAAGCGACCAGGCGCAGGAGCGTTTTCGCTTCGGCCATCAGAAATAGCCTTCCTGCTTCTTTTTCTCCATCGAGGAGGGCGTGTCGCTGTCGATCAAGCGGCCCTGGCGTTCACTCGCGCGCGAGTCCAGGATTTCGCGGATGATGTCGCTAACGCTTAGGGCTTCGCTCTCGACTGCGCCGGAGAGCGGATAACATCCGAGCGTTCGGAAGCGTACGCGCTTCACGTGCGCCGTCTCGCCAGCTTCGAGCGGCATGCGCTCGTCATCGAGCATGATCCAGGCGCCGGAGCGGCGAACGACGCGGCGTTCGGCCGCGAAATAGAGCGGTACGATCGGGATGTTCTCAGCTTCGATGTATTGCCACACATCGAGTTCGGTCCAGTTCGAGAGCGGGAAGATGCGGAAGCTCTCACCGGGCCGCTTCTTCGTATTGTAGAGGCTCCACAATTCCGGGCGCTGGTTCTTCGGGTCCCAGCGTTGGTGCGACGAGCGCACGGAGAAAATGCGCTCCTTGGCGCGACTCTTTTCTTCATCGCGCCGCGCCCCGCCGATGGCTGCATCGAAACCGTATTCAGTCAGCGCGCGGCGCAGGCCCTCTGTCTTCCAGACCTGCGTGTGCAGCTCCGAGCCATGTTCGAACGGATTGATGTTGCGCGCCACCGCGTCCGGATTGCGATAGACGATGAGTTCGTGCTCGGCCGCCGCCACGTCGCGCATCGCGTACATGTCACGGAATTTCCAAGTCGTATCGACGTGAAGGAGCGGGAACGGCAGCTTGGCGGGGAAGAAGGCTTTCTTCGCCAAGTGCAGCAGCACGCCGCTATCTTTGCCCATCGAATAGAGCATCACTGGCCGTTCGGTTTCGGCCGCGACTTCGCGCAGGATGTGGATGCTTTCCGCTTCGAGCGCCTGAAGATGCGTGAGCCGCGTCTCAGCCGCCATAATAGCCTCGGTACCAGTCAACGAAACGCTGCACGCCGACTTCGATAGGCGTGTTCGGCGCATAATCGACGTCTTGCATCAGCGCATCGACGTCCGCGAACGTCGCCGGCACATCGCCCGGCTGCATCGGCAGGAAATTCTTGATCGCGCGCTTGCCGGTGGCGTGCTCGATGGCTTCGATCAGCCCCATCAGCTTCACCGGCGCATTGTTGCCGATATTGTAGATGCGCCAGGGCGCCGTGGACGATGCAGGATCGGGCGCATCGCCGCGCCAGTTCGGATTGGGCGTCGCCGGGCGATCGCCGACGCGCACTAAAGCCTCCGCCACGTCATCGACATAGGTGAAGTCGCGCTGCATTTCGCCATTGTTGAAGACGTCGATCGGACGGCCTTCGAGAATCGCGCTGGTGAACAGGTACATCGCCATGTCGGGACGCCCCCACGGGCCATACACCGTAAAGAAGCGCAGGCCGGTGGTCGGCAAGCGATAGAGATGGCTATAGCTGTGCGCGAGCAGCTCATTTGATTTCTTCGTCGCCGCGTAAAGACTGAGCGGGTGATCGACGTTCTGGTGCACCGAGAACGGCATCTTGGTGCCTGCGCCATAGACCGAGCTTGAGGACGCAAACACCAGATGTTTCACGCCGCCATGGCGGCAACATTCGAGAATGTTGACGAAGCCATCGAGGTTCGAGCGCACATAAGCATGCGGGTTCTGCAGCGAGTAGCGCACGCCCGCTTGCGCGGCGAGATTGAACACAAGTTCGAACCTGTGCCGCGCAAATTGCTCCTGCAGTGCATCGAGATCGGCGAGATCCACTTCCGCGAAGGTAAAGCCCGGGTGCTCCTGCAGCGTCTTCAGCCGGCCGCGCTTCAGCTCGACGTCGTAATAGGCGCTCATATTGTCGAGGCCGACGACGAGACGCCCGGCGCGAAGCAGCCGTTCCGCCAAGTGAAAGCCGATGAAGCCAGCGGCGCCGGTCACCAGGACTGGAGTCATGCTATGCAAAAGCCTCGTCCGCGCCCGCCCAAAGCGCATCTCGGTTCGATACGCAGCGATCTAAGCAAAAGCAATGCTTTGAGCCTCAAGCGCGCGGACGCGCCAGCGCCGCGACAAGAGCAGCCGCTACGAACATCGTCGCGTTCCACCATTCCTGCCACACTCCGAAGCTGAGATTGGCGATCACGCCTAATGAAGCCAATGTCGCCGCCGCCGCTGCGGCTGCCGGACGGTTTGTCGCGAACGCGCGCGACAACGCCCAGCCGCCCGCCAGCAGTGTGGCGGCAGCCAACGCCGCGCCGACTGCTCCGGTTTCATACCAAATCTGTAGGCTGGCGCTGTGCGGGTGCAGCGGCACGCCGCGCATGTCGAGTTCGCGCACCTGGATGCGGTCGGTGACGGCGCGCGAGGCGTCGAGCCCGTGGCCGAGCCAAGGCTGCTCCAGAATGCGGGCGCAAACATAGTCCCAGATGCCGGCCCGCGCCGCCCAGCTCAGCGGCAGCGCATCGACCAGGCGCTGGTTGGCGAGGATGAGCGGCGTCGCGAACGGCGCGGCGACCATCCAGAACGCGAGCCCGGCGGAGACGCTCATCACTGCAAAGCGCGGCGCGCTGAAGGCTATGGCGTAAGCGATGAGCCCAATCAGAAACGCCACCAGATTGGCCCAAAGCCCGAACGGCAGCGCCAGTAGAGCGCTGGCCGCGAGCACCACCCTTGCCAAGCCGCCGCGGTCGTTGGCGACCAGGCTGGCGGCTGCGCCCCAAGTGATCGCCAGCACCACGGCCGCGCCCCGGTTGATATTGCGGACCACCTCGCCCGGCGGAATTTCGGGATTGGCCGCCCGGTTCAGCGGCATGTTCCAGAGCGCCTCGACCGTCATCAGCGCGGTCAGGATGGCGAAGGCGGCCACGCCGAAGGCCTGGGTAAGCCGCCGATCGCGTTCCGAGCCGCCGGCCGCGCCCGCAAATAAAAGCCCGAGCGGCACGAGTGCGGCGAGCTTGCCCGCCTGGGCGTATCCCGGCTGCGCCGACCAAATGCTCGTCATCATCGCCCAGGCCCAGAACAGGAGCAAAAGGAGGAGAGCAAGTGGCCTGTTTTCAACAGCTTGCCACAGCACCGAGGGGCTGAAGGCCAGCACCCCCGCCAGGCATAAAAGCACCGGCATTGCCATCGCCCCGCCGGCGCCCACGGCTGGCAAAAGCGCGAAAAAGCCTGTGATCGCAACGGCGCTGGCGGTAACCCGCATCCTTCCCTCCGCTTTTGGAAGCCCTTGTCACGCCGCCGCGCGGTTAAGCAATGCCGCTCAGCGCTTAACCAACATGTCGGCTTCGTCACTGGATTTCAGGTCTTAGCGCTTGGCGCCGGGCGAGATTTAAGCTTTGTTACCCCTCAGACGCGTATAGGGTGTGCTGGGACGGCGCGCCGAGACGCGTGCGCGGGAGCGTTAGGATGTCGGGACAAGGCGCGGGCGGCTTCGATCGCGAAGTGAAGGACACGATTGTTAAATCGGGTCTCACTGGCGTCGCTGCGACTGTGCTTGCCGTGACGATCATTTCGCCGGCGGGCCTCGGCGGCATGATCGGCACCAGCATGGCGTCCGGCGCAGGCGTCGATCCCACGGCCGCTGAAAATCCGTATGCCAATCTTCCCGCTTATCCCTCGCCGCTGACGGCGGAAGAGGTGAGCGAAATCCGCGGCCAACTCGCATCGACCGCGGCGTCGATGGAATTCACCCGCGCTGCCACCGAAGCCAAGATCGATCACGTCCGCCAGATCGCGATGACCGACGGCGTCGTGACGTTTGCGCCGTTGCCGGCCACGCAAGCCGCGCCGCAAGTTACGGCCGCGGCAGTTCCTGCTCCGGAATTGCGCCTGACGCTGACGCAGCCCGCCGCACTTCCGGTGGAAGCGGCGGTGCAGGAAACGGCTCCTGCGGCCCAGCTGGTGCAAGTGAGCTATAGCGGCACCGGCGGCGGCATCGATCACGTCGTGCCGTATCGCGACCGTCACCTCGAACTCGCCGAACTGATGTTCGCGCACGAGGACTTCTGATCTCACATCGCTGACGGCTGAACGTGTGCGCGGCTCGCCGTGACACGTGTCTGCGCCTGCGTTACGACTCCGCCGCTGCGGCGGGAGAGTAAGTTGCTGCGTTTGCTTCAGGTGTTTGCGTGCGCGCTGTTCGCGTTCGGCGTGGCCGGCGCGGCGCGTGCGGAGACGTATCGGCTGAACTACGAAGCAGCGGTGCTGGGCGCCGTGGTGCTGGGCACGGCCAGCTACGAGATCACGGCGAGCCCGAGTCGCTATGCCGTCCGCGCCAATCTGCGCACCTCGGGCCTCGCGCGCATGTTCGATCAAACCGAGATTACGGCGGCGTCGACCGGCGCGATCTCGGGCGGCGCCATCACTTGGTCGCGCTACGATATTTCGCACGCCTATGCGGACAAATTTCGCCGTATCCAGATGAATCGCGAAGCCAACGGCGTGACCGCGCAGGTCACTCCGCGCTACGGCGACATGGGTGCGCCGCCGGCGACGGCCGCGCAGCAAGCCGGTTCGCACGATCCGCTGACCGGGGTGTTCGCGCTGGGCCGCCAGATCGGCGCGGCGCGCGCGTGTCAGGGTTCGGTGCTCGTGTTCGACGGGCGTCAGCACTATCGGCTTTCGGTGTCGGCGATCGGGCAGGGCGCGTTCAATGGCGGCGGCTACCGCGGACCGGCGCTGAACTGCCGTTTTCGCTATGAGCCGATCGCCGGCTTCAGCGGCAATTTCGACCGCAGCCGCATTCCGAGTGCGGACGCGTGGTTCGCGCTGCCGGCCGAGCCCGGTTTCGCCGCGCCGCTGCGTTTGACTGTGCCGACGCCGCTCGGGCAGGCGCAGCTTGATCTGCGCCGCTATGAACGCATCGGCTGAGCGCGGGCCGTGAGCCTTTGCGCCATCGTCGTCAGCTTCCGCACCGGGCCGTCGCTGGCGCCGTGCGTCGATGCGCTGCGGAGCGCGGCAGGCGTCGATGAGATCGTGCTGGTCGATAACGGCAACGACGCCGCCGAGACGGCGACCCTCGACGCCTGCGCCGCCGATCCGCGCGTGCGGCTGCTGAGGGGGCACGGCAATGTCGGCTTCGCCGCCGGCTGCAATTTGGGCGCACGCGCGGCGGCGGGCGACGTTCTCGCGTTCGTCAATCCTGACGTCATCCTTGAACGCGATGCCCTCGCGCGGCTGACGGATGCCCTCGCGAGCGCGCCGCCGCCGGCGCTTGTCGGCGGCGATCTGCGCGATGCGCAGGGCAGGCCGGAGCGCGGTTCGCGGCGCGAGCGGCTGACATTTTGGCGGGCGCTGACATATGCAAGCGGGCTGACGCGGCTGGAGCCCGTGCTACCCGTTTTTCGCGACTTCAACCGCCACCGCGATCCGCTGCCGGCGGCGCCGGTGCGCGTCGGCGCCATTAGCGGCGCGCTGCTGGCGATGCGGCGCGTGGATTTCGAGGCGCTCGGCGGTTTCGACGAAGCGTATTTTGTGCATGTCGAGGATCTCGACCTTTGCCGCCGCGCCGAGCAGCGCGGCTGGCCGGTGCTGTTCGCGCCCGGGCCGCATGGCGTGCATGTGCGCTCGACCAGCGCCGCGGACGCCGGCTTTGTCGCCGCGCATAAGGCGCGAGGCATGGCGCGGTACCTCGACAAGTTCGCGCAAGGCCCGATCGAGCGCGTCCTGGCGCGTCTCGCTGGGCTCGTGCTGAACCGATGAGCCGCCGCGCGCTGGTTGCCGGCGCTGGCGGCGCGGTGGGCGAAGCGGCGGCGCAGGCGCTGCTGCGCGGCGGCTGGCGTGTCACCGCGTCGATGCATCAGCAGCGCGACGACGTTGCTACGCGGCTCGCGGCGGCGGGCGCTGAGATTGTTCGCCATCATCTGCCGGATGATGATGCGTGGCTCGACGCGGCGCAGGCGTGCGAGGCGCTGGTGCTGACGCCGAACCTCACGATCACGAACGCAGCGCTGGCCGAGGCGAGTCTCGCCGACAAGCGCGTGGTCGTGTTTTCCAGCAACAATGTCGCCGCCGATGCGCAAGCGCCGAGTTATCGCGCGTTGGCGGAAGCCGAGCAGGCGTTGCGGGCGCGGTTTGCGCGGCTGGCGATCGTGCGGCCGACTTTGATCTATGGCGATCCGCGTTTGCCAACCGTGGCGCGGCTGGTGCGCATGGCGCAACGCTGGCCGGTGATGGCGTTGCCGGGCAGTGGACGCGCGCAGGTGCAGCCGGTGTTTCATGACGATCTCGGCCGGCTGGCGGCGGGGCTTGCCGAAGCGGATGCGCCGTCTGGCGTGTTCGCGGCGGGCGGGCCGGAGATCGTGACGATGCGCGCGCTGTATGCGGCTATTGCCGATGCGGCGGGCGTGCGCCGCGTCGTTGCGCCGCTGCCGGCTGCGCTGCTGCGCATCGCCGGCGTGTTGAGCGCCGAGCAGGCGGCGCGGGCGGACGCCGATCGCATCGCCGTCGCGCAAGATGCGTTGCCGTTGCATCTGACGCCGCGAACGACATTGCGCGAGGGATTGGCGCATCTGGTCAGCGCCATGGGCGGATGACTGGGCGGCGATTGATGAGAATGTCCGGCGACCAGGCGAGGGCGCGGGCGATATCGCCGAGGCCGGCTTTGCGCGCGCGCTGAATGTCGCGCCGAGACGCCCAGATTGGCGCAAGGCCGTTCAACGCATCGAGCATGCCGCGCCAAGCGTGCGCGCCGCGGCCGGTGGCGAGCGCGACGGTGCAGACCAAGGCGCTGGCGAGCAGATGCGGCGCCAGCAGCGGCCAGAACAAGGCGCTGGGCATGCATTTGACGAAGGTCCAGAGCCGGTTGCGGGCGCCGTGATAATCGCCGAACGCCGAGCGCGCGCCGGCGACACCGCCGCCGACATGAGCGACGATCGCGTCCGGCGATTGCAGCACGCGCCAGCCGGCGAGGCGCAGACGGAAGCCGAGATCGACGTCTTCGAAATAGCAAAAATAGCGCGCGTCGAAGCCGCCGACCGCTTCGAACGCGTCGCGCCGCACCAGCATGGCGGCGGCGCAGGCGCTGAAGCTTTCGCCGAGCGGCGGGATCGCGGCGTTCGCTTTGCCGTAGTTCGAGCGATAGGCGAGGCCGCTCGCGTGCAGCACATCGCCAGTACCATCGAAAACAGTACCGTCGAGCACGGAGGACGCATCGGCGCGCAATTGCGTCGAGCCGATCGCGGCGGCGTTGGAAAAGCTCTCCGCCGCTGCGATCAGCATGCTGAGCCAGTCGGGTTCGGGGAACGCGTCCGGATTGAGGAAGACGAGATAGGGCGTGTCTGCGTCGCGGGCGGCGAGATTGTTGGCTTCGGCGAAGCCGAGATTGCGTTCGCACTGGATGATGCTGGCGCCGGGCGGCAGTGCTGTGTGATGCGGACGCTCCTCGGCGCGCGAGCCGTTATCGACCAGCACGAGCCGCCAGCGTGTCTCCGTTTGCGCATCGACGGCCGCGCACATGCGTTCCAGCCACCGCGCGCTGTTGTGGGTGACGACGATGATGGTGGCGTGAGGTGCGAGCACGCAGGAGTCATGACAGCACCCGCGCGCCGCGCCAAGTGGAAGCGCCAGCGCGCGGTTACTCGATGAAGTACGCGACGCTGGATTTTCGCGAGCGCATGTGATCACCTGTGACGATCCAGCCCTGGCTAGTCAACGGCTCGCACCCGCTAATTCACGCGCAGCCTATTCCCAGGGCTTCGAACGTATGACGGAACAAGTCGTTTGGATCACGGAGTGCGAGTTATACGGCCAATACGTTCGTCGTCTCGATGAATGGCGAGCAGGTCATAAAATGACCCGCCGGCTGAGAGGCAGTCGAGTTCAGTCACGACGAAGTCATCGTGGGCGGCGTTTCGATCACCAACGTTGCGGAAGAACCGATAGCCATTCGCATGGAAGAGCCGATCTAGCGTCTCTACCGATTGCCCGGTGCGCTCAATATGATCGCGACAGATTTCCGCATAGATGATGGGTTTTGCGGGCCAGAGTGGAGCAGCGTCCCGAAAGGCATGCGCTTCAAATCCTTCGAGATCAATTTTCACTATACGAGGAACGAAGAATTTTTCGCATAGCTCGCGGATGCTAATAGTGGAGAGCGTAGGTTTTTCGCTGTCCGAAGCTGGCAGGAAATAGGTGGCGCCAGTGTTTTTGTCGGCCGTGTGCGCTGCGTACGCGCCCGAGGATGGTGCGATCAATCCCTTAAGGACTTCAATATTCTTTGCGCTTGCCCGACTTACGTTCCCTTCCAGGATTTCGAACGTTTCCCTCGCTGCCTCCACGGCGATTACCCGCCCGAGCGGGCCAACTTTTTGCGCGAGCGGCAGGGTGAACGTGCCGATGTGGGCTCCGAGATCGAACACTTTATCCCCGGACTCGACAACAGCTAAGAGGAACGCGAGTTCAACACGGGTGTGCGCCCCGAAGTCTATGATTTGGTCCGTAATAAGATCGTCGGTGTAAGCGCGGATTTCACCGAAGATGGATTGCGCAACCATTGTGCGATGCAGGCTGCGCTTTGAGGGCGTCTCGCCTTGTTGTCCGTGGCTTTCGAGGTACGCGCGACGCAATCGTCCATTTGCGTCGATCCCGAACTGACGATTGGCTTCTGCAATCGCGGAGTCTGCAACGTCATCTTGAAGGACAGGTGAGAGTAATCCCAGATCGTCTAGGGTCGTGTTATGATAGTGGACAAGCGCGATTGGTTGCTCTGCCTTCAGATAGGTGTGCGGAAGGTCTACATGGATGAAGTAGTTGGCGTTGGAGGCGGTTGGATAGAACGGAAGGCCCGCCGCTCTGAGCGCAAGCCAAAAGCTTACTTGATCGACATGCATCTCTTTGTGCGTTTCTCGAAGCAATGCGATATTGTCAATCAGCCAGAGCGCTTGCTGCTTCCACTCGGGCACGAGCACTTGTGAAAGTGCGCGTGGGATGGCGTAAAACCCCCCATTGCAATTTCCCTCGAAGGTTTCAGCAGAGCCATCATCGACTCTGCACCGCGGACCAGTGGAAACCCCGGCCCGTTCCGCGATTGTCATCAATGTTTCGATCGATGGGTTCGGACAGTCCACGATCTTAGCGCCAATCGCGTTCAGTTTAACCCAACCGCGAAGGTCGCTGACGACAATAGTGTCTGTATCAAGCAATACCACTACATCGAAGGCGCGCCCGTGCAGATTGTCCGTCTGCGCGAGCTTGTTGCAATATTTGCCATCGCCGAAGGGCATGAGCGTGTGCACCGAGAATCCGGCGCGTTCAAAAAGTGATCGCGCAAACGGATCAGCGTCAGGCGTAAATTGAATGTGGATGTCCGATGCTGCGGCACCGCAATGGCGCATAATCGAATGGGCGAGATGCCAGCCTTGGTAGGAAAACCTGGCGCCCGCATCCACTATGAACGAATAGACGATTTGCATTGCGCTACGCGACGGGCCGAGCGTGCGAGTGCGGGAAAGGGATCGTTGGAGGATCGAGCCCGAGGAAGGGGCAGAGTACTTCCCATCCATCTCCATCGACGATGCTCATTTCCAGCAAATCGGTTGGCCGCTCTGCGAAATAGCGACGAACGTCCTCGTGATGTCTTTCATAGGCGCGTTGATATTTGGATCTATCAAATGTCACGGTCTCGTAGATCGACATCCGACGCATGATCGCAACATCATCGTCGTAGCCGAGAATTGGATACCGTGAACCCGCGTACGCCATGGATAGCAGCCAGTCGTCCAACGGTCGCAAAGTCAACACGAATTTCGAGCCAGGAAATTTGAAGTCCAAATACTTATAGAAAAGCAGGACGCCATTGTCTGCGCCACCCTCAAGCGCACGCAGATCGTCAAACTGCGGATTGTGTCGGACACGTTTATATCCGAGCAAATTCAGCGCGTCACACAGCGAATTCGTGCCTGTGCGACCTAATCCTATTCCCCAACACGGCGGTCTCTGCGCGGACAATTTTTTCACCTCGACTGTGAAGTCCCTATATCCACAATCCAAGGGCGGACAAAAGCGCAATTCCCATTCCTGCGCCAGTCACAGTCTCCCGCACAAACACCAAATTCGTATCCGACACCGGCGATTGCATGCTGGTCACTTGTGTGAACTGGCCGCCGAGCCGGCCGCCCGCGCTTTCGCTGCGGACGCCGTTGAAGGAGCCGGGCAGGCCGGCTTCGCTGGTGTCGAGCAGCGCTTGGACGCCGACGCCTTCGATGAAGCCCTTCATCAGCACGCCTTGCTGGCGGAAGGTGCGGCCGAGCACGGCCTGCATCATCGGCGAGATGTCGAGCGCGATGACGCGGCCGGGCGTTTGATCGAGCGGGTCGCCGAGCTGGATCGTCTCGGCGGCGCTCCAGCCGGCGA
>Ga0196971_1001057_pt1 | contig 14000 bp, 15 predicted proteins | sample S1v_1013CmetaG_FD_148660 | JGI IMG/M metagenome (GOLD analysis project Ga0196971, IMG submission 148660) | Soil microbial communities from Anza Borrego desert, Southern California, United States - S1+v_10-13C | ecosystem: Environmental > Terrestrial > Soil > Desert | place: USA: California... | reverse complement strand
CGGCGGGGTGGAGCGAAACGAAACCCGCCGTATGCTCCGGATACGGGGATGGTGGGTTTCGCTTCGCTCTACCCACCCTACGAATCTCTATGTGCCAAGAATTATCTGTATGAGCCAAGCAGCGTGTATCCCTGAATAGTAGGGTGGGGCCGCCGAGGTAGAGCGCAAGCGAAACACACCGCGCGCTCAATGGACGGTAGACGCCCGGTTTCACTTGCCCCCTGCTTAGCCGGCCCAAGCTATCACATTGCCGCGCCACTCCGGTGGCGCTACGCTTCAAATGCGACTATCCCTGCCGGAACAGCAGCGGACTGAACGCCTTCGCCGACACCGACACCGGGTCGCCCTCGCGCAATCCGGCGGTTTCATCCCCGGAGGCGATCACTTCCACGATGTCCTGCCCGATCAGCAGCGACACCACCTGCACCACTTCCTCCTGCCGGATCGCCAGCACCTGCGCATGCACGGTCAGCTTGCCGGCGAAGCGGCGCTGCAGGAAGACTTCCGCCGCCGTGCCCGACTGCGCAATGCGGCCGTCCTCCAGCCTCAGCACGCGCTGCGACAGCTTGAACACCTCGCCGAGGTCGTGCGTGACCATCAGCGTGGTCAAGCCGAGCCGCCGGTGCAGGCGCAGCAGGTCGTCCTGCAGTTGCGCGCGCATCGCGGTGTCCAGCGCGGACAGGGGTTCGTCCAGCAGCAGCAGCTTCGGCTTGCGGGCGACCGCGCGGGCCAGCGCGACCCGCTGCTTCTGGCCGCCCGACAAGGTGGCGGGAAGGCGATGCTGCAGTTCGGACAAGCCTGTCATTTCCAGCAATTCATCGACCCAGGCGCGCTCGGATTTCTGCGTCGCGTAGCCGACGTTGTCGCGCACGCTCAGGTTCGGAAACAGCGCGTAATCCTGGAACACGAAACCGGTGGCGCGCTGCTGCGGCGGCACATCCACGCGCCGCGCCGCGTCGTACCAGGTGTCGCCGCCGGCCACGATGCTGCCTCCATCCGGCGCGGCCAGCCCTGCGAGCATGCGCAGTATCGTGGTCTTGCCGGCGCCGGACGCGCCGAACAGCGTGACGAAACTGCCTTCCTCGATGTCGGCCGCGACCTGCAGGTCGAGTCGCCCGGTGGCGCTCTGCAAGGTTTTGGCAAGGGTGAAGGAAATCATGTCAGCGCGCCTTCAGCCAGTTCTTGTTGAGCACGTAGACCGTCAGCAGGATCGCAAAGCTGACCGCAAACAGCACCAGCGCATAGAAATTCGCCGCCGCATAGTTGAGGCTTTCGACTTCGTCGTAAATGGCGATGGATGCCACCTTGGTCACGCCGGGGATGTTCCCGCCTATCATCAGGATCACGCCGAATTCACCGACCGTGTGCGCGAAGCTGAGCACCGCGCCCGACAGCAGCGCCGGCTTGATGTTGGGCAGCAGCACCCGGAACAGCGTCACGAGGTCGGATTTGCCGAGCGTGCGCGAGGCCTCGACCAGCGACGGCGGCAGCGCCTGGAAACCGGACTGGATCGGATGCACCATGAACGGCAGGCTGAAGATCACCGAGCCGACGACCAGCCCGGCGAAGCTGAACACCAGCCGCACCTGGAACCATTGCTCCAGCCATTGCCCGAAGGCGTTCTGCGGGCTGAACGCAAGCAGCAGGTAAAAGCCGAGCACCGACGGCGGCAGCACCAGCGGCATGCTCACCAGCGTCTCGACCACCGGCTTGAAACGGGTGCGGGTATGCGCGATCCAGTAGGCGAGCGGCACGCCGATCACGAACAGGATCAGCGTGGTGATCGCCGCCAGCCGGAAGGTGAGCAGCAGCGGCTGCCAGTCGTAATTCATGCGAGCCCCTCCGGCGCCAGCGTCATTTCGTTTGCCTTGACCAGGCCTTCGACCGCATCGCCGACTTCCAGCCCGAGCGCATGCGAGGAGCGCGTCGTGATCACCGATTCCAGCGCATGCCCGTCGAAATCCAGCGCCACCCTCGCCAGCAGCGTGCCGCGTTCGATCGCGGTCACCGTGCACGGGATGCGGTTGCGCATGCTGATCAGGCCGGACAGGTTCTTTGCCAGCGACACTTCGGTTTCCTTGAACAGCAGCGTCGCCGCGCGGCCTGGTGTCCAGGACTGTACCTCGTCGCCGGCGCCGAGCAGGGTGGCGGTGAAGCGCTGCGCGCCGACCGCGACTTCCACCAGCGCAATGCTGCCGTGCGCCTGGACCGCGCTGATCGTCCCGGGAAGGCGGTTCATGGCAACAGGTAGCCGTAGCGTTCGAGGATCGCGCGCGCCGTCGGCGACAGCACGAAATCGTGGAACTGCTGCGCCAGCTTCGCGTTGTGTTGCCGGCCGTGCTTCAGCACCACCACGCCCTGCGCGATCGGCTGGTAGGATTCCTTCGGCAGGTCGACCCATTTGCCCTGGCCCTTCATTTCCGGCGATACCACCACGGATTTCGCGGTAAAGCCGGCATCCGCCGAGCGCGAATGGATGTACTGGTTGGTCTGCGAAATGCTCTCGCCGAACACCAGCTTCGCCTTCAGCGCGTCATCGAGCCGGAGATGCGCGAGCGCCTTCAGCGTCTCGCGGCCGTACGGCGCCGTCTTCGGGTTGGCCGCCGCGATCTTGCCCACGCCCGGCGCCGCCAGGCTCGCCTGCCAGTTCGCCAGGTCGATATCCTTCATCGTCCACAGCACCAGCGTGCCATACGCGTACACCTTCGGTGCCGCCGCGAAGCCTTCCTTGTGCAGCTTTTCCGGGTACTCCATGTCGGCCGACAGGAACAGGTCGAACGGCGCGCCGTTCATGATCTGCGCGGCAAACTTGCCGGAGGAGTTGTACACCGGCTTGATGGCGTGGCCGGTTTCTTTCGTGAATACCGCCTGCAGGTCGTCGAACGCGTACTGCAGGTTGGCGGCGACCGCGACCGTCAGCGTGTCGGCGCGGGCCAGCGCGCACAGCGCGAAAAGCAGGGGGGCAAGCCAGAACCTCATTCCTTATTCTCCGTTAATAGGCAGGCACGCCGAGGATCACGTGCGATGCATTGAAAACCGCGGCCACCTGCTTGCCTTCGGACAGTGCGAGCTCGTCCATGCTGTCGTTGCTGATCACCGCGCACACCGTGGTGCCGCCCTTGAGCTGCACCACGACTTCCGCGTTGACGGCGCCGCGCGCGAGCTTCGCAATGGTGCCGCACAGCCGGTTCTGCGCCGACATCCTGATGCTGCCCGCCGCGTCGTCGACGATGATGACCCAGGGCGCCTTGATCAGCGCCACCACCTCGGCGCCCGGATGCAGGCCGAGATGCCGTGTGCTTTCCTGCGTGATCACGGACACGATGCGGTCGCCGCCCTGCAGCTCGATCACGATTTCATCGTTGACCGCGCCGCTGCGCACTTCGGCGACCTTGCCGTAGAACTGGTTGCGGGCACTGGTTTTCATGTTCAGCCGGCGCATCAATTGGTAGGTATCTGCAAAGTCTTCGATGTTCTCGCCGAGCGACTGCAGGAAGCGCCGGTGCTCCTCTTCGATCAGACGGAACGCCGCCACCAGCCGCTGGCCGCGCGCGGTCAGGCGCGTTCCGCCGCCGCCCTTGCCGCCGGTCGCGCGTTCCACCAGCGCCTCGCCGGCGAGGTTGTTCATCGCATCCACCGCATCCCACGCCGCCTTGTAGCTCATGCCCATGCTTTTCGCCGCCTGGCTGATGGAGCCGGTGTCGGCGATGCGCTGCAACAGGTCGATGCGGCCATGGCCCGCGACATTGCTTGCCTCCCTGGCAATCCAGAGGCGGCCTTCGATGTGCATCTTGTTGTCGGAAGTCACGGAGCTAGTGGGAGCGAGCGTTATATACCGGATGATATAACGCTTCGCGGTTGCCGGCCATAGGTCGAACGGACTACCGCCGGTCGGGCAGGGCTCCGGGCTGTGCCGGTGCCGGATCAGGCTTCGATTTCGTCGCTCGGCAGCGGCAGCGGCGCCGGATGGCGCGGCCGTACCCAGTTCGCATGGACCGGATGCCGCCTGAGCAGGCCGCGCCGATCCAGGTATTCCGCGGAGGTCTTCACCGCGCGCAGGTCGTCCGGATCGCGGGTCCGGTTCAGGTCGAACCAGCAGGTGCGCATGGCCTCCAGGCTCAAGGGCTCGCCGCCGACCGGCGCGCAAAGGATTTCGATATCGCACATCGCCGCACCATCGGCGATTTCAAAGGCAAGTTGCGTGACACGATCAGACATCAACATCTCCTAGTGACCAATTGTTTTCTTGTCTATTAATTGTGATTATTGCAATATGAAGATTCCTAGTCCGCGGGTGGAGCATACCGCCGACGAAGGGGCGCGCATATCGTGTGTAAATTGCGACGGGCATCGTTCAAAGCACGATAGCAAGTGGCTGGTTCCCGCAGGATTCCGGTGACATCAACTTTGACGATAGAGGCTGCCGATGCGTCGGCTGTTCAAACATTCGCACTGGTTCATTCTCATCGCAGGCATTGCGGTGACCTTTTGGGCTGCCCGCTACGTCGACCAGCAGATCGAAAGAAAAGCACGCGACAGCTTCGTGCTGAGAGTGCAGGACGTGGAAGCGGCGGTTTTCAGGCGCCTGCGCAGCTACGAAGATCTATTGTTCGGGGTGGCGGGGCTCTACCGCGCATCGCGGGAAGTTCCACCGGAAGCCTTTCATGTGTACGGCGATAGCCTGAACATCGGCGAACGCTTTCCTGCGCTTCAAACCATCAATTTCGCGCAGTACGTCCCGCGCAGTGAACTGGACAGGTTTCTGCGGGACGGTGCGGGCGACATGCAAAAGCAGCAGGATGGCGATAGCCCGTCCTTGCCGAACGATCGCGACGAGTACATGGTGATCACGCGCGCATTTCCACCTGAAATGGCTTCAACGCTTGGTGTCGACGTCTTCCAGAACCTGGCTCGCCGCCTTCCAAACGCACGCGACGGCAAGAGCATTCTGCGTCGCGACGACTACCTCCGGAACAGGGTGCTGAGTTCCGGCATTCCGTTGACCATCCCAGGCGCGAGCTTTTCAGCACTCGCGGCGAGACTGGGCGTGTTCAAGCCTGACAAAGACAACCGTATCATGTTTCTGGGAACCGCCGGGATCGGCTTCTACCTGCACAATTTTTTCAGGGAGGCCATTCCGGACAAACTCGCTAACACGCTCCATTACAGGATGACAAACATCGGGCGAGAAAACGGCACGAGGTACGAGCGGCCAATCCCGATTTTCGACAGCCGCTCGATTCACACCGGTATCGATCCGGATCATATGGCGCCTGAAGAACTGCTTACGCGTCATTTCGACATCCCATTCGGCGGTGCGCTGTTCCGGTTCGACGTCACCGAGCGTCGCGACGTCTCGATGGAAGGCTATGAAAAGCTTTTGCCGGGGACAATTCTGCTTGGAGGGTTATTGTTCTTCGGAGGCATTGCCCTGACCACGCGTCGCATATCGACCCATAATGCGTTACTCGATGAGGCGGTGAACAAGCGCACGATCGAATTGCAATGTGAAATCAACCGCACGAAGAGCCTGGAACAGGAGCTTGCCGCTGTCACAAAGTCCGAACGTGTCCGCATCGGAAGAGAGCTTCACGATGACCTGGGGCAGCGTCTCACCGGGATCAGTGTTTCCGCCGAGATTCTCGCGACGGAACTTCGTTCGATCGACCAGAAGCTGGCGGCACAGGCCGACGCCCTCGGGCGCGCCACGAGCGAGGCGATGGTGCAAGTGAGGTCATTGGCGCACGGCCTGATGCCAGTGGCAGCGGTGCCGGAAGGATTGCGCGACGCGCTGGGTCATCTGGCAGCGACGATTTCGAGGCTCTCCGGCATCCGCTGCGCCTTCGACTTCGACGACCCTGTCGACGTCACGGATGAAAATGTCTCCGCCCATCTTTACCGCATCACTCAGGAGGCGGTCAATAACGCTCTCCGTCATGCAAATGCGCGAACCATCGATATCCGCCTCGATGAGCGGAACGGAAAAGTCTCGCTGAGCATTCGTGATGACGGCTGCGGTTTCGACAATAAGCACCCGGCGTTTCGTAGCGGGCTGGGGTTGAACACGATTACTTACCGCGCATCGATCATCAACTACGACCTGGAAATCCTCTCATTGCCAGAAAGAGGAACGGAGATCAGGGTGACCGAGTCATGAGAATGAACGGATATGATCATCAGGAACTGCATGTGTTGCTGGTTGACGACCATCCGGTAGTGCGGGTCGGGTTCGCCGCGCTCCTCGGCCAACTCGGGCCGCCATTACGAATCCACGAGGCGGATAACGCGGGCCAGGCTGTTTCAATTTGTCTTGAACGGTCGCCCCGATTTGCGCTGATTGATTTGTCGCTGAACGGCGAACTGTGCCTTGACTTGATAAAACGCATCCGGTTTGTCAGTCCGGCCACCGCAATTCTCGTCGTATCCATGCACGACGAAAGGATCTATGCGGAACGCGCGCTGCATGCAGGCGCGTCCGGCTACGTGATGAAGCACAACGCGGCGAAGTCGATCGTGCAGGCGGTGCGGATGATACTCGAAGGCCAGGTCTGGCTTTCGGAAGAGATGCGGAACATGGTCGTGAAGCGATTTGCCGAACGCGTCAGCCCGTGCAGCAGCAAGCTTGAATCCTTGTCCAACCGGGAGCTTGAGGTGTTCCAGATGATCGGGAAAGGACTGAAGAAATCCGACATTGCCCAGGAACTCCGCATTTCTTCGAGCACCATCGAAACGTACCGCGCCAATATCAAACGCAAGCTGGGAATCGATTCAGGCGCCGAGCTATACCGGAGGGCTTTCCTCCACTTCCAGGGCTAGGGGGGCGACACGTTACATCAGGATAATGTCGTACTGCTCCTGGTGATACAAGGTCTCCACCTGCAGCGAAATCGGCTTGCCGATGAAATCCCCCAGCATCGCCAGATGCTGGGATTCCTCTTCCAGGAACATGTCGACCACCACCTGCGCGGCGAGGATGCGGAATTCGCGCGGGTTGAACTGCTTTGCCTCGCGCAGCAGTTCGCGCAGGATTTCATAGCAGACGGTGCGCGCGGTCTTGACCTGGCCCTTGCCGGCGCAGGCCGGGCAGACTTCGCACAGGATGTGCGCCAGCGATTCCCTGGTGCGCTTGCGCGTCATCTCGACCAGGCCGAGCTGCGAGAAGCCCGACACCGATACCTTGGTGCGGTCGCGCGACAACGCCTTGTTCAGTTCCGCCAGCACCGCGCCGCGGTGCTCGGCATTTTCCATGTCGATGAAATCGAGGATGATGATGCCGCCCAGGTTGCGCAGCCGCAGCTGGCGCGCGATCGCATGCGCCGCTTCGAGATTGGTCTTGAAAATCGTGTCGTCGAAGTTGCGGCCGGTGACGTAGCTGCCGGTGTTGACGTCGATCGTGGTCATCGCCTCTGTCTGGTCGATGATCAGGTAGCCGCCCGATTTCAGGTCGACGCGGCGCCCGAGCGCGCGCTGGATTTCCTCTTCCACGCCGTACAGGTCGAACAGCGGGCGCTCGCCGGTGTAGTGCACCAGCTTGGACAGCACCGACGGCGTATATGCATTGCCGAACTGCTGCAGCTTCTGGAAGTTTTCGCGCGAGTCGACCTGGATGGTCGAGGTTTCGTCATTGACGAAGTCGCGCAGCACCCGCTGCGCCAGGTTCAGGTCCTGGTAGAGCAGGGTCGGCGCCGGCTTCGACTTCGCCGCCTGCGTGATGCTCGCCCAGGTCTTGCGCAGGTAGGCGATATCGCCGTCGAGATCGGCGTCGGATGCATCTTCCGCCATGGTGCGGATGATGAAGCCGCCTTTTTCTTCCGGCGGCAGGAGTTTCTGCACCTTGGCCTTCAACGCCTCGCGGTCGACTTCGTTCTCGATCCGCTGAGAAATGCCGATGTGCGAGTCCTGCGGCAGGTAGACCAGCATGCGGCCGGCGATCGAGATCTGCGTCGACAGGCGCGCTCCCTTGGTGCCGATCGGGTCCTTGATCACCTGCACCATCACCGACTGGCCGTCGTAGAGCAGTTTCTCGATCGGCATCGGCATCGCGTTCTGCGTGTTGTCGTGCGGCCGCGCTTCCCAGATGTCGGCCACATGCAGGAAGGCCGCGCGTTCCAGGCCGATGTCGATGAACGCGGACTGCATGCCGGGCAGTACGCGCACCACCTTGCCGAGGTAGACGTTGCCCGCGAGTCCGCGCGACAGCGTGCGTTCGATGTGGAGTTCCTGTACTGCTCCCTGGAGGATCAATGCAACCCGCGTCTCCTGCGGAGTGATATTGATGAGGATGTCTTCGCTCATAAAGTCGGGATGCCGGCTTGATTTAGTATTTGTGCGGTCTCGTGCAGCGGCAGGCCCATGATGCCGGTGTAGCTGCCGGCGATGTGCTTGACGAAGACGGCAGCCATGCCCTGGATGCCGTAGCCGCCGGCCTTGTCATAGGGCTCGGGCGACGCGCAATAGGCGCGCATCATGTCTTCGGTGAGTTCGGACAGGGTGACGTCGGAACTCTGGGTGAGCTGCCAGGTATCCTGGTCGCGGTGCAGCGCGACGCTGGTGATCACCTGGTGCGTGCGGCCGGACAGCGCGCGCAGCATGTCCATCGCTTCGGCCTGGTCGGCGGGCTTGCCGAGGATGCGGCCGTCGATGACCACGGTGGTGTCGGCGGCAAGCACCGGGCGCAGCGGCAGCCGGCGCGCGATCATGATCTCCCACGCCTTTTCGGCTTTTTCGCGGGTCACGCGCACCACGTAGTCCTGCGCCTTCTCCCCCGGCAGCACAGCCTCGCTCACGTCCGGGCCGCGCGGCATCTGGTCGCGCAGCAGCAGCAGTTCGAACTCGACGCCGATCTGGCGCAGCAGCTCGCGCCGGCGCGGGCTCTTGGAGGCGAGGTAGATCTTGTGGTCTGCCGGTTTCATGAATTCTTCAAATCCTGTGGTACGGGTGGTTCTGCGTGATCGACCAGGCCCGGTACAGCTGCTCGGCGAGCAGCACGCGCACCATCCCGTGCGGCAGGGTCAGGCTCGAGATCCTGACCAGCATGTCGGCCGATGCCTTGAAGCCGGCATCCAGGCCGTCCGCGCCGCCTATCACGAATGTAACATCCCGCCCGTCTTGTTGCCACTGCGTCAGCAGTTGCGACAATTGCATCGTCGTCAGGTCCTTGCCCCGTTCATCCAGCGCGACGATCCGCGAGCCCTTGGGGATCGCGGCTTCGATCTTGGCGCGCTCCAGCGCCATCACGGTGTCGGCGGTCTTGCTGCCGGAGCGTTCGACAGGCTTGATTTCCTTGAGGAGGATGCGGCATTCCGGCGGCATGCGCTTGGCATACTCGCCGAACCCGTCTTCGATCCAGGCAGGCATCTTGTGGCCTACCGCAGCGATGATGAGCTGCATGAGGGGGGCGTGCGGCGCTTACGCAGTCTTCTTCGCGGTCTTCTTGGCAGCGGCCTTTCTCGGCGCGGCGGTCTTGGCGGCGGTGACCTTCACGGTCTTGCCGGCGGGCGCCTTGGCAGCAGTCTTGCGCGCAGTCGTGGCCTTGGCGGCGGTCGACTTGACGGCAGTCGATTTCGCCGCCGGCGTCCTGGCCGCGGTCTTCTTCGCGGCGGTCTTGCGCGCCGGCTTCTTCGGCTCGTCGTCGTCGAGCGGTGCCTGCACCGCGGCGATGTGGGTCGAGCGCTTGCGCGGCGCCGGGGCTTCGCCGTCGGCGGCCGCCGCGGTCTTCTTCGCGGTGCGCTTGGCGGCGCCGAACTTCACTTCCTTTTCGCCCCAGATCTCTTCCAGGCGGTAGTAGTCGCGGATCGCGGGCTGCATGATGTGCACCACCATGTCGCCGAGGTCGACCAGCACCCATTCGCCGGTGTCTTCGCCCTCGATGCTGACGATGTTGCCGCCTTTTTCCTTGACCTTGTCGCGCACCGATGCGGCGAGCGCCTTGGTCTGGCGGTTGGAGGTGCCGGAAGCGATGGCCAGGCGGTCGAACATGCTGGTCAGATGGACAGTGTCGAAGACGCGGATGTCCTGTGCTTTGACGTCTTCCAGAGCGTCGACGACGGTGGCTTGCAGTTTTTTGATGTCCATTAGTTTCCGTAAAGATGATGTTGTTTTATATAGTCTAGCACCCCGGCCGGGATCAGCGCCCCCGCATCCGCGCCCCTTTCCAGGGCGGCGCGGATTTGTGTGGCCGAAATATCGACGGCAAGGTTGGTTGCAAGGTACGCCAGTCCGGCGGGCGTGCCGCGGATCTGGGCAGGCGTTGCCGCGCGGCGCGCGAATTCCTGCGCCACTTCCGGCGCCACATGCGCGGCATCCATCGAAAAGCCGGGCCGTGACGCGGCGCAGATATTGGCATAGTTGAACAAGGCCCGCCAGTCTTTCCAGGTTTGCAACTGTTGCAGCTGGTCCGCGCCGATCAGGAGTGTGATCGATGCCCGCGGGCCGAGTTCGTCGCGCAGCGCGCGCAGGGTGTCGATCGTGTAGGTCGCGCCTTCGCGCCGGATTTCCTGTTCGTCGATGACCACCGGCACCGCCATCTGGCCGAACGCGAGGCGCGCCATTTCCGCCCGGTGCGCGGGCGCGGTCTGCAGGCCCTGTTTCTGCCAGGGCTGGCCGGCGGGGATCACGCGCAGCTCGTCCGGCACCAGCAGCTTGCCGAAATAGCTGCCCAGCGCCAGGTGGCCGTTATGCACCGGGTCGAAGCTTCCGCCCAGCAGCGCGATGCAGCGCGCCTCGCTCACACCCAGTCCTTCGGCTGCAGGAAGTCGGTGTACAGCTTCGCCTCCGGCGTGCCCGGTTCCGGCTTCCAGTCGTAGCGCCATTTCACCACCGGCGGCATCGACATCATGATCGATTCGGTGCGGCCGCCGGACTGCAGGCCGAACAGCGTGCCGCGGTCGAACACCAGATTGAATTCGACGTAGCGGCCGCGGCGGTAGGCCTGGAAGTCGCGTTCGCGCTCGCCGTAGGGCGTGTCCTTGCGTTTTTGCAGCAGCGGCAGGTAGGCATCGACGAAGCGGTCGCCGACGCTCTGGATCATCGCGAAGCTCTGCGCGAAGCCGAGTTCATGGAAGTCGTCGAAGAAAATGCCGCCCACGCCGCGCGGCTCCTTGCGGTGCTTCAGGTAAAAGTAGTCGTCGCACCATTTCTTGAAGCGCGGATGCAGCGTGTCGCCGAACGGCGCGAGCGCATCCTTGCAGACCTGGTGGAAATGCTTCGCGTCTTCCTCGAAGCCGTAGTAGGGCGTGAGATCCATGCCGCCGCCGAACCACCAGACCGGCTCTTCGCCTTCCCTGGTGGCGGTGAAGAAGCGCACGTTCATGTGCGAGGTCGGGGCGTAGGGGTTGCGCGGATGCAGCACGAGCGACACGCCCATGGCTTCCCAGCTGCGGCCGGCGATTTCCGGGCGGTTCGCCGCGGCCGTCGGCGGCAGGCTGCTGCCGCTCACGTGCGAAAAGCCGATGCCGCCGCGTTCCAGCACATTGCCTTCTTCCAGGATGCGCGAAATGCCGCCGCCGTTGATCGGGCCGGCGCCGTGCGGGCGCTCCCACTGGTCGGTCAGGAATTGCTTGCCGTCTACCTGTTCGAGCGCGGCGACGATGCGCTGTTGCAGGCCGAGCAGGTAGGTTTTGACGGAGTCTGCGGAGGTGGTGGTCACGGTGTGGTCTGGTGCGGTTGTGGGGATGGGGATAATGGTACGGCGAAATGGTGTTCTTGGTTTTTCCTTGTGCGCCGGCTGCAGCCTTGAGTTCCCTCCCCTTCAAGGGGAGGGGCAGGGTGGGGATGGGTTTGCCTTTCCCCCTTGTACGCAGCCGAAAAAATCTGGCGTCGGGCGGATTAAGAAGCGAAATTTGTCTGAGCACCGAGCGCAGCGAGGGCGAGTTATTTCGCTTCCCGCTCGGCGCCGGATTTTTTCGGGAACCCCCGAAGGGGGCTGCGGATTAGGGTCGCCTTTCTTTGCTTACTTTCTTTGGCGAAGCAAAGAAAGTAAGTGGCCCGCCGGGGCCAGTCCCGGCAAGTCTCTACGGAGACACTATCGGGTTGAATCACCGGAGAGAGTTCCAGATACTCCGTGCGGTGGGTATCGCTGCGCTCAACCCACCCTACAAATTGGGCCTCCGTATTACCCCGGCCGCTTCAGCGCCCGCCAGCCGATATCCCTCCGGAACTGCGCACCGTCGAAACGGATCTGGTCCACCACGTCATACGCATGCTTCTGCGCGATGCGCACGCTGTCGCCCAAGCCGACCACGCACAGCACGCGCCCGCCGGAAGTGATCAGCTTGCCGCCGGCCATCGTGGTGCCGGCATGGAAGGTCACGCAGTCGGGCGTCTCTGCCGGGATGCCGGAAATCGCGTCGCCCTTGCGCGGTGCGTCCGGGTAGCCGGCGGCGGCCATCACCACGCCGAGCGCGGTGCGGCGGTCCCATTCGAGCTCGATTTCGTCCAGCGTGCCGTCGACCGCATGCTCCATCACGCTGACGAAGTCGGTCTTCAGGCGCGCCATGATCGGCTGCGTCTCCGGATCGCCCATGCGGCAGTTGAATTCCAGCGTCTTCGGATTGCCCTTGGCGTCGACCATGATGCCGGCGTACAGGAAGCCGGTGTACGGGATGCCATCCTTCTGCATGCCGAGCACGGTCGGATTGATGATCTCGCGCATGATGCGCGCATGCAGCGAAGGCGTCACGATCGGGGCTGGCGAATACGCGCCCATGCCGCCGGTGTTCGGGCCTTCGTCGTTGTCCTTCAGGCGCTTGTGGTCCTGGCTGGTCGCCAGCGGCAGCACATGCTTGCCGTCGACCATCACGATGAAGCTGGCTTCCTCGCCGGCCAGGAATTCCTCGATCACCACGCGTGCGCCGGCATCGCCCAGCTTGTTGTCGGACAACATCATGTCCACCGCCGCATGCGCCTCGTCGACCGTCATCGCGACCACCACGCCCTTGCCGGCCGCCAGGCCGTCAGCCTTGATGACGATCGGCGCGCCTTTCTGGTTGATGTAGCGGTGCGCGGCGGCGACGTCGGAAAAGGTCTGGTAGTCCGCAGTCGGGATGCGGTGGCGCTTCATGAAGGCCTTCGCGAAATCCTTGGAGCTTTCCAGCTGCGCCGCTTCCCTGGTCGGACCGAAGACCTTCAGGCCCTGGTCGCGGAAGATGTTGACGATGCCGGCCGCCAGCGGCGCTTCCGGGCCGACGACGGTGAAGGCGATGTTTTCCTTGATCGCGAATTGCGCCAGCCAGCCCGGATCGGAAATGTCGACATTCTGCAGGCGCGGGTCGAGGGCGGTGCCGCCGTTGCCCGGCGCCACATAGACCATTTGAATCCGCTCGGATTGCGCGAGCTTCCAAGCCAGGGCATGTTCGCGGCCGCCTGAACCGACTACCAGAATTTTCATGGGGGTATCGAAACGTTAGGGGGAGTGCGGGTTTCATCCCTGCACTCCCCAATTTACTTGTGAAACCGGTAAAGCGAAAGACAGACTTATTCTTCGATGACGGCGTTGGTATAGACCTCCTGCACATCGTCCAGATTCTCCAGCGCGTCGAGCAGTTTCTGCATCTTCACGGCGTCGTCGCCGGTAAACACCGTTTCGGTCGCGGGCTTCATCACGATCTCGGCCATTTCCGCCTTGAAGCCGGCCTTTTCCAGCGCATCCTTGACGGCGGAGAAGTCGTTCGGCGCGGTCAGCACTTCGATGCCGCCTTCTTCATCGGTCACCACATCCTCGGCGCCGGCTTCCAGCGCGGCTTCCATCAGCTTGTCCTCGTCGGTGCCGGGCACGAAGAACAGCTGGCCGCAGTGCTTGAACAGGAAGGCCACCGAACCTTCGGTGCCCATGTTGCCGCCGAACTTGGAAAACGCATGGCGGACTTCGGCCACGGTGCGCACCCGGTTGTCGGTCATGCAATCGACGATGATCGCGGCGCCGTTGATGCCGTAACCCTCGTAGCGGATTTCTTCGTAGTTCGCGCCTTCCAGGCCGCCGGTGCCGCGCTGGATCGCGCGCT
>Ga0196971_1001056_pt1 | contig 14012 bp, 16 predicted proteins | sample S1v_1013CmetaG_FD_148660 | JGI IMG/M metagenome (GOLD analysis project Ga0196971, IMG submission 148660) | Soil microbial communities from Anza Borrego desert, Southern California, United States - S1+v_10-13C | ecosystem: Environmental > Terrestrial > Soil > Desert | place: USA: California... | reverse complement strand
GTGCAACGCCGATCACGCCCACGTCGGGGTTTGCCGAGCTGGGCGTCGGCGTTACTTGCAGTGTCACGTCGGCATCGCCGCGACGCACCACCAATTGCAGAGGCTCGCCAATCGAGCGCGCGACGAGTGGTTGAATGTCGTCAAAGCCGTCAACCGGCTGACCATTGATGGCGACGATCACATCGCCTGCCGCCATGCCCGCCGATTCCGCGGCAGAGCCCGGCGAAACTTGATCCACACGTGAGGGCACATCACGGCCGACAATAAAAGCGAGCAGGCCAAAGGCGGCGATCGAGAAGACGAAATTAGTCAGCGGCCCCGCTGCAACGACCATCGAGCGCGTCGAAAGGGGCTGTGCATGAAAGAGGCCTCTCTTGCGCGCCTCGGCCAAAACGGCCGGGTCCTCGATCTTCTCGCGCGGACCGGTCGACATCGCGTCCGCATCATCGGCGAATTTCACGTAGCCGCCGAGCGGCAGCGCACCAATCTTCCATTGCACACCGTGCTTGTCGCGCCAGCCGAGCAGTGTCTTGCCGAAGCCGATAGAGAACGTGTCGATGGCCACGCCGCGCCAGCGGGCGACTTGGAAATGGCCGAACTCGTGCACGAACACGACGACGCTGAGCACGACTACGAACGAGCCGGCGTAAATCAGTAGACTTTGTATGCCTTGCAGCACATCCGGCATTCGAACGCTTCCTTCCCGCGCCAGTTCTTGTGTTTGGAGCGCCCGCCAGCCTTAGGCTGCCGCCAGACTTCCCGCAATCCGTCGCGCCGCGCCCCGCGCGGCCTGATCCACCGCAGCCACCTCATCGAAGGAAGTAGGCGATTTTGCGATAGTCACTGCTCCATTCCCCTCCAGCGCTGACATCGACTCTTCGACTATGCGGCAGATATCGAGGAAGCGGATTCGCCCCGCCAGGAAGGCTTCGACCGCGACTTCGTTGGCTGCGGAGAGCGCCGTGGTGGCCGCCGCCCCGGCCTTTAGAGCTGCGCGGCTGAGACCGAGGGCGGGAAACCTGGCGGTATCAGGTGCTTCAAAAGTTAATGCGCCCAGCTGGGCTAGGTCCAAGCGCGCGGTCGAGATGTGGGCGCGGTCAGGCCACGTGAGCGCGTAGCCGATCGGGATCCGCATGTCGGGTGAGCCGAGCTGAGCCAGCACCGAACCGTCCACGTAATGTACGAAGCTGTGCACAACGCTTTCCGGATGGACAATAACGTCGATCTTTTCAGGCGGAAAACCAAAGAGATAGGACGCCTCGATCAGCTCCAGACCCTTATTCATCAGGGTGGCGCTATCGACCGAGATTTTCCGGCCCATGCTCCAGCGCGGATGGGCGCAGGCCTGATCCGGCGTGGCGCCAGCCATGGCCTCGCGGGTGGCGGTGCGAAACGGGCCACCGGAGGCGGTCAGCGTCAGTTTCTCCACACGCTGAGGATGGGTCAGCACCTGGAAGATGGCGTTATGCTCCGAATCCACCGGGAGAAGCTGGGCGTGGTGCTGCTTGGCCGCCTCGATAAAGAGCGGTCCGGCGCAAACCAGACACTCCTTGTTGGCGAGCGCGACCGTGGCGCCGCGGCGGACGGCCGCCATCGTGGGCTGCAGGCCGGCCGCCCCGACGATAGCCGACATCACCCATTCGGCCGAACGAGCCCCCGCCTCCTCCAACGCCGAAGCGCCGGCGCCGACCTCGACGCCCAGCCCCGTAAGCGCGTCACGGGCGGCGGCGAGCTGGCCCGAGTCGGCGACGGCGGCGAATTTGGGTCGGAGGATGCGGCAGGTCTCCGCCAGGACCTTAAGGTTGCCGCCGGCGGTGACCGCCTCGACCGCGATGTCCGCGCCCTGTCCGCGCAGCTCTTCGATCACCTGCAGCGTCGATTGGCCGACCGAGCCGGTGACGCCGAGGATGGAGATGGTGCGCGCGGTCACAAGCCCGCCCCGAACAGAAGCGCGGTGGCGCGCGGTCCAAAGGCGAGCGCCGCGCCGACGAGCATTGTCGCCGCCATCAAACTATCGATGCGATCCAGTACGCCGCCATGACCAGGGATCAGACGGCTCGCGTCCTTCACGCCAAAGCGGCGCTTCACGAAAGATTCGAACAAGTCGCCCATAAGTCCCGTGAACGCGAGCAGCGCGCCGATCAGCAACCATGCCACGCGAAACTCGGCGCCGACGTGAAACAGATAGCCGCAGCCAAACCCTGCAAGCGCGCCGGCCAATGTTCCGGTGACGATGCCGGACCAGGTTTTGTTTGGCGACAAGCCGACTGCCACTTTTGGCCCTCCGAGCAGCTTGCCGCCGAAATACGCGAAGATGTCGGACGCCCAGATGATCCCGAACAGTGCGAGAATCGTCTCGAGCCCCTCGGGCGCGCGATCACGCAGCCAGAGAAACAGCGCCACCGGCAAACCGATATAGATGGCGCCGCCGGCGGTTTCGATCACGCCCGCAAATGTCCGGCGGCGAAACGCTGATGCGAGCGCGCAAAGCACGAGCCAGCCAAACGCCCATTGCAGATGCTGCCAGCTCGAAAACATGACCGCGCCCAACGAGCCAGCGAGCGCGAATAGAAAGGCCGGCATGATCGCGTCGGGCTCGCTCATACGCGCCCATTCATAGCTCATCGCAACCGCTGCAGCGCCGCACGCGGCGGCGAGCCACGGCCCGCCAAAATAGGCCGCCACGAGCGCCGCGCTGGCCAGCACGAGCCCGGACAGGATGCGCGCGCCCAGATCGGACCAGTCGCTCCGCGCTACGAGCGCCTGCGCCGGATCAGGGCTGGCCAGCTTCGCTTCCCCCAAAGCGCCGCTCGCGGCGATGATAGAGATCGATCGCCGATTGCAGCGCGGCTTTGTCGAAGTCCGGCCAGAGCACATCGACGAAGACGAGCTCGGTGTACGCCGCCTGCCACAACATGAAATTTGATAGGCGCACTTCGCCTGACGTGCGGATCAGCAGATCAGGCGCAGGCAGTCCCGCCGTGTCGAGATAGGTTTCAAACTTCTCGATGCTAACGTCTTGCGCCGCGAGCTTCCCGGCGGCGACGTCTTCGGCAATGCGGCGTGCGGCGCGCGCAATTTCGTCCTGACCGCCATAGTTGAACGCGATGATCAGGTGCTGCGCATCGTTATGGGCAGTCTTGGCCTCGGCTTCGGCGATGATGCGGGCGATGTCCGGCTGCAAGCCCTCGCGCGCGCCAATGACATGAACGCGCACGCCCTCCTTCACTAGCCGGTCAAGATCGCGCGCCACGTAAAGCCGCAGCAAATCGAAGAGCGCGTTGATCTCTTCCATCGGCCGGCGCCAATTCTCCGTCGAGAAGCCGAATACGGTGAGATAGCGCACGCCCAATTCGCCAGCGGCTTCCACCGTGCGGCGCAGCGCTTCGACGCCCTCGGTATGGCCAAACGTACGCGGACGCGCGCGCTGCTTCGCCCAACGGCCGTTGCCGTCCATGATGATGGCGACGTGGCGCGGCGCTGACGCCGTTTGCGGGTGACGAACGGGAGCGGTCATGGGCGAGGCGAATGGCGAACGGCAAAAGGCGAATGGAACAAGGGAGGCGCCCTATTCGCGATTCGCCCACGCGCCGTGCGCCTAGACCTGCACGATCTCCTCTTCCTTGTGCCGCAGCAGGTCGTCGATCTTTTTGATGTGATCGTCCGTGGCCTTCTGCACTTCGGCGCCGAGCTTTTTGTGCTCGTCTTCGCTGATGGCGTGGTCCTTCTCGAGCTTCTTGAGGTGATCCATCGCGTCGCGGCGGATGTTGCGCACGGCGATGCGCTGCTGTTCGGCGTATTTGCCGGCGACCTTCGCCAGCTCTTGCCGGCGCTCGCCCGTGAGCGGCGGGATCGGAATGCGAAGCGTCTGCCCATCCATGATCGGATTGAGCCCCAGATTGGCTGAGCGGATCGCCTTGTCGACCGCGGCGACCACGGACTTGTCCCAGACGTTGACCGAGATCATGCGCGGCTCGGGCACACTGACGCTGGCGACAGAGGTCAGCGGCGACACTGCGCCATAGGCTTCAACCGTGATCGGATCGAGCAATTGTGGCGAGGCGCGCCCCGTGCGCAGGCCGCCAAACTCGTGTTGCAGCGCGGTCAGCGCGCCATCCATACGCTTGTTGTAGTCCTCGAGCTTAAAGGGCGCTGGTGCGGCCATGGTGTTTGTCCCTAGTCGGTGATGGTGGTGCAGACGCCGCGGCCGGCCAACACATCGGCCAAGCCGCCACGCTTGTGAATCGAAAAGACGACAATGGGGATGCCGTTGTCGCGCATCAGTGAGATGGCGGAGGCGTCCATGACCTTGAGATCGCGCGCCAGCACTTCGTGATAGCTCAGCGTGTCGTAGCGCGTCGCGCTCGGATCCTTCTTCGGATCGGCCGTGTAGACGCCATCGACTTGCGTGCCCTTCAGCAACGCGTCGCAGCCCATTTCGGCGGCGCGCAACGCGGCGGCGGTGTCGGTGGTGAAAAACGGATTGCCCGTGCCGGCGGCGAAAATGACGATGCGGCCCTTCTCCATATGGCGCAGCGCGCGGCGGCGGATGTAGGGCTCGGCGACGGTCGTCATGGGGATGGCGGAGAGAACGCGCGCCTGGCCGCCCAAGCCTTCGATCGCGTTTTGCATCGCCAGCGCGTTCATGACCGTCGCCAGCATGCCCATATAGTCGGCGCTGGCGCGCTCCATGCCCTTGGCTGCGCCTTGGACGCCGCGGAAAATGTTCCCGCCGCCAATGACGAGGCAAATTTCTGCGCCATTGTTGGCCGCGTCGAGCACTTCCTGGGCGATGCGGCCGCATACATTGGTGTCGATACCGTACTGCCCCTCGCCCATCAGCGCTTCGCCGGAAATCTTCAGAAGAACGCGCTTGAGGGCGCGCGGGGCGGTTTCGGATCGCTCGGCAAGGCTCATGGAGCGACTCTATAGACCAGCGCCGGGCTGCAAGTCAGCCGATAGAGACGTGAAAATGCAAAAGGGCGCGAGCTTTGCGGCCCGCGCCCTTTCGTTTCTTTTATGAACTGGATCAGGTCGGCTTCTGCATCGCCGCCACTTCGGCCGCGAAGTCATCCACCTTCTTCTCCACACCCTCGCCGACGGCGAAGCGCACAAAGCCCTTCACCGCGATCGGCGCACCGGCGGCCTTGGCGGCTTCCGCGATCGCCGCTTCGACGCTCTGATCCGGATTCAGGATGAAAGCCTGCTTGGTCAGCACGGATTCTTCAAAGAACTTCCGCATCCGGCCTTCCAGCATCTTGTCGAGCACTTGCTGCGGCTTGCCTTGGGCCTTCGGATCTTCCTTGATCTGCTCACCAATCACGGTTTTCTCGCGCTCGATGCGATCAGCCGAAATCTCGCTTTCGCTCAGCGCCAACGGACTGGCCGAGGCGATGTGCATGGCGATCTTCTTGCCGATGCTTTCGAGCGCCGCCTTGTCGCCCGTCGATTCCAGGGCGACCAGAACCGCGATGCGGCCAAGCGTGTCCGAACCATCCACCTTGGCGTGGACGTACGAGCCGATCACACCGTTCTCGACTTTGAGCTTCGCCGAGCGGCGCAGCGTGATGTTCTCGCCGATCGTCGCGATCAGTTGCGTGACCGCGTCGGAGACCTTCTGGCCACCGTGCTGCGCATCGAGCAGCGCTTGGTGATCGTTGACCTTCAGCGCGATCTTCGCGAACGCATCGGCCGCCCTTTGGAAGTCGGCGTTGCGGGCGACGAAATCGGTTTCCGAATTGAGTTCGATCACGGCGCCTTGGCCGCCTTCGATCGCCATCGCGACGATACCTTCCGCGGCGGCGCGGTCAGCCTTCTTCGCGGCTTTCGACAGGCCCTTCGCGCGCAGCCAATCCACCGCGGCTTCGAGATTGCCGTCCGTCTCTGCAAGAGCCTTCTTGCAGTCCATCATGCCGACGCCGGTTTTTTCGCGCAGGTCCTTGACCAGCGCAGCGGTGATTTCCGCCATTTTTCGTACTCCTACGTGTTCTTCGCGTCAGTAATTCGCGCCGGTCGGCCCGTCGATCGGGCTTTCCACCGGGGTGGGATCGCGCGGGCGTTCGCGGACTGCTGCCTCAACCGGCGGGCGTGACGAAGCGCCGATGTCGGCGCCGCCGCGCACTTGGCTTTCGGTGAGGCCGTCGAGCACAGCGTCGGCGATCAGGTCGCAATAGAGCTGGATCGCGCGGGCCGCGTCGTCATTGCCCGGAATCGGGAACGTAACTTCATCCGGATCGCAGTTCGAATCGACGACAGCGACGACCGGAATGCCCAGTTTCCTGGCTTCCTGAACGGCGATCGCTTCCTTGTTCGTGTCGATCACGAACATCAGGTTCGGCACGCCGCCCATCGCCGCGATGCCGCCGAGCGAGCGGTCGAGCTTAGCGCGCTCGCGCTCGAGGTTCAGCGCTTCGCGCTTGGTGAGGCCAATAGCGCCCCCGGCGAGCACGCTTTCGAGTTCACGCAGGCGAGCGATCGACTTCGAGACCGTTTGCCAATTGGTCAGCGTGCCGCCCAGCCAGCGCTGGTTGATGTAGTACTGGGCCGAACGCTGCGCAGCGGCTTTGATGTGGTCCGCCGCTTGGCGCTTGGTGCCAACGAACAGCACGCGGCCGCCGTTCGCGGCGACTTCGCGGACCTTCAACAGCGCTTGGTGCAAGAGCGGCACCGTCTGCGACAGGTCGAGGATATGGATGTTGGACTTTTCGCCGAAAATGTAGCGGTCCATCTTCGGGTTCCAGCGGTGGGTCTGGTGGCCGAAGTGGGCGCCAGCTTCCAACAGCTGACGCATAGAGAATTCAGGCAGCGCCATCGTATCGTTCCTTTTCCGGTTTGCCGCCGCGGGAAGTACCGGGAAACCCGGACCGGATGGAGGAAACGGCCGCTTTCAGACCGTCCCGCCGCTCCCGCGTGCGAAGTGAGGGGCGGATATAGAGGCAGGCCCTTGCCGACGCAAGGGAACCTGCTTTGCAGGTCAGTTAAGCTTTTTCGGCGGTGTCGGGGCTAAGGCTGACGGTAACGGAGCGGCCGGAATGCCCTCCTCGGCCAGCTGTTCGGCCTGCTCCGGCGTGGCCTCGCCCCAGATCGCCCGCTCCTCGCTTTCGCCCTGGTGCATCTTGCGCGCCTCGTCGGCGAATTTGGCGCCGACATAATCGAAATTGTCCTTGATGTGATCGCGCACCTTAGCCGCCATGGCCATGGCCACCGCCCGCTCATTACGGGCGTCTTTCCGGCGCCCGGTGACCACGGCGGGCGCCATCGGCGCTTTGGTCACGTGCTTGGAGCCGCAATGCGGGCATTCGACCAAGCCGGCCTCGGCCTGCCTGTCGTAATCGGCAATCGAACCGAACCACGCTTCGAATGCGTCGCCATTCTCGCATTTGAGGTCGTAGCGGATCATGGGCCGGCGAAATCCCTGCCGCCTTGCCACGCGGGGATCTTCGCGCGCGCGGCAGCGACTTGATCGAGATCGAGATCGGCGACGATAACGCCCGGCTCGTCGTGATCGAGCTTGGCGAGCACCTTGCCCCACGGATCGATGATCACCGAATGGCCCCATGTGGCGCGGCCGTCTTCGTGACGCCCGCCTTGCGCTGGCGCGATCACGAACGCCGCGGTTTCGATGGCGCGAGCGCGGAGCAGCGTTTCCCAATGCGCTTGGCCTGTCGGCACCGTGAACGCCGCGGGTACGGCGATGATCTCAGCGCCAGCGTTCGCCAAAGCGGCATAGAGCGGCGGGAAGCGCACGTCGTAGCAAATAGTGAGGCCAAGCTTTGCGTTCATCGGCCCTTCGACGACGACGGCTTTGGCGCCGCCTTCGACCGTATCGCTCTCGCGGTAATTTTCCGTGCCGCCGAGCGTCACGTCGAACAGATTGATTTTATCGTAGCGGGCCGCGATTTTGCCATCGGAGGTGAAAAGGAACGAGCGGTTGAACACTTTCCCGGCGCCGGTCGCGATGGCGCCGGAGCCCAGCAGCAGCCACACGCCCAACTCCTGCGCCGTGCGCGCCCAAGCTTTCAGTTCTGGATCGCCTTCTTCTGGGCCGACCGCCGCGAGCATACGTTCCCGATCACGATCGAGACGGAGCGTGTTCTCGGGCGTCGCGATCAGACGCGCGCCCGCCGTCGCCGCTTCGCGCAACAGCGGCATGGCCTGAGCGCGGTTCGCCGCGGGCTCGATGCCCGAGCGCAACTGCACCGCCGCAACGCGCAATTTCCGTGTCATGGTCCCGCCAACAAAGGATCAAGAGCGCCACGCTGTTCGAGCGCGTGCAAGTCGTCGCACCCACCGACATGCATGTCGCCGACGAAAATCTGCGGAAACGTCCAGCGGCCGGAGCGCTGGATCATTTCCTGGCGCTTGTCAGCCACGCTGGCGTCGATCTCCGTCACCTGCGCGCCCTTACGCTCAAGCAGCGCCAGCGCCCGGGTGCAGTACGGGCAATAAGCGCGCGTATAGACCGTGACCGACTTCATCCGACTCAACCTTGCCTCAAATAAGGATATCAGTCGGCCGGACAACGCGCGCCAATGTCACTGCATGCACTTCTGCAGCCCCGGCTTTGCGTAATGCACGGGCGCAGGCCTCCAAAGTCGCGCCAGTAGTGAAAACATCATCCACGACCAAGACCGTTTTGCCCTTGAACGCGCTGGATGCCTTGATGGCGCCGCCCACATTTCGGCGCCGTTCCGACGCCGACAGCCCGGCTTGGCTTTTGCGGCGTTTGACCCGCGTCAGCGCGCCGGGCTTCCAGGGCTTGCCGCTGGCGCGGGAGAGCGCCTGGGCGAGCCAAGCCGCCTGATTGAAGCTACGAACCGCGAGGCGGGTCCAGTGCATGGGGGCAGGCGCGATGAAATCTGCGGCGCCGAGCTTGTCGCCCGCGGCTGCCGCCATCCAGCGGGCGAAGACTGGCAGACCGTCGCGGCGGCCGCCGCGTTTCAAATCGAGCACGAGGCGGCGGGCGTGGTCATCGTAGGTGAGCGCGGCGCGAGCGCTGTCGTAGGCCGGCTTTCCGGCGGCGCAGGCCGCGCATTGGTCGCCGGGACCGGCATGGTCCGGCAACGGAAATCCGCAACAGGCGCAGAGCGGCTCGTTGAGGAATTTGAGTTCGCCCCACAAGGCGGGCTCGATGACGCCGGGGCGATCGACAAATTCGTCGGAGAGCAGCGAGCGCGGCGGCCAGATCAGGTCAGACAGCCGCGAGATCGCGCCACGTTTCCTGAACGCCCCGCTTGCGCGATAGGATTGCGTCATGGCCTCCCCGCCCGAACCCAATTTCCCATTCGAGCCACGGCTTGTGCGCCAACGCAAGCGCCGCGCGCGCGCAGGCTTCTCTGAGGCGGCTTTTTTGCACGCACGGGTCGCGGCGGATTTGGCGGATCGGCTGGAAGCTATTCCGAGGCGGTTCGAACGAGCGCTGGCGCTTGGCGGCGGGGGTCTGTTTTCGCGGGAACTGCAGGCGCGGCCAGACTTGGCGGCGCGGATCGGCACGGTGATTGAAGCAGACGTGGCGAGCGGCGCGGTGGAGCTTGATCCCGAGCGCTTGCCGTTCGCGCCGCAGAGCTTCGATCTGATCGTATCGTCGCTCGCGCTCCATTGGGTGAACGATCTGCCCGGAACGTTCATCCAATTGCGTCAGGCGCTAACGCCGGATGGCTTACTGCTCGCTTCACTCTTCGGCGGCGACACGCTGACGGAGCTGCGGCTGGCGCTGATCGAAGCGGAGTCCGAATTGGTCGGCGGCGCAGGTCCGCGCGTGGCGCCGTTCGCGTCGTTGCAAGACGTCGCCGGCCTCTTGCAACGCGCCGGCTTTGCACTCCCGGCGGCGGATCGCGATCTGGTGACCGTGCGCTATGGCGATCCAATGCGGCTTCTGGCGGATCTGCGCGCTATGGGCGAGACGGCGTCGTTGCGCCAACGCAGCCCACATGGATTGAGCCGCCGCATCCTGGCGCGTGCGTTTGAGATTTATCGCCAGCGCTACAGCGATGAAGAGAACCGCGTGCGGGCGACGTTCGAGATCGTCACGGCGACAGGCTGGGCGCCGCATGAAAGTCAGCAAAAGCCGTTGAAGCCAGGCAGCGCCAAAGCGCGACTTGCCGATGCTCTGGGTGCGAAAGAGCAATCAGCTGGAGAGAAGCCGGGCGAGAGCTAGCCACGCGGCGCCCGCGTCATGCACCAAAAGTGAAGCCCCGGCAGCTCGAACTCGCCGGTCACGTCGAAGCCGTGGCGCTGATAGAGCTCGACGTTGCGCGGTGTCGATGTCTCTAAATACGCGGTGAGCCCTTGCGCATCGACGGGCGCGAGCGTCTGCTTCAGCAGCGCTGAGCCAACGCCGCGCCCTTGTGCTTGCGGCGAAACGCCGAGAAAGACTAAGTGCGCATGCGGCAGCTTTGGATGGTAGCTCGCAAGCTTGCCGCCAAGCGCGCGGCCGCGCTCCATGCCTTGAAAACCGGCGATAGAAAGCAGCAGCGGCAACATCATCAATTGCTGCAGGGCCGCGTGATCGAACGCTTTCACGCCCGGCGAGAGCCAGATCGCCGCGCCGAGCACCGCACCGTCGCTCTCGGCCGCCCAGAGCTCGCGTTGCGGATGGATCGCGTTGCGCACGGCGGCATCGAAGAAGCGGCGTCGAGCGCGGGTTTTGGCCGATCCTTGGCGGAGCCAGTAATTTAGTCCGTCTTCATCGACGAACGCATCGGTGAGAACACTTGCAATGGCGTCCGTCTCATCGTCACGCGCCCGGCGCACCAGCATCGGCGCGCTCATATTTTCTCGGAAATCCGGATCGCGGCGCGGCAGCCGATTTTGATCACGGCCGAAAGCAATGGGTATCCCGGTGCGTCGTGCGCGCCCTGCCCGATCGCGGTGTCGCGATGGGCCATTTCCTCTTCGCGGAAGCGATCGACCACGTCCTTCAGTTCTTCGTCGACACCTTCAAGCGCCGCGCTTTGGCGCGCGTAATGCTCCTCGATCACGTCCTCGACCGCTTCGGTGCAGGCATGCGCCGCCTTTTCGCCCATCAGCGCCGTGACGGCACCCAGGCCGAAGCCGGCGACGCGCCAGATCGGGGCCATCAAAGTGGGCCGCACGCCGCGTTCGGCGATCATGCGGTCGAAGGTTTGCAAATGCTCCTGCTCGCCCGCTTCCATGTCACCGATGATGCGCGCTGCGTGCGACTTGCTTTCGCTACGGCCGAATATGGCCTGCTGACCACGATAAATCTGCACCGCGCCGTATTCGCCGGCGTGATCGACGCGGATCATTTCGGCCAAGCGGCGCTCGCGCGCGCCCTCACCTGGCATGGGCGGCGATGCTCTCATGATTTGCGCTCCGGAAGCACGGCGACGGCGATGCTCGCCAACGCCAGCAACAGCGAAATGAGGGCGTTGTAGCCCGCCATCGATATGCCGAACATCTGCCAAGCGATTTCATCGCAGGCCGGCGCCTGTACTTCGCCCTCAAAATCCATCGGCCGGATGTCGTTCATGTCGATCCGCGCGTCGCAATAGGCGACGACCCAATGCTGCTCGACCGCGACGTGGTACATCGCTTGCGCGGCGCTGCCGAGAAGCACGAGCGCGACCAGCGCAATCGCGATACGGGTAATGCGCGGGCTAATCCGCGTCGCCGCGAACGCGACGAGGCCAACGCCGGCGACGGCCCAATGCCAATTGCGCTGATCTAGACAAATCGGGCACGGATGCAGGCCGCCAAAACGCTGAAACGAATGCGCCGCCGCCAGCATCAAACCCGACGCCAGCGCCATTAGCAAAGGCCAGTAGGGGCGCAGGCGCGTGAGCAAACTCATGGAAACACCCTACGCCAAGCCGCACGCCACATACATACGCCCCGGCGCGGCGCCCCGCCGCACACCTAGCGGCCGAACAGGCCGGCCAGCCAGGGCGCATGCTCGGTCAAGAGATCAACCGCAAAGCCCGCGCCGACAATAAGGCCAGTGATGAGGATACCAAGCAACGTCAGCCAGCCCAGCGCCACCAGCATGCCCGCTACCGTGAACATGCCATCGCGCTGAATGAGCCCAACGGCCATCAAAGTGAGCGCCACCGAGGGCACGGTGTTGGTGATCGGCAACATTACGGTGATAGCCGCGAGCGCCATGACGAACGCGGCGATCTTCTCGCCGAAGCCAACCGCGAAGAAGCGCCAGCGTGGGCGCGAGAAAGTTTCAGTCCAACGCAGGCGCTTGTCGGCGAAGCCGGCGATAGAGCTTAGCCAGCTCTTCTTCACCCGGGCACGCATGAACCAGCCGGGCAGCCACGGTTCTGAGCGGCCGATCAGCACTTGGACGGCGAGCAGGAAGATGCCGAGGGCGATGATCTGTGCGCCGGGCAGTCCGGGCACGAGGCACGGCAAGGTCAAAAGCAGGATCAACAGGCCGAACGCGCGTTCGTCGAGCCGATCGGCAATCTCGCCGACAGCGAGCCCCTCTTCGCCGGCAGCGGCGTCGATGCGCTTTAGCACGCCGATGAAACTGTGGCTGAGATCATCGCGGAGAGTGTCGTTGCTAGCGGACATACAGACCTTTACGCGCGGCGTTGCGCCGTGCCGCTAGCACGGTTCGCCGAGGACGTCAGGAAGGGAAACACGGCCTGCCATCCGAAGCTCGCGCATGGGAAGGCTCAGTCCTCCTACGCCAAGGCTTCGGAGGACATCCTACGCGCGCTTTGCGAGCGTAGGATGGTGCCCCCGGTCGGAGTCGAACCGACACACCTTGCGGTACCGGATTTTGAGTCCGGCGCGTCTACCAATTCCACCACAGGGGCAACGCACTCACCTTTAGCGCACCGGCTTGCGTCTCTTCAACGTTCGACTGGGGCTTCCAAAGACGAGGCGCTCAGGTATGAGGCCGGAAAGCCGGTGTCAAACCCGGTAGCGGGGGAAATGCATGACCGACGCCGCGGCGATCGCCGGCGAGGAGACCGGCTTTGGCCGCGTCGGCCGCTGGGTCGGGCTAATTCTGGGCCCGGCGCTGGCGCTGGGGCTGCAGCTAGCGCCGCCGCCGGACGGGCTTACGGTCGAGGCGTGGCGGCTGGTTTCGCTAGCCGCGCTGATGGTGACCTGGTGGGTCACCGAGGCGATCCCGATTTCCGCGACCGCGCTTTTGCCGCTCGCCGCCCTGCCGCTGATCGGCGCGGGGAGCATGCGCGAAGCGGCGGCGCCCTACGCCGATCCGATCGTGTTTCTGTTCATCGGCGGCTTCATGCTGGCGGCGTGTGTCGAACGCTGGCGCCTGCATGAGCGCATCGCGCTTTCGATCGCGAGCATCGCGGGCGGGCGCCCTACGGCGCTGGTTGGCGGCTTCATGATCGCCTCGATGCTGATCTCGATGTGGATTTCCAACACAGCGACCACGTTGATGCTGGCGCCGATCGCCATCGGCGCGGCGCGCGCACTCTCCGGCGGCGGCAAAGCCGACCTCGCGCTCGGCGGAGCCTTGATGCTGGGGGTTGCGCACGCAGCGACGATCGGCGGCATTGGCACGCCCGTGGGCACGCCGACGAACCTTATCGCGATCGGCTTCTTCGAACGCGCGGGCGAGCCGATCGCGTTCGCCGACTGGATGATCAAGGCGATCCCGATCATGCTGGTGATGATGCCGGTGGCGTGGCTGCTGCTGTGCTGGCCGTTGTTCGGACGCAAAGCGCATGCGCGCTTCGATGCGATCGGCGCAGTCGTGCGCGATGCGCTGAAAGCGCTGGGACCAGCGACCAAACCCGAAGTGCGCATCGGCGTTGTGTTTAGCCTCGTCGCGCTTGCGTGGATGTTCCGCGTTCAACTGGCGAAGCTGCCGGGCCTAAGTGATCTGACCGATACAGGCGTCGCAATCATAGGCGCGCTACTGCTTTTCTTCGTCCCGTCCGGCCGCGGCAAGGGCGAGAAGCTGATGGATTGGAAGACAGCCGAACGCATTCCGTGGGGCATCGCCGTGCTCTATGGCGGCGGACTTTCTTTGGCGGCGGCGATGGAATCGACTGGGCTCGCCGGCT
>Ga0196971_1001055_pt1 | contig 14016 bp, 16 predicted proteins | sample S1v_1013CmetaG_FD_148660 | JGI IMG/M metagenome (GOLD analysis project Ga0196971, IMG submission 148660) | Soil microbial communities from Anza Borrego desert, Southern California, United States - S1+v_10-13C | ecosystem: Environmental > Terrestrial > Soil > Desert | place: USA: California... | reverse complement strand
CTGGCAGCAATCATAGAGCATTCAGAGGATGCAATCTTCAGCACGGATACTGAGGGCGTGATCAATAGCTGGAACAGGGGTGCAGAGCGCCTATACGGTTATCTTGCTATTGAAATCGTCGGACGTCCGATTTTTACGCTGATTCCTCCAGGCCGCGCAAATGAGGAGCCTGAAATTTTACGGCGGATCTGTAGAAACGAAACTGTGGAGAACTACGAAACTCAGAGGCTTCGCAAGGACGGAGCAATCATTGACGTCTCATTGACAGTCTCGCCAATCAAAGATTCGTCCGGAAAGGTTATTGGAGTGTCGAAGGTTGCGCGCGACATCACAGAAAAGGTTCGTTCGAGGGAAATCCTGGAGCAAACGGTTGCGGAACGCACGGCATCGTTACGCGAAGTTGTCGCCCAGATGGAGGAGTTTTCGTATTCAGTGTCCCACGATTTGCGGGCTCCGTTGCGAGCAATTAGCGGCTACGCGGATGTGTTGCTTGAAGATCCAGACGGACAAATTGATGAGACAACACGGGCGTACCTGGGAAAGATTCGACGATGCAGTGACCGGATGAACCGGCTCACACTGGAGGTGCTAACCTACAGTCGCGTAGCTCGCTCTCAAATCCAACTGGAGAATGTGAATTTGGATCGGCTTGTGCGGGATGTGATGGATCAATATTCAAATGTCCAAGGCCCAGCGCTTGAAGTCGAAATTCTCGGCGAATTACCTTTGGTGTGCGCCAATGAGACTATGTTGGCACAAGTCGTCTCCAACCTTTTGAATAATGCCGTAAAATTTGTCTCGCCCAGCACCAAGCCGCGCGTCCTCGTTCGCGCTGAACATTTTAGCAAGCAGGTGAGAGTATGGTTCGAGGATAACGGAATAGGCATCAGGCTTAAGGATCAGGAGCGTATTTTCGGAATGTTCGAACGGTTGCATCCGGAGGGAAAATTTGAAGGGACCGGTATCGGCTTGGCCATTGTGCGAAAAGCTATGGAAAAAATGGGCGGGAAGGTCGGCGTCGAGTCGGATGGGGAGAACGGAAGCCGTTTTTGGATCGAACTGCCCGCGCCGAATCAGATACCGGCGCGTCAGGGCCACTAGATTAAGCGTCTTTCGGTGAGGGCGCTACGCTCTCGCAGCTGGGGTCGGACGGTCCTGGGATCATAAAATATATGGGTGGGGCGTTCTCGTCAGCCCTAGTTTTGGTAATGCGTTTGGCCGCGATCTCCTTAGTTAAGAACTGCATGAGGTTAAGGGGCAAGGTGTTTGGATTTATTTTGCATAAATCCTTGAAGGAGAAACGGCAAGAGGGAACCTTCACAGTGTGCATGCGAGTACTATGTCTAGCCGGATTTAAAAGCATTAGACAGCTGAGCAGTAGGTTTTCGGTAGGTTGCGGCGATTTGCCTGACCAGTTGGACTATGGCATCCAAGCCCATAGGTTTTACAACATAATCTTCTGCTCCCAACGCAAGTGCCTTTTGGCGGTCTTCCAACAGATTTGAAGACGACCAAACGACCACTGGAAGTGATTCCAAGTACGATTGCTGTCCCATCCATTCCAGAACCTCGAAGCCGTTGACCCGTGGCATTCTCACGTCCAACAAAACGACGGACGGTGAGGGGAAGCGCTGACTATCGCTGTACTCGCCTCGACGAGAAAGATAGTCAATTCCTTCATCTCCATCGCGCGTGCATCGCAACAAGACATCGAACGACTCAATCCGTTTTTCCAACAACATGGGTAGTGCTTCATCGTCATCAATCAAAAGGAGCACTGTAGTCATAAATAAGAAGTTTCAGATTAGGACCTTTTAGTTTTCTCGCAGACAGTTCAAAAGGTTTAATTGCGCCGAAATTAACCAGAAAGCATCGCATCCAGAGGACGGTCTTTCGGATGTCTTTTTGAGTGCCGGGAAATCATAATTCCATAAAACCACGATTACGAAATAAGGCTTTTTCCCCATTCCAATTAGGTTGTCCGCCTTCTTATTTATCTATTCACCGGATTCCAATCATTTAACGTTAGTCTGTCCGGAGAATGGCGCCTTCCTCCGCGAGGGCCGCCATACTCCCTCGTTTAAAACAATGACCTCTGGCGGTCGCGCTCTAGGCCGGTTCAATTGTAACTTAGATAGGAAGTTTAATGCCCGGTGCTGTGATGGCACCGGGCAGCCACTGCCACTATCGAGCGGGAGCCATCCGCTCTGGGGAGAACCCCAAAAATATGCGGCGACATCATCCTGTCAAGATTGTCGGTCGTCTCGGTGCGATTGAAAGCGTCGGTCAGTTTTCTGCCGCTCTTCGCCTAGTTTTCTCCCCAGTCGCGGTTGGCTCGGTCTTCAGTGCTGGCATGCGCTGGCCTGATCCAAGCCCTGACAAGCGGGTCGGTCTGAAGGGACGTGGCCCGAGCAGGAATCTAGCTTGCGCTGACGGGGAGATTTAGCAAAGTTCTGGCACTCGGTGTGCCCAGGTATGAATTCCGCAGCGCACAATTTGAAGACCATTCGACTCTTCCACGTTGAGGATGAGCCTTTGGATGCCGACCTGCTAAAGGTTCACCTCCGCGGCTTGGAAATACCGGTTTCGATTGTCGAGATTGCCAGTGACATTGATTTTCGAAAGGCGATCCGGGCGGGACCTCCCGACTTAGTTCTTTCGGATTCAAACGTCCGAGGATTCGACACTGAGAATGTATTCCATTATGCGCGAAACACTTCTCCACCGATTCCATATATCATGTTCTCCGGGCATCCCGATCCCCTTCTTCGGGAGAAGGCGCTCGCATCTGGAGCGTACGCATTCATCGACAAGGGACGTCCTGGCGAGTTGATCGCCGCTATTCGGCGACTGTTTGTCACCAAGTCGGAATTGTTGCCACCGCCGGAACACCCAGTGCTCGCGCAGTGTAAAGAGTTCCGCTGTTTGGCATGTCGCACGGCGGCGGGTCGGTGGGTGGACTACATACATCGGCGAGAGCTGCCGGAGGTTCTTTCCTGGGCTGAGGTTTAGGTGGTTTAGTGGGTCTGTCCGCCCCTGACATTGGAAAGCATGGCTTGCGAATGTTGGCGCAGCTTAGGGCAAAATTTGGTTAGACCCGTCCACCTTGAGATGGCAGAACACGGAAGTCCAGGCTGTGAACGTTTCTTCAGCGGGCATCCTCTGTCCCACCTCCTTGGCGTCGCAGTCTGGACAACTTTAGCACCGGTTGACGGAAATGCGACTGACGAGCATTCCGCGTGGTCGTCCACGAATTTGGGCGAAGTTCATGCGCTCACGAGCTCATCCGCAGCCGCTTGGCCAAAGCCGCCAACTACAAAAATATCCGCGACAGCTGTTCTCGATCATCTTAGGGACGTTGCCGCCTTAAATCGGAAAAATGTCTTCCGACTTTCGAAGGTGTTCTTGCGATTGAAAATGCGGGTTAACGCGGGAAAGTCTCTCGTCCACAACCACCATTCGATGGGTTAACAGCGCTTGCCACGTGGCCTCCCCAGGAAGGGTATCCTGATGATACTGGCAAATTCCGTGTAATGCTTCGCATTTCGAGAACAGCTCTTCCAAACGGAATTCGTATTCCATGAGCTTGGCGAAGTTCTTCTCTGAGGCAAACTCCCAAGTCATATCCCCGGTCGCGAAAAGTCCTTTATAACCGGCGCTTAGAGCGTCATCCACCGCGGAGGAAAGCTTTGACAACATCAATTCAATATCAAAACCACCGTCAGCCGCGACCATCTGTTCCGACGACAGGATCAACTTGGATTTGGAACCCTCGCTAGCAACATCGAAACCGCGGGTAGCGAGACACGATTGCAATCCCATCACCATGGCAGGGCTGTTCAAATACAAACACCGATAGCCTTCATCGAGTTTGACCTTTATCCGGGTCGCCATTAAGGGCAACTGCTCTGACGGAGGGCCCTTATAAATGAAGCATTGGTGACGGGAATCGCCTTTCATGATCGGTCCTTTCACGTCATCTAGGGGTACTATCGGAATGAACGATAGGTCAATATCGTAAAGCAGAACGGTCCTGAACCCACGGAGCTGAAAGGTTCACGTTGATCGTGGATTGCCGCTGTTAAATATCGCTGGAGAAATTCTCCTTCGGGTCGCTGAAGCTGTAGAACGTTCTGGCCTTTCGAAGAGAGATTTGGATTGCTTTATCGATAACCGCACCGGTGTTGTGAAAGTTTGTGGCTCGGTCGGGATCATCTGTCTTTGCAGTAAGACTCGCATAAATAAACGGCTGTCGCTCCGGCTCAGAAGCGACAGCCTAGGCCTCGGCCACCGCTGCACGGGGGGTCAAATGGTGGCCACCCGCCCATCTATACGGGCCGATTTCAGCAATCTTTCAAAGATCATGAATTTTTGTCGCCAAATCGTGGCTGAAGGGAGGCCAGTCTTGCTTGAGACCACGATCATACTAACAAACCGACCGCCTTCCACGCCCGAAGGTCATCAGGTATGCCGAGGGATGCGGGATCTATACCAGGTGACGGAATGAATGTGTTGCCTGCTGCCAACTCGGCGGCCGCCTGACGCGCAGTTTCGTAGCTCCCAAGATCCTGGCCGTCGAAGTAGGGATGAAACCGACCATCGTGTTCCACAATGGTGAATTCACCAGCCGAAGTGTTGAATACGAAGACGATTTTCATGAATGAAGCAGGTAGTTGCTCCAGCTAGAACTGACAACGCAGCTCCTTCATGGTCACGGGATCGAGATTCTTTGTGGATGATTCCTTCGGAGCCCTTCGGTCAATGCCCTTTCACCTTCGCCGGGAATGCGGACGGACATATGTCCCGTCTTTGCGTGTGTATCCTCGGACGAACACTCTACCTCCAGACGATGGCACATATCCCAAGCCGAGTGTGGATGTTCCGTTTGCCGCACGTTCCGCCATTGCTCTTTGGGGCGCATCAGCAATCCACGCCTCTGCCGCTCGCCGTTGCGAATCCGATGCGGCCGTCAGGGCCGCCTGGCGTCGCGCTTCAGAGTCATACGCTTGTTGCGCTTTCGACGCCTCAAAACCGAATTTGCGCTGTGATGCCTGCGGAAGATCAGCCAATTTTACTCTGCCGCCACTCGCTCCTTTGCGCCAGATGAGGTACGCGCCGTCAGACCGAACAACAACTGCATCGACAATCTCGTTGCCTAGGCTATCGGTTACCGTGACCACCTCGGGCAACGATCGCGCCATTTTCATTTCGCCAGCAGTCCAATCCCCTGTAGAGTTTGTCGGCGCGGCGGGGATGCTAATCGATGCAATCTCCACATCGGAGGCGCGGGCCGAATTCAATTCGCTCTCTGAGTATGCCGAAATCCACCAACCACCATATGAGTCATCCGCGGTTGGCGGAGTCACCTCCATCGTAAGGCCGTTTCGCTGAACAGAGTCGCCCTCAGTTCCAAGTGACCGAACGATGGAGGTATCAGTTTTGTTGGAAAGGACGGAGGCAATGAAATCGAGGCAATTTCGTTTGGCTGATTCGCTCTGAAGAAGGTCGTTGTACACACCGGCTTCGATTCCAGCAGGGGATTCGAGGTCGCCATAGACGTTGATTTCATAGTCACCGCCGCAGCGGAACGACAGATATGGAACGTTGCGAAACACTCCTCGGTCAATCACTGTTGCGGGCACTTGGTAAATCCCGGTTGCCCATTTTTGACGACTTAGAGCTGCGAGCACCTCACGGAACGATGCCGTGCGTCCTGTCGGCTTTCCGGTGGGCTTTGAACCCTGAATCGAATCGATTTGTGTGACCTGGACGGTGAATGTTCCCGTGTCGGACGCTATGAGAACCACGGCGCCGTTCGTTTGAATCAGCGATCCATTGAGGGTGGTGCCATCTTTGAGTTTTATGCTGTCGGCACGAACGCACAGCGATAGGGCGAAGATAACGATACCGGCGATCCTGAGATTCATAGTCGTTTTGTGATGAGCTTCTATCATGACCGCAGACAATCGCGCCTGTTCGGCAATGTCTGAGAACGCCTTTGAAGCAGAATCCGTCGCTCTCAGCTTTTTGGAAACCTCCGGGGACCGCTCTAGCAAATTGTGATTCGAATGACCTTGATCGCGTGATTCACGTTCTGTGGAAGCGCCCCTACGTGGGCCAAGATGTAGTAGGAGTTGAGGACAGAATCGAGAAGTCGTGAAAGGCATATCAGTCAAAATAAAAGCCTTTCACTACCTGCGTGACGCTGCCGGACGGTGAGAACAAAAAGCCGCGCTGGTGATAATGTGTACCGCGAGGCGACCAAGTGTAACTCCAGTAAATATCCGCGTGATCAGGGTTGGGGTGGGTCACTGGATCCCCCATTATCTTTCGCACCTCTTGGTGCGTCATTCCAACCTTCACCCTCGCAAAATTGCTCTCGCGATAATCCTTCGCCCAAGCTGTATCGGTCCCCAAAAGAACGGTATAAAATGAGTCTATTGGCGTGTAGCGCTGAACCCCTAAGTAGTAGGTGAAGGAGAATATCGGCAGCCACAATAAGAGAAGAACACCGCCAATAATAAATTTCGATATTCTATTCATGCTCGTGGCACCTCAGTCGCCGAACGATACGCTCCGGCACTGCCGTCGGAAGCGAGTCCTGCAACGACCTTATTCGACCTTCGTTAAATGGTCAACTGCGAGCCCGCTGACATTAGTACCCGCGGGGCGCCTGCTGTTGCATTTAGCGCTCACTTCAACAAGGCGCACTCTTGGTTTAGTTGCCGCCAGACCTGACGTCGGTGCTCCAAAGATGGTCTCTTAGTTGTCGAGCGAACGGGAAAGGCATCGTAGGTCCGTCCGTCTAGTTCGCGTCCTGTTTCCGATTTTCTGACACCTCCCCATTGTTTGAAGAAAAAGGCAGTGCCGAACTCCTCGCACTGAGCGCGGATGCTTCGTACCCAGCCCGGTAACATTTGACGAGCGCCCGATCCACTCTCTCCGCCCACGATGACCCACTGAATCCCGCTTAGGTTAATCGATCCGAGGTCCTCCAGCAATGGTTCGACGGACAGAAACCGGACGGGGACCGGTGCTCGCTGGAGCGAGGATATTCTCGGAATCCCGTGCTTTCGGTTCTCAACGCTGACTCCCCACCAGATGTGGGGATAGCGAGACGCAAAATCGAGCTTTGTATTGAGAAGTGACCGGAGCCTGTCTGCTCGTTTCGTCAAGACCTGATACGTATGCCAGTCTGCCGCTACCATGACCCTTGCAACTTTGACGATATATTCGTCGGGCACGTCGTGATGAAAAAGGTCGCTCATGGAATTCACAAAGATCATCCGAGGAGACGCCCAATCTATAGGGTCACAAAGCTTTTCGGGAACTAGTCGGAGGTCGAAACCGAACTCAAAAGGATGGCCAGGAATTCCTCTCCACCGTTCTGCGAACGTCTCCGCGTAGCAGTGAGCACATCCGGGGCTAATCTTGGTGCAACCCCGCACCGGATTCCAAGTTGCGTCCGTCCATTCGATCTTCGATTTCTCGCTCATTTCAAGACAAACTGTGACATCGCCCCTGGGACATCCGCTGTCCTTGGGCGTCCAGACCTAGGTGCGTTTCCAGGGTAGTTGTAGCTGGAATTGAGTGCATGGACTGATGATATCGATCCCAGAAATCTTCTGCGAGCGTTTAAGTCCTCCAGAGGGCCCAGTGATCGTGATTTCGCCCTCCGCCGCGAGCGTGGAGAGTACGTCAGACATCAGCGATTCGTCTGCCATGGTTTGATTGCAGTAAAGTTTGGCAAAATCCCTGAAGGTGGTCCCTTCATGATGGCTGTCTCGGACTACCCGAGCAAAATCAGATGTCAGAGATTTACGAACGTTGCTACGGGTTACGTCATTGAACGTCATTCCGGCGAAGTATTCTGTCGAATTCATATCTGGCTTGTAGGCGAGCATGTTCAGGCCGGTGTTTCCGAAATGACGCACATTGTTCGCATGGCGCCAAAAAATATCCACCATAGCCGATCTTGCTCTCTCATGTGGGGCCAAATGCAACAGCCAATAGCCTCGATGACTGTCGGTTGGCTCAATATAAAAAGGCGAAAAGAAGGGCATCTGAGCCGCCCGGCGGAACGCTGGACCGATCAGGGACTCAATCGCGAACTTCCAGTGGATGCCTTGCGTGTCTTTCGCCCGAATTACTTCCTCCGCTGAGAGGTAATTCCCAAGGCCTAGATTTTGTAAACGTTTGCGGAAAAGCGCGGTATCGCTGACGAAATCCAGAAGCCATTCTATGGCAAAGTTGATAATGTACTCAGCGTGCCTCACTTCTCCCGAAATGCGGCGAATCAGCTGGGGCGTGACTTGGGAATATCCGCATTGATCAAGAAAGAAAATTGCGCGGCCGCCCTCCCTTGGATGCCTTTTCTTGAGTCGGGCAAGGATGTCGTCACATCTCGTTGCGAACGCTCCCGTGTGAAGAAAAATTGACTTCCCGATCTTGTGGCCAAAACCCAAGTTCTCCAAAGCATTCGCCAAGCAAATAATGTGCTCCTTCGCTTCATCAACGAAATGCCATTCGCAATCGATGTTTATTGATTTCGTTCTTCCGTCACAATTAAGTCGCGCTTCCGCCGCTGAGACGGCCCGGAGAAGGGAAAACGGGGAACCCTCTCGATTGTTAGCATAAATGCCGCCGCCACAGAAACCATCGATCAAGGTCACCCGGAACCTGTCGAGCCCGAAGGAGTTGCTGCAAAGGATTGCGATATAGTCCTCGACGTAGTCCTGCAGCACGCGGAGCTTGGCTTCGCTGTGTGGCTCCAGAAGCGGTAACAACCCGTCGTTCGATTCTCTCCAATTAAAAGCGGATGGATCGTCATTCATGGCTTGGTTATTTGGATGATGTTATCTCGGAGTCGCGACGGGTTGCGGGCGACCAGGCCTTTGCTGTTCGTCGGTGTCGTAATACATATATCATGGCCCATGGGCTTTCGGTGAACGGAGGTGAAGTCTCGTGGGCTGCCATGTTGCGGCGAGAGGAGAGAGTTCTGCGTCGGTTCCCGGGTGGGCCCGAAGAACCGTGCTGCTCTTCAGTTCTTCGAAAGTTCATCTGTTGCCCGAATATATCGGGAATCCTCTAGCAAAATCGCAGCTAAATCTGTCCACGTTTGCCCCACACCGTTCGGACATTGCCGCTTAACCTGATTGTATGCACCGTGAAGCGAATAGCCCATGCGGATAGAGATAAACGCTGCGCAGAGCCTAATCGCGAGTTCTTCGTTTGAATTGGGTTTTGTTTTCATAGGGATTAGAGTTCGGCTGGCGCGCGCTTTTCTAGCGTGACCCCGACAGATAGGAACGCTATCAGTCGGGCAGACCTCGCTCACTTCGATGTTCAATGTACCCGAGGACCGCCATCAACAACACACCGAGCAATACGACAGCCCCGAAGAGCGGTGCTGGTTTTCCAAGAGGATTCCCAAACAGGATCGAGCCAGCCGTTAAAATGTAAGCGACTGAAAAGACTAAGACTCCAATGGCAGAAAATTCATTACGACCGCCCTCTTGGTCTTTTTTAGCCAACCAGAGGATCGGACTCAACGCAACTCCGTACGACCAAAGAAGCAGCGGGAGTAAAGTTGACCCCGAGGAGATGCGCACAGCGCAAAGCATAACCGCCATGCACCACACGGAGAATAGTGCAAATGTGTAGGCGAAGCCAACGAAACCGAAGATCAACACGCCTACTTGATTTCCGGATCGTTCGCATTGCTCGGCCGGCCTCATCGCAAAAATCACGGAGGGGATGAGAGCCATTCCAAGCGCCGGCCCTGAGAAAAGAAAGGTAACTGATCCTAAAGCCACCGGCTTCCACTCCCCCAACACAAGCAACCAGATTGCAGAAATCAGGCCCCCGAGCATGTTCAGTATCATCAGGGGTAGCACCAAAATTGCGACAAGACTCCCAACGAACCCGGCGGCAATGGTGACTAACCGTTTCATATGGTGCAAGATGGTTCCAGCATGTTGCCCGAGACGGCGCCCTGGAAGGCAAGAACACCGGCCACTCGGGCCGCTCGCTCGAAGTCCTCCGTCGCGAACGGTGTCGGAATGAATACCACGCCGGTTCCCTCGAAGGCGTCCGAAAGGTTCTTCAATTGTGTAGTGATGAACGGCGTGTCTGGATATTGAGACTTCAGGTGGGATATGTAATCGGCGACCGTAGGTGTTCGAACGAACGAATGCTCAATAGGCTGCCTCGTAAGGAGCTCATCGATGTTGCCCCACCCAATGTCCCATTGCACATTACCAAGGTAGAAGAAGACCAAATCGAACAATTGCTCGTGGATGAACCGTGCCATCTCGCTGGCTTTCTTGAATCGAGTTGTGCGAACCAGCGCCGCCTTACCCAACTTGAACTGAATGAGCAGTTCAACCGAGTCTCCAATGGGGCCGTCGTTTCCGAGCAGCAGATGGAATTCAGGTTTTTCGACCTGCCCAGGCGGAGTTTTGGCGCCGCGAGCATTAGACGCCCACTTTCCATGGACGGGAGAGAAATCAAAGTAGAGTATGATTTCGCGCCCGTCAGAAAGTGTCAGCGCTTGAGATTGAATGGCCGGATGAAAATACAGCCGTTTGCCGGGTATCCAATCGGTTCCCCTGCAACCGAACCGTCTCTGGAGGTAGAGTTCCTTCACAGTCTCCGCCACCAACCCGGGCCGCACTTGTGAGACTTGGCAGCGGTTCGACATCTCTATGTACCGCCTCACCTCCTCGCCAAGGAACTTAGCCGCGCTCCGTTGGAAGGCGTCCAAATTCATGGGATGAATGCGGATGGCAGCCATCAGCGTCTCACCGGTACCTCCTGATATGTGGTCGCGCCCGATTGGGAAAATTGCAAGCTCGTGTGGATCAGCTTCTGACTTGGCCGGTTTAAATGAAACAGTTCTATGTCGAACTACCGATCCCAAAAACACTATCCCAACGGAGACGTCGATGAGGGCCCATGCAGCGCGGTCGAGATGCACCGGTGCCACTGGATTAAAAAGCACGGCAATTACGGAAAAAGCCCAGGTCCAACCCCGCGAGCCAGCCTTCCAGCGCTCGAAAGCGCAATATCCGGCGAGGCAAGCAACCACCCATCGCAATAAGGTGTAGTAACTGTACGGATTCTCGCCTAATGCGCCAAAAAGAAGAGCGGCAGTTGCGCCTTTTGCCGCGACCAATCTCCATGAGTCGATGGCCATAATCGTGGAAAACACCGCCCAGAGCCCGTTTTACTTCGCTTGAAGATCTTTGTAAAGGAGAAGCTATTCACGGCGGCGTCTTGGATCCCTTTTACCAGCAGTGTACAGAAGAGACGAATGTCATGTATACCCCGTTGCTGGCCGTTGGCGCTTAAACTTATTCCACGAGGTCTGTCAGCATCTTGCCCAAAAGACATGTCCGTGCATTCGCGAGGCTGTTTCGGAAAGCCGCGCACTCGGCTTTATACGTCGCCTCAGAGCGTCTGCGGTTCGCGACCAAATCCGCCTGTCGCCCTAAGTGAAAACCGCTCTGAGGGCCGTTCCTGGCGCAATGCTGGGGATCGTAGCGGGGTGGGTGGAATGTGTTTCAAACCGCGCCTACAGCCTTCCTTACTCCTGCCCTCTTGTGCTACCCTGTCTTTAGTGAAAAAACGCCGTAAACCGCTTCCTAGGGTGCCCTACAGGCGGGCGCTTGAGGGCACTGGGGAGAACCTGACCTGTAATGTCTCTGGCCTCGCCGCTCAACGTCTCTCCCGGCTTTGGAAACCGAGCGCGCAAGAGTTGGCTGAGATGCTCGTTAAGATCAAAACCGCCCGGAATCTCTCGACCAGAGGCCTCGGCAGCCTCCTTGGCGTTTCTGGAGACACCGCGCGAAAGTGGTGCAAGCTTCAAAGAACACCGTCGGGATGCGCAGTCCGGATGATTTGGCTCGCCTACTCCTCCCTTTTCCAACCGCAGGTCCTCACCTCGCCTGACGCCTGGCTCCGATACGAACGCCCCGGGATGAAGCCGAATGTCGCTGCATTGCTTCCACGCCGCCTGCGAAAGCGTTTTACGGCTTCTCGGGCAAACAAAGCATCTGTCGAATCCGGTTCGCCTGAAGGTGCGTGATTTCACCCGCTTGCAGCATGCCGAGGACTGCGGTTTCATAGGTGGCCTTCGGATAAAGACCAAGGTCCACAAAGGGAATAGGCACTTGAGGGGCGACATCTTCGTCGCTGTCAGGGATCGGCACGATGACAGTTCTGAGTGTTTTCATATTCGTTCACTGATGTTCAGGGTTTCCACAATAGGGCAGGGGGAATCTTTGAGCTTGGTCAACGCCGGGAATCCCCACCTCCTCATCTTCTTCTCGATTGGCTAATGTCACCTTGCAGGCGTGGATCAACGGCTCAAGGTAATTGGTGGGCACAAAGGGTAGGACCTTTTCGATGAATTCTCGGATGACAGGCTCTAGATCATCCGGGTCGTTGGAGAGCACCGCGGTAATATCCGCTGCGGGCAAGTGGACCGTCAGGGGGCCGTGCTGGTCGAAGAACTCAATCAGCGGCAGTGTTGGTTTTGGTTTCATTGGAAATATCGTGGTAGGTAACCAGAAAACGCCATTCAGAGTTTCGAACCGCCTGAACCCCAAGAACGCGGAATTCGCCGCTTCGGCTGCGCCGAATGACATCGAAGTATTCAGTGGAGCCTCTTGCATCGATCAGCGGAGGCCTTTCGCCCTGTACATTTTGAAAGGTCATTTAGGCGGCATCCTTCCATTGGATCCTGCTCTCTGAGGGAAGAAGCCATAGATATGTTCCGCCTTTTCCCGGAACGCCGCGTTGGCGCCGGATCCCCTTTTGTACGAGCTTAAGAATTTGGCAACCTTCCAATCCCACCATCAGCCGTTGCGCTTGCTGTGAGTGGACTGAAATGCGATCTCCTAGATGTCCAAACGCCATGAAGAACGTCATGGGCTGGCGGTCTTCTCCGGGTTCTACGGGTCTGAGAGCCAGATCACGGCAAATACGAAACGCAGCTTGCTCCGGCGGTTTCAAAGCCGCGTAAATGGCTCTTTCTGTCTCGCCTAGTTTCCCTGGGTACGCCTGAATCACGGAATTGAGCATGGACCGAGTCTCATTCATGTGTTGATCCTTTGAATCATTGAAAAGTGCGCGATTGCAGTCATAGAAATGCTCGACGAGGCGCACAACGAGGGTTTCCGCCACCACATTGAAGAGGAATGGCACTGCCTGCGTAATAAAATGGTTCCGTTTGCTGATTGCCGCCTGAAACCATGGTTCTACAAGGCTTTTATAGAGTGCGACTATGGCCCCGTGATCCCTCTGTAGGGAGTTCTCAGCTTCGTTTCGGGCAATTACATTCTGCAACACATTCTCTGCTCTGATCTGTGATGTAGTAATGTAGTCATGTAGTGATGTAGCATGTAGTAATGCAGACGAATAAGGGGAGCAAGAGGAGACCTCGATTTCACATGCGCTTGGATTCACGACCGCCTGCGGGTCATCAGTAACGAAGCAAAGCCTGCTTACGTCTTTGCATTGGACGTCAACTTTAGCAGCGGCTTCAGGGCCAGCGAGTTCGCCGATGTGGTTGCGAACGGCTTCGAAACTTGCGGCATGACCATCTGCTGATGCCGGAACACGAAAAATTGCCTTGAGCCCCGCTCCGGATGGTGAGGTTGCTACCAACCACAGGTGTTGGCTACGCTTGAGGGACTCTTTGACCGCATGTGGCTGCGCCAATTCATCCAAATCCGCGCACAGGAGCCCAGAGTGCAGCTCGATTCCCGAATTTGACCGCGTGTGGAATTTTCCGCTCCAAGTGACGGCAGGCAGCTGCTTCTTCATCGGTTTAATTGCGTTTTTCTTATCATCGCTGGTTCCGGGCGTGCGCTGATACGTTGCTCGGATGCGTTCAACCTGGGATTTCCACCGGCCTTGTAAAATTGAGGCAGCGACGTCGGCGGCTTCAAGGTGCTTGTCAGGGCTCGGTTGGTTTACGCTTCGGAATTGACTGATGAGCATGGTGCTGTT
>Ga0196971_1001054_pt1 | contig 14036 bp, 14 predicted proteins | sample S1v_1013CmetaG_FD_148660 | JGI IMG/M metagenome (GOLD analysis project Ga0196971, IMG submission 148660) | Soil microbial communities from Anza Borrego desert, Southern California, United States - S1+v_10-13C | ecosystem: Environmental > Terrestrial > Soil > Desert | place: USA: California... | reverse complement strand
CATCCTACGCTTCGCTCCGCGCAGCGTAGGATGGTGGGCGCGGCAGGACTCGAACCTGCAACCAGACCGTTATGAGCGGCCGGCTCTAACCATTGAGCTACGCGCCCGAACCGTAGCGGGAGGACGCCCTAGCATTCTCGGACTGGCGCCGGAAGGGCGTCTTCGGCGTTAGGCTGCGTCATGGCGGATATCTTCGACGTGGTTGTTGTGGGCGCGGGGGCCGCGGGCGTTGGCGCGGGCCGGCGACTTGCGAAGAGCTCGGCCGCGTTCATCGTGCTCGAAGCGCAGGATCGCGTGGGCGGCCGGGCGCTGACGATTGCGCGCGGCGGCCACGCGCTCGATCTCGGCGCAGGTTGGCTGCACTCGGCCGAGCGCAACGTCATGGTGGCGATCGCCGAAGCCGCGGGTTTCGAGATCGATCGCACCGAAGCGCCCTGGGAAAAGCAGACCGCCGCGCACGGCATGTCGGAGGCCGAGCAAGCCGCGTTCCGCGCCGCCTTCGCCGCCTTCGAGCGGCGCATCGATGAAGCGGCGGAAAAGGACGGCGCGCGCGCGGCCAGCCACTATCTCGATCCGCACTGCCGCTGGAATCCGCTGCTCGATGCGGTGTTTTCCTATATTAGCGGCGCGCGCCTCTCGGACATCGATGCGCGCGATTACGCGCGCTACGAGGACACCGGACGCAATTGGCGCGTGCGGGCCGGCTATGGCGCATTGCTGGCGGCGCTCGGCGGATCGTTGCCGGTGCGCTCGCAAACCGAAGTGCGCGGGCTCGATCAAAGCGCAGCGCATGTGCGCGTCTCCACATCGCATGGAGAGATCAAAGCGCGCACGGCGATCATCACGCTGCCGCCGTGGGCCCTGGCGCAAGTCGCCACGTCGCCGCCATTGGCGGACAAAGTTGAGGCTGCGCAAAGTCTTCCGCTGGGCGCTGCTGAGAAACTCTATTTCGAACTTGCTGAGCCGGAGGAGTTTCCGGCCGACGGTCACCTGTTCGCGCGCACCGACAGCGCCGACACGGGCTCCTATCATCTGCGCCCGATGGGGCGGCCGTTGATCGAAGTTTATTTCGGCGGCCCGCTCGCGCGCGGACTCGCCGAAGCCGGGGCCGGAGCGATGGCCGATTTCGCGGCGCACGAATTGGCCGCTCTGCTCGGCGCCACCTTTCCGGCGCGGCTCAAGTTCTTAGCGGCGTCGTCCTGGTCCACATCTCACTACGCGCGCGGCGCCTATTCGTTTGCCCGGCCCGGCTGCGCCGATGCGCGCGCGGCGCTGGCGGCTCCGGAAGGGCGTCTCTTTTTCGCCGGCGAAGCCTGTTCACGCGACCGCTACTCGACCGTACACGGCGCCTATCAGACCGGGCATGAAGCCGCAGCGCTTGCATTAGCGAAGCTGGCGGAGTCCTAAGCCATTTCGCAATCCGGCGGACGTGCTAGAAGCGGCGCTCAGGAGATTGCCATGCGCGCCGTCGTTCTCATCATCGCACTTGTTTCGCTGGCCGCCTGCCAGACGCCATGCCCGGCCGCGCCGACTGAGCCCACCAATGCCCGCTTCACGTGCGAGGACGGCTCGACGCTGCAAGTGACGTTCACGAACGATTACGCCAGTGTCGTGCAGGAAGGGTACACCACATTGCAGCTGCCGGCGCGGGGCAGTGCGTCGGGCTATCGCTACGCCGACAATGGCGCGGAGTTGCGCGGCCGCGGCGGCGAGGCGCGCTGGACCCGGCCCGGCGCGGCCGAGACGCTCTGCCAAGAGGTGCAATAAGTTTCACCCTGCGCCCGCACATTTGCTAGATGCGATTTGAGCCATGACGTCGCCGCCTCGCGAGGGCGGGCGGACATAAATGGAGTGTTGAATGAAAGCCAGAATGGTTTGCGCCGTCCTCGCCGGCGCCCTGGCCCTCGCTTCGTGCGAGACCACGGGCGGTTATGGCGGCGGCCCGCCGCGGACGCAGCTGTCGCAATGCATGCGCAACGCGTTGATCGGCGCCGGCATTGGCGCGATCGCCGGCGCAGCGGTGGGCGATGAGGATAATCGGGGCGAGAACGCCGCCATTGGCGCCGCCGTCGTGGGCGCCGGCACGTACGGCGCGTGCCGCTATCTCAGCGCGCGCGAACAGCAGCGCGTCGAAAACGCGTACTACCATTCGCTGCAGACGGGCCAACCGGTCAACGACACGTGGCAATCGGATCAAGGCGCATCGCGTTCGCTGAGCGTCGGCGCGCCGTCGCCGGCGCCCGGCCATGGCGCGGAGTGCCGGCGCGTGAGCGCTACTGTTTCCGATCCGCAATACGGCGACCAGCGCCTGCCGCCGGAAACGTTCTGCCGCACGGCGGGTGGGCAGTGGGCGCCGGCGTAAGGCGCCGGCCCGCGCTCAAAACATAGAGGCCGGCGTGAGAGCGCCGGCCTCTCTTGCTTCAGTGCCGGCGGTCCCAGCGATTTTCACGCCGGTCCCAGCGGTTTTCGCGCCGATCCCAGACGTCTTCGCGCGCGTCGCGCACATCTTCACGCGCATCCCAGACATCCTCGCGCTGATCGCGCCAGCCGCCATCATGCATGGCGTCGCGCACGTCCTCGCGCGCGTCGCGCCGATCCTCGCGCCGATCCCAGCGATTTTCGCGCCGGTCGAGCCGGTTCTCGGCGCGATCGTACCGGTTCTCGACCCGGTCCCAGTTGCGGGCCTCGGCGCTCGCGGGCGCGGCGGCGAGCGCCGCGAGGCTGAGCGCGCAAACGGTAAATAGGTGTCTCATTTCAGGAAGCTCCTCGGTTCGTCCCTCGGTGCTTTGAACGGGCGAGCAGGGCGCATCCGTCGCTGCTGCGGGCATGGACGCTTGCGGCGCGCATCGCTATATCCGCGCTTCAATTTCCCAACAGGAACGCGAGATCATGGCGGCGCAGCCGGCACAATACATTTTCACGATGCAGGGCCTCACCAAGGCCTATCCGGGCGGCAAGAAGGTGTTCGAGAACATCTGGCTGTCGTTCTTCCCGGACGCGAAGATCGGCGTCGTCGGCGTCAACGGCTCGGGTAAGTCGACGCTGCTGAAGATCATGGCCGGTTTGGACAAGGACTTCACCGGCGAAGCCTTCGCCATGGCTAACACTAAGATGGGCTATCTGGAGCAGGAGCCGCAGCTCGATCCGTCGATGAATGTGCGAGAGAATGTCGAAAGCTGGTGCGAAGAAAAAAAGCTCGTCACCCGCTTCAACGAAGTCAGCATGGAAGTCGGCGAGAACTACACCGACGAGCTGATGGAGGAGATGACCAAGCTTCAAGAGCAGATCGACGCCTCCGACGCCTGGGACATCGACAGCAAGATCGACATGGCGATGGACGCGTTGCGCTGCCCGCCGGACGAGAGCGGCGTGGAGAAACTCTCCGGCGGCGAACGCCGCCGCGTCGCGCTCTGCCGTCTGCTGCTGGCGAAGCCCGACATGCTCCTGCTCGACGAACCCACCAACCACCTCGACGCCGAAAGCGTCGCCTGGCTGCAGCATCACCTGGAAGCGTTTCCGGGCTGCGTCATCCTCGTCACCCACGATCGCTACTTTCTCGATCAGGTGACGAAGTGGACGCTCGAACTCGATCGCGGCCGAGGCCATCCACACGAGGGCAATTATTCGGCCTGGCTCGAAATCAAGGCCAAGCGCTCGGAGCAGGAATCGTCCGAGAGCGAGAGCCGCAAAAAAGCGCTCAACCGCGAACTCGAATGGGTGCGCCAATCGCCGAAGGCGCGGCAAGCCAAGTCGAAAGCGCGCCTCACGCGCTATGATGAAATGGCGGCGGAAGCCGAACGCGAGAAGCAGACGTTCGCGCAAATTCAGATCCCGCCCGGTCCGCGTCTCGGCCAAAACGTCATTCAGTTCGACGGGCTGAAGAAGGCGTTCGGCGATAAGCTCCTGATCGACGGTTTGAGCTTCAAGCTGCCGCCGGGCGGCATTGTCGGCATCATCGGCCCGAACGGCGCCGGTAAGTCGACGCTGTTCAAGATGATCACCGGCCAGGAAAAGCCGGACGAAGGCAAGATCGAGATCGGCGAAAGCGTGAAGCTCGGTTTCGTCGATCAATCGCGCGACGCGCTCGATAACGCGAAGAACATCTGGGAAGAGATTTCCGGCGGCCTCGATGTTCTCACTGTCGGCAATCGCGAAATCCCCTCGCGCGCTTACGTCTCGAGCTTCAACTTCAAGGGCGCCGATCAGCAGAAGAAGGTCGGCCAGCTCTCCGGCGGTGAGCGCAACCGCGTGCACCTCGCCAAAACGCTGCTCACCGGCGCCAACGTGCTCTTGCTCGACGAACCGACCAACGACCTCGACGTCGAAACGCTGCAATCTTTGGAAGCGGCGCTCGAAGATTTCGCCGGCTGCGCCGTCGTCATCAGCCACGACCGCTGGTTCCTCAACCGCCTCGCGACGCACATCCTAGCCTTCGAAGGCGACAGCCACGTCGAATGGTTCGAAGGCGATTTCGACAGCTACGAAGCGGACAAGATGCGGCGGCTGGGCGTGAGCGAGATTATTCCCAGCCGGATCAAGTTTCAGAAATTTGGGCGTTGACGCATGGAGCAGACGGTCACTGCGATGATCAGAGCGGCCGGGCGTGATCAACTGTCGCCCGGTTGGATCTTCCTACCGAGTGGACCGATCTCACCGAACACACTCTGTATTCGGCTGGCGGACGATGAGGAGATGGATAGTCTGGCGGCGTCGTTAGGTTTTCCTGAGGAAGGTCTATCGACAGACGATCTGAATTCCATTTTCCTTTGGACCCAGCAACTCGCCGGGGTTGATCCGTCTGACGACCAACTTCTGCGTTCGTACATGTACTATTTGAAGTTCGATGCATTCCTGCCGAGCTTCGATGCTCCCGACCCGCCGCCTCCTGAAGAGGTCAGGCGAAGAATGGATCGGCAGTTCTACGAAAAGCTTGGCCTCGAACGCGCGGACGTGGCGTGTCGCGAGGCCGGCTGTTCGCGCGGCGCTGTTGCGCAAAGCATTTTCTGTAGGCAGCACCATTTCGCCAGCGTCATGGGGCGTTCGTCGCCGTTCGACGACTAGCGAAGCGGCGCCTCGGCCCAGCACGTTATCGCCGGTCATCCTGGGGTCCCCGTTCACGTCGCCGTCTGCGAGAGTCGTTGCATTTGTTTGTGGCTCAGACATCTTGAGCGGCGGACGAGTTAGATGTTGCGATGGCGGAGATGACGAACTTCCGGGAATTCGACATGGTCGCGCTGCTCCGCGACTTTCCGGAGTACGGTCTGGAAGCGGGCGCGGTCGGAGGCTTGTGCGATCTGCGACCCGGCTCGGATCACGGAATCGTTGAATTTCCCGGTCCCGATTTTCCGTTCGGCGGCATCGAAGAGAGCTTTGCCCTTACCGATTTGCGACAAGCGACTGACGCGGAGATCGCCGGCGTCCGCGCCCGCAACGATGCGATCAACTGGGACAAGCTGCTGGGCGCGCGCGGCCTTGCACGTCTCGGCGGCAGCGATGCAAATGCCAAAGCGCCGCCGCGGCGCCGGCCCAGCTAATTGATGATCTAGCGTTAATCGGACCGCGGACGTCCGCAACCAGCAAAGCGACTCCCCGCCCCCTTGCGGGGCGGGGTTGGGGGTGGGGGTACGGGCGGCAGCCCAAAACAATCTCGCACCGCCAGCTGACGCCGCCGAACGCCACGCTAGTCTCTCAGCATGAGCGATAATGCAAAACGCCAGCTCACTGAACCTGGCGTAGCCGCGCGCCTAAAATCAGATCGCGCCGTGCCTGCCGCCAAGCGCTTGCGCAAACAGATGACATCCGCGGAGAAGGCGCTCTGGTCTGTCCTTCGCCGCGTGGCGCCAGAAGCAGCGCATTTTCGCAAACAGGCGCCCATCGGTCCCTTCATCACCGACTTCGCCAGTCACGCGGCGAAACTCGTCGTCGAACTAGAAGGCGGCGCACATAATGCACCGGACGTGGCAAGCCGCGAGCGGCGAGAGTGGATCGAAGGGCGCGGTTACAAGGTGCTCAGACTCCGCAACGAGGAAGTTCTGAAGGACGCGGAGATCGCGGCGAATACGTCGCCGCGCTAGCGAGCGCGCGTTTGCGGTGAAGTTTGCCGCCTCTCCTTGTTAGAGCACCGCCGTTACCCCCACCCCCAGCCCCGCCCCGCAAGGGGGCGGGGAGTCGCTCGTTCTGCAAGGATTTGCGGGGATACAACGCACCTCTATCCCCCATCCCGCGCCCCAAACCCCCCGCAAAATCAACGCCCGCGCCAAAATCAATCCGACCCATTCCATTTCGTGCCATACTGCTCGCCATCTCCTGTAGGGAGGCGTGAGGATCCAACACCGAACCGCTCAGGAGATGTGGATTGAGCGCGAAGGGTCTGAACCTGGCGACAGCGGAAGGCCCAGCTTCGGGGAGCAAAAGAAACCCGAAGGCTCCAGAACGAAGGAGGGATTGCTAGGGATTAGGTGTTGGGGATTGGGGATTGGGTTGAACCGATCACACCCCGGCAGATTGCGGAGAACGAGAATGCGAACGCGCATTCCCTAGTCCCCAATCCCTAATCCCCAATCCCGGGTGCAAGGCGCAAACGTGGAGAGATATCGTCCCACGTTTAAGCCAAGCACCTCATGTTGGCCTTCGTCTGCGCGCCGACCGGCAACGGAAGTCAGGCGCTAAGAGGCGGCTTGAAACCCAGCGTCGCGGACCGGCTGCGCAGTTGCGCGCAAAGGGGAGGAGACCCTGCCGATGCTCCGTCTTATCAACGTATGGTCTCCAAGGTCTCCATGAACGCCTCAGGCTTCCACCGGCGTAAACGATCCGCGCAGGGCGCGCTTCGGCAACCCAGCACTTTTATCTTTGAAGCTTCAGTCGAAGCGCGTCCTGCACTCCCGCTTTTTCCGACGGTCCCACCGGCGGCGCTTCGGCGCGCCCGGTGTTTTGGCTGACTCATTCCGCATCCCCTGTGCACAACCCGCAAATCAGTTCACATTGCTTCCCCGTCAGCATCGTTGCGGGCCCGATCCGCTTCAGATGCGGTGCGGGAGAAAGCAGGATGCGCAAGTACGCAGCGTTGCATTCACATTTGAACCGGCGCAACGGCCGCCCGGAAATGCTCACCTTCGAAGACATCGAAGAGATCATCGGCAAGCCGCTGCCGCAGAGCGCGCAAAAGCACCGCGCCTTCTGGGCCAATGACAATCAGGACCATCACTCTCACGCCCGCGCCTGGATGAAGGCCGGCTACCGCGTCGCCTATGTGGACCGCGACGAGAAGGTGGTCCGGTTCGAGCGGACGCGCTAAGGTCTCTCCCGCAGTGGGAGGAAAGCGCATGCGCAAAGTGCTGTTGATGCTGGCTGCGGCCATGGTCCTGTCCGGCTGTATGTCGTCGCTTCAGGGCGCTTACGACGATCGCAGGCAGCGCGAGTGCGAGCGGGAGAACCGTGGCCCCGACCGGATCAATTGCTGACCCGGCGCATCCAGTCCCGCCGCACCGTGCATCCCTGAAGTGACGCCATCCAAAAGCCGCCTTGCGGCCGATGCGCTGCGCGCGGATGATGGGTGAAACGGAGGAACTTCGATGCGCTGGATAATTGCGGCTTTGGCCTTGGGCGCGCTCGCCGCTTGCGACGGGACAACGAGCGAAACCGGCGCAGCCGGTGATGCGCAGACGCCCTCCACCTCCGGTTACACGATGGAAATTCGCGCTTCGAGCGCCGAGCAGACCTACATCATCGTCGCGCCGGATGGCCGCACCGTCGGCGCGCGCGCCGCCGAAACGGCGTCCGCGATGATGGACGCGGGCCGCGCGCAGGCGCTGTTCGCCGATCCCCCGCCCGAAGGCGAAGAGATGCCTGAAGTGTTCGCGATGCGGCTGCCGGGTTTTTCGATGAGTGTTGCCGGTACGGAGGATGACGGGGACGGCGAGAACGGCCGCGTCAATCTGAACATTGGCGGCGACGGCCAGAACGTCATCGTCCGGGCCGACGAAGGCGGTCCGGGCGAAGAAGGCGACCGCGCCTATGTCCGCATAACCGGCGCCGACGAGGACGCCGTGCGCGAATTCATCGATGAACAGGAAGAGCTGTCGGCCGAAGTGAAGGCCGAGATGCGGACGGCGCTGGGGCTCTGACCCCGCCAACTGCCGCTCGGCGCTTGCCGGACGGCGTCCGCTTGGGCAGTACCTGACGGCATAATTCGTCAGGGGGCACTATCATGCGCCAGAAACTGCGCGCGGCCGCGGCCGCTTTGGGAATGCTTGCGCTCATCGCGACGCCGGCGTCGAGCGAAGAGGGCATGTGGACGTTCGACAATTTCCCGGCCGAGCGCATGCAGCGCGAACTGGGCTGGGCGCCGGATCAGGCCTGGCGCGACCGCGTGATGGCCGGCACGGCGCGGCTACCGGGCTGCTCGGCGTCGAACGTCAGCGGCCAGGGCCTTGTGCTGACCAACCATCATTGCGTCATCTCCTGTGTCACCGCGCTCTCGACGACGGAAGCCAACTATATCGAGAACGGCTTCATGGCGCGCGCGCGCGAAGAAGAACGCCGCTGCCCCAACATGCGCGTCGACGTGCTGCAAGGGATCGAGAACGTCACCCAGGCCATCGAAACCGCCACGACAGGTGTGGCGCCCGAATCCTTCGCGCGCACCCGCGACGCCGAAATCGCCCGGCTCGAGCGCGAGTGCTCGAACGATAGCGTTCGCTGCGAAGTGGTGACGCTCTATCAGGGCGGCCGCTACGCCCTGCATCGTTATCGCCGCTACGAGGACGTGCGCCTCGTCTTCGCGCCGGAACACGGCATGGCCGCCTTTGGCGGCGATCCGGACAATTTCAACTTCCCCCGCTATGACGTCGACTTCTCATTCCTGCGCCTCTACGAAAACGACGCGCCGGCGGCGACGCCGAACCACCTGTCGATGCGCTTCACGCCGCTCGAAGAAAACGAGATCGTGCTGATTGCCGGCAATCCCGGCCGCACCTCGCGCCTGCGCACCACCGCAGAGCTCGCGTTCGAGCGTGATCACAATCTGCCCTGGCAGATCGCATCGCTGTCGGAAATCCGCGGCCGTTTGATCGCGTATTCGCAACTTGGCCCGGACCAAGCGCGGATCGCCTCGAGCGCGCTGCAAGGCGTCGAGAATTCGTTCAAAGGCCTCTCCGGCCGCCGCCAAGCGCTGGCTGACGCCGCCGGCTTCGCCCGCGTTGCTGAACGCCAAACGGATCTGCAAACCCGCGTCCGCCGCAACCGCGCTTCGCAGCGTGAAGTGGGCGACGCTTGGGGCGAGATCGAGCGTGCGCAGAGCGCCTATCGCGGCATGTTCTACCAGTACCAATATCTCGAAGCCCGCGCAGGCGAACGCTCGGTGCTGTTCAGCTGGGCGCGCGATCTCGTCCGCGCCGCAGACGAACGCGCCAAACCCGACGCAGAACGCCTGCCGCGCTATACCGACGCCCGCATCGCTTCGGTGGAAGCGAGCATCCGCGCGCAGCGTCCGGTCACGCCGGCGTTCGAAGAGATTCATCTCGCCTTCTGGCTGTCGAAGATGCGCGAGTATCTGACAGTCGATGATCCGATGGCGCGCCGCATTCTTGGCAATGAAAGCCCGGAAGCGCTCGCAGCGCGGCTGTCGCGTTCACGTCTGGCCGACCCGGCTTATCGCCAGCAGCTCTGGGAAGGCGGCGAGGCGGCGGTTGCGGCTTCGGACGATCCGTTGATCCAGTTCGTCCGCGCCTGGGACGCCGACGCGCGCGCCGTGCGCACACGCTACGTCAACGAAGTGGAAGGTCCGGCCGCGCGCGCACACGAGCGCATCGCCCGCGCTCGCTTCCGCGCCTTCGGCGAAGGCCAGTACCCGGACGCCACCTTCAGCCCGCGCATCTCGTACGGCCGCGTGATCGGCTGGACCGAACCGAGCGGTCGCGTCGTGGCGCCGTTCACCTACACGGCTGGGCTTTACGAGCGCGCCACCGGTCATGAGCCGTTCGTCCTCAGCCAACGCTGGATCGATGCGCGCCCGCGCCTCGATCCAAACGCGATCTTCAACGTGTCGTCGAGCAATGATGTGATCGGCGGCAATTCGGGCAGCCCGCTGCTCGACCGCGAAGGCCGCGTCGTCGGCGCGGTGTTCGACGGCAACATCCACTCGCTCGGCGGCGAATACTTCTATGACGGAACCCTCAATCGCTCCGTCACCGTCGCCGCCACCGCGATCCGCACCTCGCTCGCGGATGTCTACGACATGCCGCAGCTCCTGGCGGAGCTCGAAGGCCGCTAGGCGCTCACCCGTTTCCGGGGCGGCGCGAAGCGGCGAGCCCGGAACCCATAAACACTCACGGTTTCAGTGTAGAACTGCGATAGTCGTGTTTATGGGCCCCGGAATGCTCGCTTCGCGAGCCTCCGGGGATCGGTGGAGTGAGAAGAGATTGAGAATTGGAAACGCCGGCGCCGACACTCGGAAAGCGGCGCCGGCGTTTCCGCCTTTCACTCGGTGGAGGCGAGGGAAAGGCATCGCCTGGTGAGCGGGGGTATCAGGCGCGTCTCACCAGATTTCTACGCGTTCGTTCTCCGGCAGATGGAGCGCCGCTGTCGGCGGCACGTTGAACGCGGCGTACCAGGCATCCATGTTGCGCACCGTGCCATTGCAGCGGAAACGCGCCGGCGAGTGCGGATCGCTCAGCACCTGGTTGCGCAAGGCTTCGTCGCGAATGTCCTGCCTCCACGCCTGCGCCCACGATAGGAAGAAGCGCTGATCGCCGGTGAAACCGTCGATCACCGGCGCGTCCTGGCCGTTCAGCGAAAGCTTGTAGGCGTAAAGCGCAACCTGAAGCCCCCCATTGTCGCCGATGTTTTCGCCCAGCGTCAGGCGCCCGTTCACATTGATGCCCGGCAGCGCTTGGAACGTGTCGTACTGCGCGGCCAAGCGATCGGTGAGGCTGGTGAAAGCGGCGAAGTCCGCCGGCGTCCACCAATCGCGCAACACGCCGTGCGCGTCCGACTTCGCGCCCTGGTCATCGAAGCCATGGCCCATTTCGTGACCGATGACGCCGCCGATCGCGCCGTAATTCACCGCCGGATCGGCGTTCGGATCGAAGAAGGGGGGCTGCAGAATCGCCGCGGGAAACACGATCTCGTTGAAGACCGTGTTGTAATAGGCGTTGACCTCCTGCGGCGCCATGTAGAGCCATTCGCTCTTGTCGGTCGGCCGCGAGAGCCGCGCCACATCGTAGCGCCAGCCGTACACCGCGCCGCGCTTGTTGTTGCCGAACGCATCGCCGCCGCGCACCTCGAAGCCGGAATAGTCGCGCCAAGTGTCCGGGTAGCCGATCTTCGGCAGAAAGGTGCGCAGCTTCTCGTGCGCCGCCACCTTCGTTTCCGCCGTCATCCAGCTCAGCGCCTCGATGCGCTGGCCGTAGGCGCGGCGCAGATTTTCGACCAGCTCCAGCATTTGCGCTTTGGCTTCTGGCGGGAAGTGGCGCGCAACATAGAGCTGGCCGACCGCTTCGCCCAACACCCCGTTGCAGGCGGCGACGGCGCGCTTCCAGCGTTCGCGTTGCTGCGGCTGGCCATTGAGCGTGCGGTTGTAGAAAGCGAAATTCTCGTCGTCGAACGGCTGCGGCAGCACCGCGCCGACGTTCGAGAGATAATGGTAGGTCAAATACTCGCGCCAGGTCGAAACCGGGGTCGCCAAGGCGAGTTCCGCCAGCGGGCCCATCGCCGTGACTTCGGCGACGACGACCTCCTGCACCGCGCCCATTTCGGCGCTCTCGAACATCGCGTCCCACGGGAAGCGCGGCGCGAAGGCGCGGATCTGATCGCGGGTGCGCAAATTATAGGTGCGCTCGCTTTCGCGGCGCTCGGTGAGCGGCCAATGGCGGCGCGCGATCTCGGTTTCCAGCGCCAGGATGCGGCGCGCCTTGGAGTCCGCATCGCTCTGGTTCGCCAGCGTCAGCATGCGCGCGACGTGGGCGCGGAATTCGTTACGGATGCCGGTGAACTGCTCGTCGTCACGCAAATAATAGTCGCGATCCGGCAGCGAGAGCCCCGCATGGCTCATACCGGTGACGTAGCGGTCCGGATTGCGCTCATCGAGGGTGACGTAAATCCCGATCGGCGAGGCGACCGGCATGTCCGGCCGCGCGATCAGGCGAAACACGTCCTCATGCGTGCGCAGCGCGGCGATGGCGGCAAGATCAGCCTGCGCCGGCGCGAGACCAGCCGCGTTGATCGCCTCGACGTTGAGATAGGAATTATAAAAGTCAGCGATCTTCTGCTGGTTCGAACCCGACGCGCCGCCCGCAAGCGCCACTTCTTCGATGATCGTGCGCACGTCGCGGTCCGACTTCTCACGCAGCATGTCGAACGTGCCCCAGCGCGTGCGGTCGCCGGGGATTTCGGTGCGGTCGAGCCAGCCGCCGTTGGCGTAGCGGAAGAAGTCGTCACCGGGCGCAACGGACATGTCGCGCGCGGTAAGATCGATCCCCCAAGCGCCGATCGCCGCCGGTGCGCGCGACGCCGCTGCGGCAGCCGTCCGCGTCTGTCCGCCGGTCTGCGTCGCGCAGCCCGCAAGCAGCGCCACACTGGATGCCGACATAGCGCGGCGCGTCAACGAAAGCATGAACCCCTCCGAATTTCGTGAGGCTCACACCGCGCTGTTTCGCTGTCGCGTTCAACGCGATTGAGACGAGGGGGCATGCGAACGCGGCGAACCGGAAGCGTGCTCCCGTTCGTCGCAAAGCGCGGTGGTTTCGTCGGCGCGGCTCAGAAGAAGGACCGCCGGCGCCCTCGCCGGCACGGCGCCGCCCTAACCTGCAGGCGCCAGCGTGTGTGTTCAGATCGCGCAGCCGGCGAGGGCGCCGGCGGTCCAGATTGACCGCGTCTAACCGTTCAAAACCGCGTTCAAAAATTCCGTTTGCTTCTTCAGCGACGCAAACGTCTGCGCACACGGAAACGCGATGAAGCCGTGGCAGGCGCCTGGATAAATATCCAACTCGCCCGCATTCCCCGCCGCCATCCAGCGCGCGTGCATGAAGAGGCTGTCGTCCAACAGCGCATCGCGCGTGCCGATGGTGAAGAGCGCCGGGCAGAGCCCGCGGAGATCGGCGTAAAGCGGGGAGAGGGCTGGGGCCCGTTTTTCGATCTCGCTCAGCCCTGGCAGGAACGCTTCGCCAAACTTCTGGATATCCAGCGTCCGCAGCACCAGCCGTTCGTCGCCGAACATCCGCGCGCTCGGCGTCATGCCCAGATCGAACACGCCGAACACCAAATTCGCCGCCTTGAACGGCGTGCGCCCGTGCTCGTCGCGCAGCCGAAGCATGGTTAGCGCCGCCAAATGCGCGCCGGCGCTTTCGCCGCCGATCGCCAGCGCCTCGCCGCCGAAATCGCGCATGTTGTCGTGAACCCACAGCGCCGCCGCTTCGCAATCGTCGGGCCCGGCCGGATAGGGATTTTCCGGCGCCAGCCGATATTCCACGCTGATCGCCGTCAGCCCCGTCTCATCGGCGATGCGCTCGAGCAATTTGTCCTGCTGATCCGCCGCGCCCAGCACATGGCCGCCGCCATGCATGTGCAGATAAACGCCGCGCGACTGCGCCGGCGCGATGACGCGCAGCTTCAGCTTGCCCGCTGGCCCGTCGATCTCGATCCAGCGCGCCCGCTCTGATTTCACCGGCGCCGGAAACACGCCCGCGCCGCTCGCGCGCGCGTCCCGCACCTTCTGCGCGCCGACCTCCCACCAATTCGCCATGTCCTTGGTGAGCGCGACAATGCCGGCGTTGAGCTGCTTGGTTTCGTCCGGAATAGCGTCGTTGCTGAACAACGCGGGATCGAGATGATTCACTTCAGCCCACCCATCTTCCGGATTAGCTTCCACTCATCAGCCGTCACCGGCTGCACTGAGAGGCGCGAATTGTTGACGAGCACCATGTCCGCAAAATGCTCATCCGCCTTTAGCGCCGCCAGCGTCACCTGCGTTTTCAGCGGCTCGACCGCTTTCAAATCGACGCAGACAAACTTGCCAGTCTTATCGCTGGCGTCCGGATAGG